>Ga0208643_1000575_pt1 | contig 23648 bp, 31 predicted proteins | sample VirMetDEL_Nov_12_FD_184516 | JGI IMG/M metagenome (GOLD analysis project Ga0208643, IMG submission 184516) | Aqueous microbial communities from the Delaware River and Bay under freshwater to marine salinity gradient to study organic matter... | ecosystem: Environmental > Aquatic > Marine >... | reverse complement strand
AAGTCGCAGTAGATACGAACCGGGAGTTTGCGAACATGCTTGGAATCCCAGTGAGCAGTGCAATCACCTGTGTAAAGCCGTCGGGTACTGTGTCTCAACTGGTGGACGCAGCAAGCGGGATACATGCAAGACACAACGACCACTTTATCAGGACAGTTCGCGGCGATAACAAAGACCCGTTGACACAGTTCCTTATCAATAGTGGTGTGCCATCAGAGAGAGACATGGGTAAGCCTGACAGTGTTACTGTGTTTAGCTTTCCTATGAAGTCACCATCAGGTGCCGTTACAAGAACACAGATGTCGGCTATTGAACAGTTAGAACTGTGGAAGACTTACGCTATACACTGGTGCGAACACAAGCCATCCATCACTGTAACTGTGAAGGAACACGAGTGGATGGAAGTTGGTGCATGGGTGTACGAGAACTTTGATGTAGCCTCTGGTGTATCGTTCCTGCCTCACAGTGACCACACATATCAGCAGGCACCCTATCAAGACATAGAGCCTGATGAGTATACGGAGTGGCAGGAGCGTATGAATGTGGTTCACATTGACTGGGAGAACCTAGCAGAGTTCGAGAAAGAAGATAACACCAGTGGTTCGCAGGAGCTTGCCTGTTCATCAGGGGTGTGTGAAATCGTAGACTTGACAGCAGCATGAATTGCTGGCACTGTAATAGTGAGTTAATTTGGGGTGGTGACCATGACTCAGACCTAGATGGGTTTGTTATGGAAACCAACCTGAGTTGCCCAACTTGCAATGCGTTTGTAATGGTATATTTACCAGAGGATGAAGACAATGAGTAAGAAACAAAAAAACACCGTCACGTTGGACGATGTAGAATATGATGTTGACAAGATGGAGTATACAGAACAGTATCTTGTTATGCAGCTTAGAGATGTACGCGACCAGATACACAAATTAAATCTTAGAATGGGTCAGCTACAGGCATCGCAGACAACTTTTATGAAGACACTCGCAGAAGCGTTAAAGAAAGAAGCAGCCTAATGAACAGCATGGAGCCAGTAGTGAGTGACCGTAAGAAGTTCGACTTAGACTTATCGTATGGTAAGGTTCGCGAACAGCGGGTTGCTGACATGCTCACAGACAAGAAGATAGAAGTAAAGTCTGAGCGAGGCATGTGGGTGAATACAGGCAACATAGCGATTGAGTATGAATCCTATGGAAAGCCTAGTGGTATCAACGCTACTGAAGCCGACTACTGGTTCCACAATCTGTGCATAGGAGAGGATACTTTTGCAACCCTTGTGTTCGACGTACCATCCCTAAAACGAATCATTGAAAACCTAGACTATAAAAGGTCCGTGAGTGGCGGTGACAATAACGCTTCACGGATGTACCTCGTGAACTTGCAGAAACTGTTTTCTTCTGATGTAATTAAGGCGTACAAAGATGAGCAACAAGCATCCTAAAGCTGAACTGTTTAAGTTCACAGCACACATGAATGATAAGGGAAACATAGAGTTGGATATGGACTCTGTAGACCCCGAACAGTTTAGCCGCCTAATGGAAAAAGACCTGCCATCTTATGAAGGAACCTTCAAGGTAGCAAGTCTTTTGCGTTATTTAAAATCAGTAGGAAATGAGATGATGGAGAGGTCTAGTAGATATATCTAACTATTTACTGTGTTTTTCTTGAACAGAGAAACGAGCGCGTAAACTAGACCCCTTGTGACGTTTATAGCCGTCCTTGGGGTTTTTCATTAGCTGATACCCCGCACCCTTCTTCATCCAGTGGTAACCTCGCGGTGCCGGAACTGTTTTGATTTTAGGAGCCATTCTTTTTCTTGGCCTTTCCGCCATACATCATACCCATCATCGGCTGCATCATACCCTTCTGTGCGCGGGGCATCATAGGATTCATTTGTGGGTTCATGTTTGTTTCCGGGTTCATGGGGCTGCGAACCGTAGAGCCATAGGCGTAGTTCTTGGCTTTACCGCCACGAGCCATGAAGCCCATGCTGTTACGAACTGATTTGGGTAGTTTAGGAAGTCCTTTGTTATTCTTGGATATTGGTTTCATCATCTTCTTGTTCCTCATCATATAGTGTGGGTAGTTCACGTTGGCCTATACGAGCCAGTTCTGTAAAAACAAACTCAGTCAATAGACCATTCAAATTGTCGATGTCTGTCCGTGTAACCAATTCAGGGTACTTGAACATGTTGTTTATTATCCGTGCCGCTTCTTTGTTTCCGGCTGCAAGTTGTAGGGTTTCTATACCTGACTGTGCAGCAATTCTAACTGCAAATTCTGAAGTAACGTAGAGGGGGCTGACCATTCCTCTGCTGATGTTATAGAGGCGACTCAAGCCCTCGTTGACAGAGTATCCGTTTACAACGCCGTCTATGTTCATCCGGGAACCAGCAGCACGGTCTAGGAAGTCTGCAATATCGCGCAGGTAATCTACGTGGTCTGCTCCTAGCATGGAGTCTAGTATTTCACGATTATCCTGAATGTCTAAGAGCATCGTCTGAGGGCTTGTGAATTGACGAACCTTCATCTTATCCATGTTCAAGGCTGTCATCTTCATGCCCTGTACAGGCTGAAGACTTCCACGGTTCATAAAGCCTTTGGATATCATGCCGCTGATTGCACGGTCTAGCATGGCTTCCGCTTCTTTTTGTGTCTTGCCTGTTTTGACAACGGCAGAAACAAAGCTGGTTCGTAGGGTATCTAACTTACTTTGCGAACCATTTAAGACATACAGGTTGTAGAAATCATCAGGAGTTATATCTCCTGTAAACCTCTGTAGTACGTTTAGGGAATCTTCATCCAGCTTTACGTTGTTCGCAGCATTTAACTTAGCTTGGCTAGAAGCATCTGCAAAGTCGGATGCAAAATCTTTGTACCTTTTCTGAACATTCTTGCTGTCCCTGATGAGCTTGCTTATGTCCCTCTGGTCGGCATACATGTCCCCTAGGTTTATCAGGGGTACTTCCTTCGGGGGACCACCACCCTGTATAACTCTAATAGTGGTTATCTCTTCTATGACATCTTGGTCTGCAAGGTTCTTAAAATTATAGCCGCCATCTAGTATACTCGCAGGGCCATCTGTTTTTTCAAAGACAGCTATGGCTCGTTCGGTCCAGTCGGCGTACACCTGTTCGTGAAGTATATTTTGAATGGCTTCGAACTTGGCCTTGCCTTCAGGAGTATCTAGATTAAAGACCACCTGTCCGTTGACTCTATCGCCCCAGTCGGTTGCAAGGTTTTGAACCATAGTTCTAAGAGCTTCTTGGTCAGCAGGTTTACCCTGCAAGGCTCCTGTTATCTTCCCTGTTATTGGGCGGTAGTTACTAAGAGGAGTTTCGTTTGCGTAGCGATACCGTGTCATGTCGGATGCTTCTACAGATACCTTCTCTCCACCCTCCCTAGAGTCGTCCAGTTTGCGAACCGTACTGCCCCTTCGTAGTCTATCGCCTATTTCGTCTTTGTATTTTGTACGAGCTTTGGACAACAGATTAAACATTGCCTCGTCTTGATTTCGAATAGCTCTGTCCATAGTCTGCTTAAACATCTTAGCCTCATTAGCCAGTTCAGGCTTGGTTTTGCTAACACCATAGGCATAATCCCTAAAAGAACGTCGCATCTCATCGACCTCGTAGGCGTTTGCCTTGGCAAAGGGACGGAAGGTGGGCGAGATTCGCTGCATTTCGAGGGCTACTTCGAGGTTTGTCATGCTATTGACGAGTTCTTCACCGCTTCCATTGCTTATTAAGACAGTTCGAATTTCAGCCATAGCGTCTTCGGGTATGGTTCGTTTTACCATGTCATCAAATGTTTTGTAAGCCATGCGACCCATACGTCCTGCAAAGAACTGCCCGCTGGGACTAAAGAAGGTAGCCATGTCTGTGTCACCTGCTTTATTCATCAGGTCAACAACAGCATCGTGCATGTCAATAGGCTCAGATGTTTTAGCGGCTTCGCGAACCCCGTTGTAAGCTGCATCGCCCTTTGCATACATGCTTTCTAGGTGAGCGTCTAGGGTATCTTCCATAGCACGAGACAGTGCTGCTGTGTATCCCTTACCCTTTCCTCGACGACCCTTCAGGGCTGTTACTCGCTTTGTAACGCCCTCATAGATATCCGTGACGACTTCGCCTATTGCTTTACGTTCGTCAACAAGTGTACCCAGCCGCTTCTTCATAGCAACATCGACTTCTACCAGATTTTTAAGAAATCCTTCTGGTATATCAATGGTAGGGTCTGCAAGAACCTGTTTGCGAATATCAGCCATAACCTCTTGGGTTGTTTCTGTTCGTCTCCTCAAGTCATCTTTAAACTTCTCTGTCGCCTTCCGGGTGCTATCTAGCATCGCCTCTAACGATTCCCGGTCTGCAATTCCGTCGGTCCCTCTTATAAATTCCTGAAAGTTATCTAAGGCAGCTTCCGTTGCGCGAACCTGTGCATCGGCCTGTTCCATGATGTCTGTCATGTAGGTTCCGTCGAACTTCTTTAGTTGTTTAGCATCAATCTTATTTACAGCCAATGAGTGCAACGCTGCCATAGGGCCTAGTCCAGAGGCAGTGGAGAATGATTGGGTAAACAACTCTCTTGCTTGAGCTTGTGCGGCTTCCGGGAACTGTCCCACAATCCTATCCTGTAATTCAACGTAGTCATCAATTGCCTGCAAAATCTGTTCGCGGGCTTGGGGAGATGTGGTATTGTTAATTAGTCTGATTGAATAGTTGATTCCCTTGCGCTGCTGTGATGTCAAATCAAAGTTAGGATTGTTAGTTTCGAGTCGTACTGCTTTTATGTATTCGTTTATGGTATTGTCTTGTAGTTGAAACCCTTTCATTTTTCCAAAGGTAACTATGTCTGCAATACTATGTACGCTATCTCCGAAACCTAGCTTGGGTGCGCTAACAAAGTTAGCAGCTTTGCCGCCTACCCATCTAGTTATAGACGCTCCCCCTACTGCCATAGTAACTAACCCAAGAGCTTCGGCGGTCATGGGGTCTAGTCCAAATGGTTCAGCTAGGTACTCTCGCGCACCAAGTTGTGCAGCCGACAGTATGAGCGCATCCTCTGTATTTTGCTTCAAGTACGGATATGCCTTCAAGGTATACTTGGCATTCATCTTGCGGTTAATTAAATTCTGACGCTGACCTTCCAGAACCTTGTACTCCGAACTGGTTTTGAGCGTACCCTGACGAACTAGAGAGTCCATCTCTAGGTCTAGTTCGCGCAGGTCAGTATCTAGTCTACCCATAGCCTGAGTAGTTCTCTGTTGAGCGATACCAACACTCAAGGCTTTTATATTTATCTTGGTTCGTCCTGCCGCATTGTTAATTATCTGAGCAGCCTCAAACGGGTCATCCACATCAGCTAATAAATCGCCTGTCTTAGTACCCTTGTACGAATCCTTTAACTTTTCAAACTTCCGAACTGCCCCTAGACTACGAACCTGACCGGGACCTGCTAGGCCAATCACATTCTCAAGAAACATAACGCCGAACTTTTGAGATTTAGGTAACCTGTTAAACGCTAGGTCAATGAGGTTTGCGGATGCTTCATCTGTTATAAATTCTTTTTTCTGTAGCGTACCGTCTTCTAACTCAATCATTGCACGAGAGTTGTACTGTTCCTCAGTAATCTCGTTGTTGTCTAGTTTGGTCTGTAGCTCATCGTGAATGCTATCATTAAACGCCATCTTCATAGTTGGGTTTGGCAATACGCTATCTATGGCTTTGTAGGTAGAATCCAAGGCTTGGTCTATGTCATTGCCCCGCGAACTCCACTCGTCTGAAAAGGTAGTTCCCTTCTGCTGGGAGTCAGTGTACGCACCCAAGGCATGATATCCCATGATACTAGCCATAGGAATGCCTGTAACGACGAACTGCCCTGCTTCTGCTAGGCGTGTCTCTAGGGAGCTATAGAAGTCCCCAGTTTCAAACCGGTTCACGAATATTTGACGAACCATCGGGTCCTGTACATATTGGGAAACAAGGTTGTCTAGTTCCAAGCGACCTTGGGCGTAGCGTTCTGCAGCCGGAACCATCAAGGGGTCTTCTATAACAGTAGAGGCAACCACTTCTCCCTCACGAGTGAACGGTATGATAACGTCCTCGCCGGGAACCTTTGGCTGTGACGACTTGGCCCACGCAGAACGCAAAGCAAGCATGGCCTTTGGATTTTTGTTCGCAAACTCCAAAACACGGTCATTAATCTTAATGTCGCCTACCTGTTCTACCCTACCCGCAAGAACATCTTCCCACGCAGTACCCGTCTGTTGGGCTTGGATGTCTTCTGCTGCAGCAGGAGCTAGGGCAGTTGATTTTGTCGTGACTCCAACAACAGGGTCTAAAACAACATCTGTCTTGGCAGCATCGCCTAGCTCAACCATTCTTTCTACGGGAGCAATAGATATGCGCTGGGGTTTGGTATCCGTAGCCGGAGCATCCCCAGATTTATCGAATCCTACAATGTCCCGTTCTTCCACAGGCTTTGAAACTTCTTGTGGCTCTGCCATAGGTTAGGTCCCCACTCCCATTGCTTTTAAAACATCTTCTGCAGCCGCTGGTTTTGTACCGTCCTTATCAGTGTAAAAGTTACCTTGTCCATCCGTATAATACCCTGAAGGGTCCAGCACCAAATTGTCCTTTGGCTCTTCACTGGTAGAGTTGTCTATGGTAGTTCTGGGTGTTGTATTCGTATAGTTTGCATATTCAATACGACGAATTACTGAGTCAGCTTTTAAGACGCGAATTTCACGTTTTCCAAATTCTGTCGCATCAACTTGTGCAACTTCATATAGAACCTGTAAACGACGACTATTGGTTTCGAAATCGTCAATGACTTGACTTAAACCAGCAGTAGCCTGTGGCTTAGATGTAAACAACCCTGTTTGACCTAAACGTCGTAACTGTATTTCAAAGTCTTGGTTCGACAAGCGACCTGATGGGTCTACGGCACGAGCCATCTGCGCTGCAAGAGATAACTTCAACGAATCAATTACTGATAAATTCATGGCTGATTCTTTAGAAAGAAATCCTGCACGTACTGCTACTTCTGATAGAGTTTCTGCATTTGTACCATCTTCTGTTTCAAAACTTCCAAAAAACTGACTTAGCTGACCGCCCTCTCCAAAAATACCAAAACCAACAGCTTGCATTGCGGCTTTTAAACCTGTAGGGGTATTGTCCTGTTGAAGCAATTCGTTTAATTTGGCAAGTTGACGAAGAGCGGTTTGGTTTGCCTCATACTGGTCGATTACTTTCGCTCTTTTAAGACCGTTGTTTTTGAAATAATCTTCAGGGGGTTTCATCACTGTTCTTTTTGGTATACCAGCAACCACAGGAACCTTATCTTCTTTTAATTTAATTAGGGGAGCGTACGCTTGGATAGCCGCACGATGGTCCCCACCAAACTCGTCTTTAATGTATTGTGAAAATTGTTGGTTCATAACTTGGTCACCGCCAAGAGTTTTGGACAACATTCCGTACCCCAGCTTTTCCATCTCTACAGCAGATAGTAGGCTATCAAAAGCTTCTTCCGTACTTGATGCTCGTCCGATATCCGAATAGTTTGTTATCAGTGTTTGTATTCCTTTTCTGTCACCACCGTATCCTAAATTTGTGGCTAGTCGTCCTACGGCATCTATATCAGTCTGGTCAGCAAACTCGTAGGCATCATTTTTTGTTTTTCCATCGACAGTAAGAAAAGAAAATACAAAAGCATTTTCAGGGTTGTTTATAAGCCCCATTGTTACTTCGTTTTCTATCAACGTTGAGTACGCGGTTTCTGTAACCTGATTAGCAGCGTTTGGCTCCCCTTTAATTGCAGGCTGTAGTTTATTCATAAAAGTGAACAGGTTTTTAAACTGGTCTTCGGGGTGTATGTATTCTGACTCGACACTCCCAGTCACCTTGTTTAGTCTTTGACCGTCAATGTACAGGGCAGAGTACATCTGCACATCATTTTTAAAAGACTGTAAATCTTCTGGATTTTGACTAAAGTGATTTATCATTCTGTCTTGTTGAGTGATATCTGCAGAAATATTATTGTATGTAGTTAGCCAAGTTCCTCCAGCTTTTGTTTTATCCTGAAGTCTGGAAATATCTTCTGTCCATGTTTTGTAAGGCTTCGGAAACTGAAGTTGATTATAACCAAAAGTACTTCCAACTTTATTAACCGTGTTGGCAATTTCAATATCTGTCATACCCGTCTTTTTTGCCAATGCACTGAGGACACTAGGGTTCGCGTCTTCCTTACCAGCCAACTCAAAAAACTGTTCTTCGTAGAACCTTTCATTTGCAACTTCTGCTGCCTTCTTGGCCTTCTCTGTCTCCAACATAGCTCTTTTGGTGGATGTCCAGCCCTTCAAGGCCCCCGTTGCGAATGCTATTCCAATGCTCATTATTCCGCCCCCCTCTTTTCAGTTAGAAAGCCCTTATCTTCTTCGGGCGGTTCTGGCATCATGCCCAAGCGTATCTTGGCATTTATGTTTTCCTGCACAAACTCAAACATGCGGGGGTTGTTGTCTTTCATCATGCGGAAGAATGTCTCGTCGTCCATCTCACGTTCCTGACCGGCATTGTCATTCTCGAACAGCCGGTATGGGATATTCTCTTCCTCTGCCAAATCCGCAATGAACAGTGCAAGGGACGGCTTCATAAGCATACCCATGTCCGGGGTAAACATGCCCTCTTGGAACCCCTGAAATATAATGCCCTCAATGATGACTTCAATAGATACACCAATCATCAACAGCTTTAGCATCTCGTCTTTCAACTTGGGCCGTTTGATTTTGGCAATCACTTTTTCCAGTGCAAGGTCAGGGTCAACATCCTGTGGGGGCTGCCCCCAAGGCCACTGGGAATTATCTTGAGTTAAGGAATGTCCCGACGGTGCAGGGGCGAACCTATCGCCATAACGCTGGTCAATACTAGTCATCTATACTACCTCTTGTTTGGACTCTGTTCGAACAGAAGCTGCCGGTGCGGTTCTGACCCTAGCCAAAGAGCTTGACTCTAATCCCATAGTTTTCGCACCCTGTCTTTTTGTCATGTACTGTTGTGAAATACTTTGCATTTGTGGGTTGACGTTGGTTCGCTGAGAAAGTCGCTGCATAGCGGCTCGTACATCTGGGTTGTTTACTCCTATGGGATTGTTAAGAGAAGATAATCCTGCCACATTTACTGTAGATGCTGAGCGGGTAATTTTGGGAGCTTTTATTTGGGGAGTTTGGAACGGTCCTCCTCCCTTTTGTGATTGCAAGTAGGCTCTGGCTCCGCTGCCTATAATGTTTCCGGCAGCGTCTAGAATAGTGGAGCTTCCTGTGCTGTAGTCAAAAGCTGAGTCTAGAAAGCCCATCACCCCACCTTCATACCCTATGGAGTAGTCGCCCCCTTCATCTGTAAATTGTTCTACGCCTACTAACCAATCGGCACCCTCTCCTACGAGGTCCCCGCCCCAGTCCCATGCTTTGTCTGCGTACTCTACAATTGTGTCCCAAAAATCCATCTAATTATTCCTTTATAAAGCACTAGCTGCCCACGACGCTAAAAAGTTGCCAATACCAGATGCCAACTCATCCTTTTGAGCTTGGGTGTATAGCTTCTCGCTGTTCGCGAACTGCATTGCAAGTGTTCCAATGTCGTGTTCGCGCTGCTTGGCATTCTCGCTCTTTTGAAAGTTCCAAGAAGCGTTGTCGCGATACGACTGCCAAAGATTGTTCAAGGCATTCTGGCTCATGTTAAAAGCATTCTGGGCGTTTATGCGGTTTGTTTCGTTTTGAAGAGCGGTGTTCGTGGTGTTAATTTCTCTACGCCACACAACGTTAGACTGGTCAACTGCGAACTTCATTTGCGCGTTAAACTTGTCCCGCGAGTCTATCATATTCGCATTGAACTGACTCATTGCATTAACTTCTGATGTGTTAAATTGCCGCATGGCTGCAACACGGTTAGCATTTGCTGTATCCACCTGTGCGCCTAGTTCCGCAAAAAACTCTTCTACCTGTAGCTGGTTCTTGGCGTTGAACTGCTTTCGAGCATTCTCTTCTGCTGAATCCTTGAACATACCCTGAACAAGTGCGCTATAGGTTAGGGTGCTGGACTTCTGTTCATTGTCCAAGTTCTTCAAGTCTACTGAAAGTAAGGACTGTGCGTTCGTGACTGCAGCCTGCATACGGGCATTTAGGTTCGCCTTGTCCATCGCTGCGAACGTGGCGGCATTTGCAAGAGCAGTTTGCTGCTTGTTGTTCAGGTTTTGCAACTGGATGGTTGCGTACTTGTTCGCATCCTGCTGGGCAATAGCCACCCCAGACTCCATGAGGGCTTGCGTCATTGCCGCCCCTGCCATCGAACTGGAACCCAAGCCACGAGCCTGCATAACCGAACCGATTTTGCGAACCGCTGGTGCGGCCCACGGCGGCATAGGACCCCCGCTTTGCAGGGACGACATTAGCTGGCCTAGCTGATATTGTGTGGTAGCTCGTGGGTCTAGCTGGTCTGTTGCTGCAGTAGCAATAGCCCCTGCAGAGGGGCCTGCCTGTACACCTGTCATGTCAACGTAGGGACCCGTGGGAGTTAGTTGGGCTGCTGTTGCAGGACCTAAAGTATCTAGTTTAGAACTGACATCATCTATTGCGCCTACTTGTCCCACAGTTGGAGAAGACGAGGTAGGAGTTGTTGTGACAAGTCCGGTGGTATCTGCAATAGCGGTGGGGGCTAGAGGGTCTAGTCCTGTTAGGGATGGGTCCTGTATAATAGTCCCTGCATCCTCAGTGAGTTTAGTTGTCGTCACTGTTCCGGGTGCGGTAGCTGCTCCCGTCGCTGCCGATGTCATTTCTTTTACTATGTTTACCATAGGTTAGCTTCCTCTTCCCAGAGCCTTGTCCAGCTTATCTTCTACTCTGTGCAACGCATCCATTACACGGTGCATATCGTCCCGTGTTTCACCACGAGTTGCGTAGTCTTCACGGGTTCGATTAACCAGAATGTCTATTCGTTTTATTTCTTTGGCTACACTGCCAAGATACCAAGCACCGCCCATTACGACTATCCCGATTAGGGTATCTATGATGTGGACTAACTCCACGGAATAAACTGCTGTAGACCATATTGGACAGCCACTAATTTAGTTTCGGTGTCACTAGAAAAAGTTACTGCTTCTTGGGCGATACCAATAATCATGGATGGATTAGCTGTTGCTTTCTGGCCTATACCAGCGGCGGCAGATGAACAAATACCATCACCCATTTCTATATTGCCGCCACTGTTGTTACAAAGAATGTGACCATCACCAAGAACTAAAGCTTGATGTTCGTTGGTTTGATTTTCTGGTCCACCATTCATAGAACAACCATAAGCACCTAAAACCGCTTTACTATTGGCAGTCTGGGTTTTACGCACATGGTATCTAATGCCCCTTTCACTGTCAGTGCCATCACTTTTTGGAATGTATGAAAGGCTAGTAGTTTCTAACAGTGTTCCATATGGGTACGCAGGTAAATCACTATCTGGGTCATTATCTGCGTCAGGAATAATACAAGGGTGCTGTGCAGTAAATGCGCCATAGGTAACTGTGCCACCAGAAAATGTAATTCCACCTACGCCTGTTCCATCACCGTCATTAAAACCAATAAGAGTTCCGTCACCGCTATCTGCACCAGCTTGAACTAAAACCCCATAGCGATTTGAGTTATTTCCATCGTTAATGAAGTAGGCAAGATAATTAGACGCTACATTCCCTCTAACATCAAGTTGAAATGCCGGTGAACTTGTACCAATGGCGACTTGGCCTCCCTCTAAAACAAGGTTGCTTGCATACTCTGTTCCATTATTATATGTAGCAAAGGTGTGATTAACCACGCCAGAAGTTACAACCTGTCTTAGCCTCATGCCAAAGAGATTGCCTGATGTTTGCGGATACGCAAAATGCGCCACTTCATTTGTGCCAACAGAACTTCCATCAGCCGTAACAACAAGAGGTTCGGCAGCGGCAACAACAGCTTGGTCATTGGCTGCACCAATCCCCACACTGTCCGATAGAAGATTTAAGTTGCCAGTTGAATGGTTAAGAGTTACTCGTTCTGTCGCAGATGCTCTGTTATCGCTGCTAGTAGAGATTGAAAACTTGCCAGCAGAATTAAACATTGTCGTGTTTAAATCTGTCGTGTCATTTTCTTCCAAACGCAATGTTGCGTAGTTTGTACCAGTAATGCGAACACCATCGTTGTCTGGTTCAAATACAGCATCACCCGATACTGTCAATCCATCAGAAACAAGTGTGCCAGTGACATCCACGCCTGTGTTGGTGGTGGCGAGTTTTTCAGAGCCGTTGAAAAACAGCTTCACAAAGGAGTTAGATGCCGCCTGAATAAAATACTCATCTGTGCCTTGTGATTGTACGGCCCATTCAGCATTAGCTTTTTGGAAAAGACCACCAGTTCCAGTATCTACAATATAGCTATTCGACCCATCGTGGTAAATCTGCAAATCAGACCCAGCACCGAACATAGCTTTGGCATTGTCTGGGAACAGGATATCATCCGTACCAGTAGGCACAGTGAACACTGTAGCATCAGCATCGTTCTTCAACGTGATGTCTGATGTAGAACCTTGCCCTGTCAGAATCAGACCTTCAGCAGCGGTATACCCAATGGCTGCATTGTCACCGGCTGCTGTGTCACCAGTAGGTTCAAAGGTTGTTGCAATCATTACTCCATTTGTAGCAAGAGAAGTATCAGCCGCATGGGTTAATGTAATATCACTATCTGCACCAAAATGAATTACTGCACTATCTGACAACAATTTAATATCATCACCGAATACAGCGTCTTTAACAACAGACAAACCACCGTCAGTTTGAAGTGAACCATCCGTTGTGCTTGTTGCCTCAGTCGCATCATCAGTTTTTAGAATACCACTAAATGTTCCTGTTGTTGCAGAAAGAGTGCTTGCACCTACGATTGTTCCACTAACATCTAAGTTACCATTAATATCAATCAGGGTTGAGTTGAGTTCAATCTCGTCATCTGCGTTGATATCCAAGTCACCATCAGCAGGTGAGCCAATGTTAATTGCTGAGTCGCGGAATTGAACTACCATTGCTGCATTAAGTAACAACCCGGTGTCAGCAACGTGAGTCAGAGTTACATCTGTGTCTGCCCCAAATCCAAGAACGGCAGCATCAGACTTTAGTGTTAGGTCATCCCCAACAGTTGCATCAGCGGATATTTCCACGAGGGCAGTTGTTATTTCTACCTCTGTATCCGCAGCAATATCAAGTTGACCGTCCGTGCTAGAATTTATAAACAGAGCAGTGTCGCGGAACTGCACCTTCTTATCTGTTGCAACTAGGATGTCCTCGCCCAAGCCATCTATGTAAGCGGTTCCATCCAAATACATATCCTTGAACTGCAGAGAGGCCGTGCCAATGTCTAGGGTATTTGAGGTTTTCGGTTTAATCTCTGTGGCACTTGCAACAAAGTCTTGCACCGGACCCAAGACAGTAACAGGCGCACCCTCGTCAGCCGTGCCGTCGTGAGTGTGTCCCGAAGATTCGTTAAAAGCAGCATCTACCGCGTTAAACTCGCCGTCCAAATCAGAGGCGTTGATAACGTTTCCGTCTGCTATGTTGTTAGAGGTGTCATTCCTTGTATAGCCCTGACCCATCTTTATATCCTTCCTTTATCGCCGCCCGTAAGTGCCGTATTCGAGCGTAACTGCGTCTAGTGAGTGTGGTGCGTTTGTCGAGTTTGTGCGAAACTGCACCGAAACAACATACCCAGAACCGACTGTCTGGCTTTCAAATAATTTCTGTACTGTGCCGCCGTAGGTGTTTGTTGCGTAAACGGCGGTTCCGTAGAATGCTGGAACACCTGACCCCGATGTGTTGTTGAAATTAAAAGCAGCGGGTTGAATTACATTTGAATCATTAAAATCAAACAGTAAGTTTACTTCACTAATTAAACTGCCATCTGGGTCTGCGTACAAAAATAACTTGTATATGGTTTTGCGAACACGAGGGTCATTTATGGGTATGAAGGGTGTTGCAAAGGTGGAGAAGATGTCAGCCCCGTCCATGCTGTTCCCAGATTCCATCTTGTAAACATACCCGTTGTCATTAGCAAATACGATGGTTTCTGTTCCCTCGTACAAGTTGCTGCTGGCAACATGCGCCTTGAACCCTCTGATTTCTGCCCAGCTAATTGCCTGTTCTACTTGAGAACCCACAATACCCCGTGATGAAGATTCAGTAAAACTAGCGTTGTATCCCAAAAGTCTATACTGGCTCTTTGGTCTGATGACTACGCTGCTAAAAGAGGTGTGGGCAGTTACAAAGTCTGTTACATCATCCTGTATAACTTTTGATGCAACTGCTAAATTAAAGTCCCCAATCTTTTCAGTTGCAGACAGGCTTCTAATCCCATCTGGTCCTAAGTAAAGGATATCCCCACCAATCTCTTGAATTGTATCTGTTTCTGTACAGCCTGTATCAAGAGTGATGGGTTGTAGTTGAAAGTCTGCAATGGTGTTTCCAACTAATCGCTTGATAGACCTCTCACTAAATATTATAAGCTGTTCTCTAAAAATAATCAACCCTGTAATTGCACTACCTACATTTAATGTTCCCGCACCATTGGCTGCAGAAAAATCAGTAGAAGTGTAAGGGGAAGTAAATACGAGGTTTGAACCCTTTGCAAAAAACAGTTGGTTCTTAAAGTCTGCAACGTGGCTAGCTCCAACGCCCTCTGTAGGAATACCGTCTAGGGCTGTAAAGGTGTTTCCATCATAAATAAACGGTACATTAACTCCATCTACCCCTACCATAAAGTCAGTGCCGCTGTAATTAAAGTTTGCGAACCTGTGTCGAGCCATTCCTGAACGGTCTACGCTACGGAATGTAATTACAGCATTGTCTGCAGGGCTGCTGTTCAGGGCGGGATTGATAGCGAAGGTTGCGCCACCGCTGGTTATTGATGGGGTGGCTGTTAGGGTGTATATTAAAGCTACACCTGCAATAGTAAAAGTATCACCTGCTTGGGGTGTTCCGGTTATGCCGTCAACGTCTAAGCTCGTTCCGGTCTGTGAACCTGCATTTACTAGCACTGTTCCATAGCTGGGCGTGTTTATCTTTGACCAGCCAGACCCTGTTGATTTAAACAGGTCATCCCCTCGTGCTGCAATTACTGCGCTTTCAAAGGTATGAACTCCCTGCATAATACCCGCACCAGATGTGAAGGTTACTGCAGCTTGGTCGGCGGGACTACTTGCAAGCGAAGACGTTAAAGTTAGAGTGGCTCGTTTGTTCGTAGAACTAAAACTAACGCCACTTCCAGCAATTGTGTACGTTCCGGTTACCCCCGCTATAGTAAAGGTATCCCCTGCAACGGGTGTGGTGTACAGGTTTCCGATTACAAGAGTTGTTCCTGACTGCGACCCTGCATGAACCAGCGGTGTACCAAACGGGGGAACCAAATTGCTGTCGTACTTGGAGTACCCCAAGACTGTTCGATAACCCCCCTGAACAGAAGGCTCGTAGTTACGCAGGATACGAGCAGACCCCGGAGCATTAACACCATGCTGCAACGGAGACAGGTTCGTAATCAGGCCACCCTTAAATTCGATGGCGTATGTTTGCCAACGGTCCGGCATACTCTACGATGCTCTCATGTAAACGTTTTCGTTGACAGTTACAGTTCTCATCTGCTTGATACCTTCATCAAATTTGCGCTGTGACACTGAAGCCATCTCTATGTTGTCACGAAACATGTAGGCGTAGTACATGGCACCATCAATAATAACGTGACGAAACCGTTCTGGAATTGTAGGAACATCTGTATTGAGAATTAAGTCAACGGGGTCCATGAAGTATTCAAAATCGACTTGGTATGCTTTGTCAGGCATAGGAACTACACCAAATTCTGCATTCTGTGTTCGAAATACGAATTGAGGTGCTGCCCCCTTTGTAACGTCTGTCTCATCCTCTTGGTCAATATATATGTCTACATATTCATCATAGGATAACTGTGTTAAATGTTGCGCTCGTCCTACGCCCAGAGTAGTGTTACGGCGAACTCTGTAAGTGTCGAAGTCTACGTATTTTGCTTGCGTTGGGATAGGATAGCGAGTTATACCTGCAGTTAAGGTTTGTTCGTAAACGTTGTGGTTAAAGGGCCAGCCAAAATGAGACTGATTAACATGTCGAATTGCAGAGTTCACAGCCTCTTTAATTGCAGAGTAAAATCCTGCTGCAGCAGCAAAGTTCGTGGATGTTAATTCTGTTTCGTTTAAACGTTTAGCAACATCGTTGGTTAAGCTGAGAAAATCATACGCCATCTTTTACCGTGTCCTCACTTTTAAGTTAACCGAACGGATTGCTGTGCTGCCCGTGCTATCTACTATAGTACAAAAGAAAGTGTAGTCTCTTGTGTTAACGCCGCTTGCTATGTTTATTGTAGCCACCGTATTAGTGTTTGTTTGGGAAACATTCTGGATACTGTCAGTTACTGCCGAACTAGATGCAGTAGTCAGGTCTTCTCCGGCTGCTAAAACAGTACGAGTAGAGTACGTACTAGTTTCTACAGACCACACAACTGAAGAAATAGTTGCGGAACCAAGAAATCTCGACCAGTCTATACTGTAGTCGAGTGTTTCTCCGGGGTCTTTAAAGGGCCATTTGTAAGACATAAATTACTCCACGTAAACTGTGCGGGTAAAGCTGTTGCCAATACTTTCAATGAGGACAACTCTGGGGTCCAACACTACAAGTACTGTTCGTTCAAAGCTTGTTAGCGGCATCAGGCTGCTCTCTCAATATTAACAGTGCGTCGTCTATCGTATAAGTCACGAACCGCGTTATAATTAAATACAACTGCTGTGGTGCTTATAGTGCCTACAGCAGATGTTCCCTGAATACCAGACAAACCGGCTGAAGTAGATGTTCCTACTGAACCTACAGCACCTGTGGCAGACACTCCCACAACGTCTACAACAATGAATATTTCTACAGCACCCAACGACGTTGTTGCGGAAACACCAGTAAGAGTGGGATTAGAGGTGTGAGTCTGCGTAAGCGACGGTGTGTTAGTAGTGCCTACTACACCCGTAAGAACCTTAGATAGATTTGTAACTCCAAACTTTGATACACCGAATAAACCAGAGCCATATCTTGCAGACTGTGCTATGACTGCCATAGCTACTCCTTACGCAATACGGACTATGGCGTTAGATGCATCTGCTGCCGGAAACTGAATCGTTAAGTTACCAGCGGTTGCTGAAACTGTGCCGCCAAAGTCAACAACAGCAATAGCCTTGTTGCTCTGCCCAGCATTGTAGATTATACAGCCATCTGCTGATACTGTTACGTTTGAAAATACTTCGTCTGCAAAATCAACGAGTGCAGTGGTTCCGCTCAAAGAAATAGCAGGGCTATCTAGTACTTGGCCCCCTGTAGTGTAGTTTGTTCCGCTGGCTTCGTCGCTATTCCCCGTCACATCTGAATAGTTCGTGGTAGCAGCATTGTAAGTACCAGACATAGATGATTTAATTAACGCAACCTTGATGCTGTCGGAATCCAAATCATGTGTACCGCCCAGAAGTTCTTGCTTAAAGCTACTACACATTGCAGTTGTAATCGCCATGATTTGTGTCTCCTATCGTATCTAAGTTAGGCCCGTCGAGCCGCGTCAAAAAATTCTTCACAAGATGTGGTTACAACCAACTTGTCTGCCGTACCTGCTGTACACTTAATAATGTCACCTGCATGTAGATATAAGGGTTTGTCTACTGTAAAAATTGATTCGTAAGAACCCCCAGAAACGTTGTAAGTAGTCATTAGTGTATACTCTGTGTTGTCGTCTGCGTGAAAAAGATGTAGGCTCAACGTCACATTACCCGTGTGATTGTTACTTACAAAGAGGTTTTCTAAATGAGAAGAGAAATTAGCAGGTACCGTGTATACGTTTGTTTTATCCGTAGAACCTAACGCCACAACTTCGGTACGAAACTTGGAACCAGACTGTAATTGTGGCATTGCCCTATTTTCCTATGATAACGTATTTCTTTAACGAGTCTGTTTCACTTATTAATTTTAGTTGTTTTTCTTTTAGTAACAAAGGGGGTGAAGAAGTGTGTCTCAAGTTGTATGGCTTTAGTCTCTGGTGCCGATAAATAACAGTCTTCACTATCTGTCTCGACGAATAACCTTGCAGTGCAACTTCCAAAACCAATTCCCTACACGAGTAAAGGGCTTGCCGCAATTTAGCAAACCCAGTGCAAGGTAATTAGTCAAACAGGGACGGATACCCTTCATCTGTAATGTCATCCAAAGCTTGAAGCTTACTGTTAGCTTCTTCCCAGCTTCCAATAGCTTTGTCCATTTCTTCAAGAAGGTCAGGATGCTCCCCAATAGCTGCTGGATTTTGGAAGTAATTTGTGAGAATATATTTCGCACTTTTTTTCTGTGCCTCATATCTGTAACGCAGTGCGTCTATTGCAAGTTGTTTCATAGTGTTCCCTTCAAAAGTATTATATACAAATTTTGAAGTTTAGTCAAGAATTTAATTAATGAAGGCAGATGCAGTAGAAACCATCAACGCTATCAGGAGTCCAATACCGATTGCAAAAACCATTACTATCAGAGCCACTACCTTGATGTTCTCCATCATTTCTTCTTGTCTTAGCCTTTCTGCTCTTCGGGCTGCTGCTGCAGCTTCCTTTGCAGCCTTGATACGATTAGCTCGTTCAATGACTATACCCTTCCAAGTTCCCGGACCAAACCGCATGTCAACCATCGTAGCTACTTCTTGGAGTTTTTCTGCAGCGATACGTGCATCAATTACATCACGAGCAACAGTATCTACGCCAAACTGGTCCCCAATACTTACGTTACCCGCTTTTTTGTTACGGACTTGCTGTACCTGCTTTTCGCCTTCGAACAGATTATCTATGTAACCTGCTATGTCTCCAATGTCGTTGGCGGTTCCTATTGCAGATTTGATACCATCTACGGCACTCTTTACAAGGGCTATACCCGCGAGTGTTTCTGCAATCATGGTTGGTTGGTTCCTACTTTGGTTGGGGTCTACATACTGCGGTTATCTTTTTTCTTTTACCGCCACCCGCCGGAACAGCTTGTTGTCGCGACAATCTCTGAGCAAAGTATAGGCATCTATCCATGTCTACGAACTGTTGTGTGCGGTCTATTATATTTGCACCTAAGTACACGTACAGCACAAACACAATCATTCTTCTACGATTTCTAAAATGCTGCCAGTGTCTTCATCTATTTTAACTTTAAGTTCTTTGCAGGACCACTTCTGGTCAAAGTTATGAGTTACGCCTGTGTTCCGTTTTATCTTACGCCGCACCGATAAACACTGAGATAAAGATTCATACGGGGTGTACTCTACCTTTTCACTGCCCATAGTTAACAGCAATACAAAAGTAAGTTCAATCATCGCCGTTTCTTAGCTTCTCTATGTTATCTTCTAAGTTCGTGATACGCTTTTCGTAAAACTCTAGCGTTAATTTTTGCTGTTGGTCGTAGGGTGCTTTGCCGTCTTCTATTTCGTTCTGTAGTTTTTCTAGTTCACTAGCTATGTGTTCAATGAGCATGAACTGTTCGCTGTCTGCTGGAAGACTACCCATTTCACCACGAGGCCACTTAATACGAAACTCTGTGTTCTGTTCCAAGTCAGACTTCATCATAGTGATGTTAGTTTCTAATTGATTCAAGCGTTCGATAATACCAAAGTATGCCCACGTTGCCACAGATGCAGCAGCCACCATGCTAATTATGTTACGCAAGGGTAACGCAACTTCTGTATTCTCACTTATCTTTGTAGCCATCACTCAATGCCCAGTATCCTAGATAAACCAAACACTTCTAATAGCATAAACGTAAAGAAAAGTAACAGGATACTACCTGCTATAAGCTTACCACTAAAGTTCGTTGACCCTATGCGGATGGCAATGAACTCGTTGCCCAGTATTCTCAATATCAGTTCAAAACTGTTCTCAGTGATGCTAACGGCTACAGGCTTTTCTGTCTCAGTCATTCTCTTTATCCATTCCAACGCAGAAGCAATTTGCATCAGGATTGTTAAACCCGTGTTCAGTTATAGCCACGTGGCAGTGAGAAAGCCATTTGTGCGTAGAGTGTACATCAACCTTCACCTCAACCGGGGTAGCCACAGTAAGACAAAACATGACTACGCCGCTAATTGCCAAGACTTACTTGCATCCAAGCCCATCCATTTGCTCCACTCTGCGTAATAGTGGCGCATACCAACTTCGTCGTGGATGGTGCTGTTCTCGTGCCGCCCGTGTAAGATGTTACGGGGTTCGGTTCCCTCGCGCATTGTTGTACCCTGACCTGCTACGCCGATAAGGTCTTCGTGCAGGTTACGCCCAAATGGACCCCAAATAGAGTTGTGATGCTTAATACGAGTCTGCCGTTCCTCTGGGGTATCCTTTTTAAGACCATACCCGCGAAACTCAATAAGAACTTTGTTTGGCCCAAGAGGTGTAACGCTGTCGCTTCGATAAGCACTACCGCGAAGATTAAAATTAAATCCGGGGAACAGGTCAACCATGTACCATTGATTGGGTGGCAAGTTAGGGAAACTAAGCTCTCCTCTATCCTCAAAGCCATCGTATTCTTCGTAGTTAACGGTGAAGCTGCTAACATTAACATGTCCGTTATCGAATGGTATGTTCTTTCTAGCAAAGTATTCATCGTTAAAACCTGACACACGATTAAAGTAGTGCATGAAATCGTGGTAAAACTCGCTGTTGGTATCGTGCCACAGCTTGTAGTTTGTATCTATTACTGCCTTGTGATAGTGAAAAACTTCCATTTCTTCAGTGTCGATAGCATCCTCAATACAATCAAAAGCACCACAGGTCCACTCCTCTACTGACATGGTAGGGTTCGGGTCTAGGGTAATCCAGACCATGCCGCCATGTTTCACTTCACAATGTAATCGTGGTTCAGAAGTAACCACTTGAGCAGCAAACGTACCAGATGGCTGCACTATGTCGTAGTTACGATAGGCTCTGATTTCTGTGCCTGTGTTGTAAGCAAGGATGTTCTGTCCTGCTATCTGCCCTGTTCGAAAATCTAACTCGTTCGGTAACTCGCTCTTGTGAAAACAGGGAACCCAAACTTTGGAAAAGATGTTTTCTTGTTCCTGTTTGTAGATGTCGTGACTAGAATAAATCAACGAACTGATGTGTTCTACTTTGGGAGTCTTGACCCAATCCCTGTGATTACGAGGTGGCATCTATTTTACATAGTCCTTATAAGTTGTTTTTGCTTTTTCATAAAACTCAGAAACCGCGATACCAACATCTTCAAAAATTGATGTTTCTGCGCTTTTTGCTGCCTTACGTCCCTTGCTAGGTTTGGCACTTCCAATAAACCGACTAAATCCCGTTTTAGGGTCTTGGCCTGAATACACTTGTTTTACTGTTGAAGACCCTTTACTTTTTGTTTCTGTGTATGCCACCCTAAAACTCCCCCGCTTTCATCGCATCCGAAAGTTTAACGGCCCTCGAACCCACTTGCTTTGCCCATCTGGAATCCATCATTTCTATAGATGCTATCTCGTAGTTACCATCGTAAATTGCACCCCACATGTTCTTAAACTTACACAATCTGGGAACCCCCATATTAAACGCCATGTCCATTAGTATCAACTGTCTTACACTATCTAAGTCTTCGACGCAAGGATGTACTCGACACAATTCGTTTTCAACAATGCGTATGTCGTTCATGGCAAGGTAACGAGCGTCGGCTTCGGTAATACCGTGTTCGTAGACTACATCCATGTTAGGGATGTCCATGTAGTCTAGCTCTTCTTTGGTGATACCCCTGTCCTTGAGGTTCCTACCTATTCCTATAGTTTCGATGCCCAAACTGTCTTCATATACAGTAAGCACCATACCCTCATGGTGAATTAACTTATCTAGGAAATGTTCTGTTCTGTATTTCATTTGGTTTTACCCCAGTTAGTTATCTCTTCGATGGTTCGTCCACACCCGATACACTTAACTCGTTCCTTGTCCAACACACAAATTCCTTTGCAGGGACTTTTACTTTCTTTTGGAGTCACGCGGCCTAGTTTCTACAGTGCTACTTGACTCGTGGCCCATCCACACAGCAAAAGCCCCCGTCATAGCCCCTACAACCGTCGATACAAATGCAGTTTGTTGGGTCGTTGCACTTGCACCTAGAGCCATGAACCACTGTACCACCTGATAGCTCATTAGTGTCATTGCCAGCATCATTAGTCTTGGAAGGATTCGCCATGCTAGTATCTTCTCCATTGTGTACGTCATTTCTTACCAAAGAACTTTGTCGCTGACCGGACTCCAAAGCTTGCAGCAACAATAACGCCCAAGCTGTACTGGTACCATTCAGGCATTTGCTCCAATTGTTGAAATCCGTTACGTACAATGTCTTCCATCCCCGGAATGAAGGCTAAGATAAGCGGTATACTAAATAATATGGTGAGCCATTCGTCCTTCCAAGATGACTGGCTACCCTTCGCCATCTCCAAATCCCAGTCAATTTCGCCCGTAGCTTTTTTCTGCATAACTACGGCTTCTGCTTGTGCCATAGCTACTTTGGTAGCTGACTGGGCTTTCTTCTCTGCGACTTTGCCGGACATCCACGTTCCAGCAAGGTCTGCTATTGGTCCAATAAGGGCTGCTAACATTTCCACCTCTTCCGCGCTTGACGTAAGCGACTGTTTGGGTCTTTTGCTGCTTTAGGAAACTTCTTCATCTGTCCGGCTGACCTCGCACAATAAGACTTGCGACGTTTAGCTGCAGCACTTCCCGGCTTTACCTTTCCGGTAACAGCAGTCTTTAACTTGCTGCCGGGATTCTTTTTTCGATAAGCAGCAACGCCAGCCTTAGTCATTCCCGCACCAGACTTCGTGGAACGGAAGTTCTTCTTGTTACGGGCTGGCATTTTATCAGGCTTTCTTGGTGGCACGTTTCGTCCTTTTCTTACCTGAAGCTGTAACAGACCAGTTTACTCTGCGTGGCCCTGTCTTCTTAGCTGCTTCTTTTTTAGTTATACGCTTGGCGACTTTGGCAGGTCTACAGGCTGGGTAGGGACGTTTCTTTTTATCCTTACCGGAACGACCACACTTCTTGCCGGTCTTTACATCTCGCCAGTCTTCCTTGAACCATTTAGTTAAGCCGCCCTTTGGTTTCGCCATGCTTACTTCTTCTTGACCTTACCGCCGTGCATCATTTTCTTTGGTGCAACTTTGCCGCCCATTCTTTTAGATTGTTTTGGTCCAATCATTCCACGAGCTATATTCATAGCACGAGCCATATCTTGGTCACTAAGTCTACCACCGGGGTCTGCAGCTTTAGCTATTTTAGTTGCTGTTGATTTAATCAACTTTTCTCTAAACGGTTTTGCGTCACGAGGGGCTGCATTACGACCACTACCCTTCATTTTTTCGCCAACCTTTTTACCGCCGGGAGTACCCCCTATTTTACGGTTTGTTTTTTTATCTACAATTGCTATGCCCATTTTACTTCTCCAATTTAGGCGTAGGTGCCACCACGCTTCTTATAGGTTCTAACCAGCCAAGCATTTGCATATGCGCTTGGGTATACTTTAAATTTACGTTTAGCTTCTGCCTT
>Ga0208643_1000573_pt1 | contig 23661 bp, 33 predicted proteins | sample VirMetDEL_Nov_12_FD_184516 | JGI IMG/M metagenome (GOLD analysis project Ga0208643, IMG submission 184516) | Aqueous microbial communities from the Delaware River and Bay under freshwater to marine salinity gradient to study organic matter... | ecosystem: Environmental > Aquatic > Marine >... | reverse complement strand
TAGCTGTGAGTTAAAAGCTACTTCTTCAATCAGTGATATACTTAGAATTTCGGTTTGGTCATTGGTCTTTCTTACTGAATTAATTTTTCTTAGAATAAAATTAATAGTAATTGGGACACCATTACTTAGCGGTTGCTCAATAGTAATAACACATCTTTCTGTGCCATTAAAGGAAATGCCGTCAACAAAATCAACATCATCCCGGATTAACATTATCCCAGTAAGATACGGTCTTTCTAGACTTTCAAAAATCTCTAACTGTGCAACAAGATTTGCAATATTGATTACTGTTCCAGTGTCACTTGTTACAGTAACACTTTTAATGGTGTAATCATTAGACGATTGAAATGGTTTTTGATCAGTCATTATTAACCTTTTAGCATAAGTTTGCTGAATTCAGATTGAACCTGTACAACCGTTTCAGGTGTAAATACCTTAATCTCTCTTAGTTTGTCGTTTAAATTCCTAAGACGTTCCAGATACGTGACAGGAATAAGACCTGAGGTATTTGGATTAAATGGATCTATATCAACCCATTCGCCATCGGTATTCTCGTAATGATGTACCGAGTTATATTGTAATACTGCACCTGATGTTTCTACGATATCTGCAAAATTATTGTTTGACCGAATTATCTCATTTGCTCTAAAATCTCGTACCCCATTTGGATCATTTTTATTTACAATGATCTGTCCCATATCAAGAAACCGTTTTACCACAGTGCCAGTAGCATCGGAGCTTAGTCCCTCAATGTTCTGGCCCTCAAGAAAAATATTATGGATAGGAGCTTGGGTTGTAACAGTCCAGTTCGGATAAAATTTGCTAGCATATTCATAAACTTCATTCTCTGTCAGTGGCCAACCACTTTCACGGATATCATTATTTAAAAAGAAAAACGTCCAATAAAAGGTTTCATCGCCATAAAGCTTATAGGATAGTGTATCAGGACGTTCACCATCATTAATAGTAATGGTAGTATAAGCAGTTGCCTCGTCTTTAATCTCGTCAATTAAAGAAACATATGCAGAAATATTTTGGAAAAGTACGGGTGTAACCTCATTTCCAAACTGATAAGCAAGTAGGGGAAAATTCTTAAAAAATGTTCCTGACATCAGTAACCTCTTTCTATATCTTGTTTGGCCAGCGGTTTAGTTTCAGTAAAGTTCATACTGATTTGGACCTCTGTAAAGTTACCATCTGAGTGCATACCCATACCATTCGCGTTATAAACAGCATTAAAGCTCTGAAGATAGACTGGAAGAAATTTAACACCAGGAATATCTCTATTTCTATATGTAAGTCTAATAAGCATTCTGTTTGGGAATCTATATCCATAATCGACACCGCCGACTGTTAATGCTTCTGGGTAAAGCTCTTCACGGAAAAACTTAATAATGGATTTGATCTGTTCAGCTTCTTGACGACTTGTAGGAATAAGAGTAAAGTTGAATGCGAAATTACGTATAGGTACTTGTCTGAATAGGGTCCGGGTATTCGGATTTGCAGTAGTACCAGTTACACTACTAAGAGCGTTTGCTGCACTTGCACCTCTTGCACCACCAGTATTCTTAAGAACCTGCTGAGAAGCAAGTGAAGCCTGTTCAGAGGTAATTGCAGATAAATTTCCTTGCGAAAGGGCCTTAATTGTTTTATTAGCTATTTCGCTGCCTTTACCAATAGCATTAGCAAGGCTTGCAGTTTGACCTAAGTTATTGGCCATAGCACCACCAATTGCACCAAGCTCTACGTTATTGTCATATGATACTGCATCTTGAATTTGAATAGCCTGCGGAAGAAAGAGCGTTACTTTTCTATCAGTAAGCGCAGTGAGTTGCTTACTTGCACCGACGTATTCGCCGTTTTGTCTATTAAAAACTAAAGTACGTCCACCTTGCTCTGCACCAGATGGGAGCGCAGAGAATGCAGATCGAGCTGCTGCTCCAACTGCAGTGCCTACGGTAGATATCGTTTCACCTAATGCGCTTGCTGCTGCAGCACCTGCGCCTGCATAGTCAATGGCAGATATCCTTTCAGCCGCTTCATTTACCACCTGAAACACCATTCGGCCCTGATAGTCTTGGTCGTTATGGAGAGGGTACTTAAAAAATCCCTGCATCTTTTTCCCTTATAAATAAATTGGAAATCTTATCATTATTTATATGGAAAACTATGGCTTATTCTGGCAAATACAAAGTTAAAAACCCAAAGAAATACGCAGGAGATCACACAAAGGTAGTATATAGATCACTTTGGGAAAAGTATTGCTTTAAATACTGCGATGAAAATGCCGATATAAAATCTTGGAGTAGTGAGGAAGTAGTCATACCATACTTCTATGAGGTAGATAAAAAGTACCATCGATACTTTATGGATCTTAAGATCAACTATATGAATGGTAAAACAATTCTTGTTGAAATTAAACCCGACAAAGAAACAAAGCCTCCTACATTTACTGGACGTAAAACAAAGCGTTATATTACAGAAGGTCTAACATACGTTAAGAATATGAACAAATGGGCAGCTGCACAGAACTATGCGGCTGACAGAGGATGGGGATTTCAGATTTGGACAGAAGACACGTTGCATAAAATGGGGATTAAACCTAAGTCAACTAAACCTCTTAAGCCTTATAAAAAGCGTAAGAAAACAACATAAATAGATGTATGAATAACGGATATTATACATGAGCAATTTATTTTACACCTTAGAAATTGAAGCATTTCGCAAGGGCATTACCTTGCGCACAACGGAGTCACGTGAGTGGTTCCGTAAGAAAGCTGCTACTATGCGTAGGGTTAACCGTAATGCTTTAATGAAAGAAGAGCCAGTTCAGCTAAAGAATCGTAGTGCAATAGGTAACATGTATATGTTCTTCTACGATCCTAAGCATAAAAAGACACTACCATATTATGACTCTTTTCCTCTGGTGATTATAATTGGGAAAGCAGAAGGTGGCTTCTTAGGCTTAAATCTACACTACCTTCCGCCTCTTCTGCGTGCTAAATTTCTTGATGCGTTACTTGATGTAACTAACAATAGACTGTATGATGATAGTACTAAATTTAATATAACATATGATATGCTACAGCGTGCAGCCAAAATGAAGTATTTTAAACCTTGTATTAAACATTATCTGAGTGCTAATGTAAGATCCAGATTTGCTATGGTGGAAGCACCAGAATGGGAAATCGCGACGTTTCTTCCGACAGCTGACTTCCAGAAAGCAAGTAAGACCCAAGTCTACAAAGATTCCAGAAAGAAAATGAATGGCTGATTCGATTAACGAACTAAAAGGTCTGGTGTCACAGAAACGTGGACTAGCTAGAGGTAATGTATTCAGGGTATTCTTTCCAGCAATACCAGGTGCTACTTCACAAGAGGTAAACCTTCTTTGTACTGGTGTGAATATACCTGGTCGCCAGATCATGACCCAAGAACGTAAGATTGGTCTTATCAATCAAAAGGTCGCATACGATCAAGCATACGACGACGTACAGTTATCATTTTTACTACTGAATGACTACGGCATTCGTACCTACTTTGAACGCTGGCAAAATTTGTGCATTAATCAAAGTACACTTGAAGTGGGTTACTTAAGAGACTATGCATTTGATATAAAAATCCAGCAACTAACAAAAGGTACCGATCTTCCCGTATACCAAACCCCACTTGGAATTCCTTCTATTCCGTCGCTTATCCAACAGTTTCTTCCTAAGGTTGGTCCAATCAATTTAGCACAGGGATCGCTCGAAGTTGGATTCTTAGGAGGCAATCAGATTGTGTATGAGTGCGAACTAAGAGAAGCATTCCCAACAACTATGAATACCATTGAGCTGGGTAACTCACAAGAAGATGTAATTGAATTAAGTGTACAGCTCAGCTACAGAAATTGGGTGTCTACTTCTAACCCGCTATATAAAGTTGAAAGTTTCTTTGAAAGCAAAGTCGAAGATCTTCTAGATAAACTATTTTAAATTATAAGGATATAATGAATGGCACTACCCAAGTTAAATGATGCACCAAAGTATGAGGTGACTATCCCTTCGATGAACAAAAAGACCAGGTTTAGGCCTTATCTCGTTGGCGAAGAAAAAGTACTATTAATTGCAGCTGAGTCTGATGATATAAATCAAATTACCAGAGCAACACTGGATTTGGTTCAAGCTTGTATTGAAGACCCCATTGACGTTAATAAACTATCATCATTTGATGCCGAATACCTTTTCCTAAAGATCCGGAGTAAATCGGTCGGCGAAACTAGTGATCTATTTTTTCTTTGTGAAGAATGTGAACATGAAACATCAGTAACCCTAAACCTAAATGATGTGACTGTAGAATTTCCCGATGATACATCAAATATTATTGAGATTAGCCCGGGAATTTCTTTAGAGATGAAATATCTCTCGTATAATGATTCTTTATCGCAGCCTGAAATTGCTGAAGCAAAAGACGATATATCAAGGCTTTACGCTATTATTATGAATAGCATTGAGGCGGTTCTTACCCAAGATGAGCGTCTGCAGGTAAACGAAGAGCCCAAAGAAGAATTAGAAGCCTTTGTTAATAGTATGACGTCACGCCAATTTGAAAAGCTTAGAGAATTTGTACTTAATACACCTAGCATGAAATTAGGCGTGGAGTTCGAGTGTGAAGGCTGTAAACATAAAAACCAAACAACTTTAAGAGGATTATCTGATTTTTTCGAATAGCCCTTTCTCACGAAAACCTAGTGAATCACTTTGAAACAAACTTTCAATTAATGGAAAATCATAGTTATTCACTAGCAGATCTTTATAGTATGATGCCGTGGGAAAGGGAAGTATACGTTACTTTATTAATTAATCAGATGAAGGCGCGAGAACAACAAATAAGAGAGATGCAATAATGGCTATCACGTTACAGGAAGTCGCAAGGCTAATTCAAGAAGATGATAAAATCATCATCGAGAACCAAGAGACTGGGAATAAATCTCTACAGTCCATGGACAAGAATCTTAAAAAGTTTCTTGAAAATGAAAAAAACGGTCGGGGCGATAGACTAGAAGCGGAACGTGAAAGAAATAAACTCTTAAAAGGATTGGGTAAAGGCGCTGCTGCTGGTGGCGCCTTTACTTCTGCCTCTAAGGCATCTAAAGGAAGTAATATTCCTGGTATATTAAGTGGGATAAAAGACCTTACTTTGCTCGGTGCGGGTCTGGCAACTGCCAAAGGCGCATTAAAGTTGTTAGGCGGCGCAGCCACGGCTCTTTCAGACGTCATGTCGAAGCGCGCCAAAACCCAACGGGGTCTTTCTTTAATTGAGGCTGATGAATTAAAGAAAAAGCAAAAAGCTGAAAGATTAAATGCACGCGCGGAATCAGATAGGCTTAAAGTGGAAGAACGCAGCTTAAGAGCCGAATCTGCTGCAGCTCACAGAAAAGAACTGGCGGCTAAGAAAGAAGCAAAGCGGTTTGAAAGACAACAGAAGATGGAAGAAGCCCGTGCTAAAATGCGTGAGGCTGACAAGCTATACGAAGAAAAAGAGTTAAAGAAAAAATTAGCCAATCGTGCAGCTAGCGATAAAGTTCTCGCTGACGAACGTGCTTTAAGAGCTAAAAACGCTGAGATCGCTGCTGCAGAAGTAAAAAAAGCTAGAAGTACTAAGGCTAGTCGTTTGGCTCTTGAAAGAGCGCAGTATATAGCAGTAGATGCTGAGTATGATCCTCGAGGAGCTGGTCAAACGGCTAGACCATCAGCCCCATCTAGTGCACTTGGTGATGATGCCCCTTCTAAAAGCGTTACTCAGACGGAGTTATCTAAGTTTTCGGATACAGATCTTGAGACCGCAGGATTCAAAAGAGTCCAGCACAAAGACGGTAGAATAAGCATCAGAAAAATAACTCCTGGCGGCGAACTGCCATTTGCCTCGCCCAAGGAGGTCTTAGCAGCATTGAAGCGGCCACAGCCGGTCCTCGTCGTAGCGCGCCGTGGTGCTAAAGCAGTTAGTAAACTTGCGGCTGCACCGCTTGGTGCTCTTCTAGTTGCTAGCGATGCTGTCCAAGGCGCGAAGAAACAGGTCGTTGAAACAGCCGAGATGGGGCAGGTAGCTACCAATTTAGAAAAGTTATCAGGCGGCGCTGGTGGTGCTGCCGAAGGTATTGTAGGCATGGCCGATCTAGGGATCTATGCAGCCAAATCTGCCCTGCGAATGTTTACAGGCAAAAGCAACGAAGAGGTAGCCCAAGAATCGTTTGGCGAATCTTCTCTGGGATCAAAGGCTGGAAATTTAGCCACAGAGTCAGCTTTAAAAGCGCTTAGAGCATTGGGATTAGATGAAAAGATGCTATCGGCCAAGCAAGAATCTGGGTCTTTATTAGGTGGCTTTAAAAACAAAGAAGAAATATTTGACTATATTGTTTCAACCGGGATAATGCGTCCAAGTGGGGTCGGGGAATTTAATTATAGTAAAGCTTCATCTAACGCTCAAAGAGAATTAGATCGGCAGGAGATGGCTGGCGACATAACATTCGAAGAGTGGGAAAAAAGATCTAAAGAACTCACGCGCGGAAGAGGCTCTCCACAGTTGCGTAGTCAAGCGAGCGAATATTACGCTAGTCAGCCCCAAGTTCAGGTAATGATGGAGGAGCTAGCAAGACTTGAGCAGATAATGGCAACTTACGAACAACGAGCTGCTGCAACAGTAAACGCGCCAGTGACAACCACCGACGCGTCTACTAATGTTTCTAATACTCGAATAGATGCTGGGAGCACGCCCAACCCACATGATGTGGGTGGAGCTATTGCTGGACTAGATTAACCGTTTGCCAGCTTGGCAAAGTAGCTCATGGTATCCTCTTCTTCCTCAGTATCGTCAGATGCAGTTGCCATCTCTTCAATAGTCTGAGGTGGTGTCTCACGCATGACTGGTGCAGGTGATTCTGCATTCATCATAGACTGTTGTGCCATAGGCATCTCAGACTGAAGAGCAAGGACGTCATTCATCTTCTTCTCAAGATCAGCATAAGACTTATAAAACTTAGGATCTGTAAACTCGCTCAGAGGATGCAGTGTGTTGTAGATGCCTTCGAGGTACGCCTCATCTGAAGATAGTTCAGATGCAGAGCTAAACTCGCTTTTATCATAGTTCACCCAACCTTCTACTTTACGAATTTTAATCTTAAAGTCAGCGCCTTCCCAAAAATCGAATGGGTTCATTGGAGTCTCGTCGGCGTACTGTGGCTGCATAGCATCCATGATCTTATCGAAGATTTTCTTACCAAACTGATACATGAAGACCTTGCCTTCGTTCTGTGGATTGGCAGGATCAGATACTACAAGTACGTTTGCTACATGGTGCAGACGACGCTTCTGATCTCGAGCTTGTTTACGTGTCGGAGACTTATCATCGTCACTCATGTTCCAGAGCTTGCTGTTAAGCACGCCTACTGGATCATCCTGACCGATTGAAGTCAAAGAACGTTCGATGTACCATTTACCCGTCTGACCCTTAAATCCATGATCCCAGTAGCGTACCCACGGGAGATCCTGATCTTCGGTTGCTGGTAGGAAACGAATTACTGCATAGCCATTACCCATCTTATCAATGGTTGGCTTCCACATACGTTCGTCTTTGTAGGAGGATTTTTCACCGCCTCCAGTAGCTTCTGCTGCAGCTACGAGTTTATCGATGGAGTTACGGTTACGTTTAAGATTTGCAAAAGACATTATATTTCCTTGTATTGCATTGTATTAACTGAAGTATATTAACATATATTTGTACCAGAGTACATGTTATATATGCAATTATTCGAAGAAAAGTTCGTTGGTACGTGGGATTAAATTCAAGCGCATAGCTTCACCCTCGATCTTCTCTTGAATTGGCGCAGAAACGAACTTACGCACGTCTTCTGGATCGATGCCGTGGTCGTCACAGACCATTAGTACGGCATCCATATATCCAAGTTTATTCTCAAGCACTGCCTTTTCGACAAGTTTAGAGAATTCTGATTTAGTTAGAAATTTATCGTTCATTTATCTAGTGCTCTCAATAGTATTGTATCCTTGTTAATACGACCTTTCACATCTGTGATTGTCTTGGTGGTGAGCATGGCCCAGAACTTATTAATAGCAGTTGGCGTCTTAGTAAGAAACGTGCTTAACTGCTCTTCAGGCTTACGTAAGCGTACAGCTCGCGAGCGCTCGAGGTCAATGCCATAGATTGTACTGCCACGAACCTCGAAGCCCTTTGGCGACTCAGTAACATACTCTGTGAGTACACGATATTTTACGTTAAACGTATACAGTCTATTTGCGCCGACAATTGATGTTGGATTGATAGAGGTAATCTTGTGCTCTGCAGAATCCGATGCAAAGATGAGCTTAGAGACTTGCTTGTCTGCGGTTTTAACTTTAGGCTTCGAAGGTTTACGTGTAGCTTTCTTCGATAGCACATAGCGCTCTGCATCATGCACTATTGATTGTACAAGCTTAAGGTACTTTTTACGCTTGGGAATAGTCCAGTGACTGTAAGCTTCGACTAGATCTTCGGTCTTATCTGATACTAGTTCATTGATCTCTGCAAGAACCGGTTGGTAGTACTTTAGTACATTAGCAGCAGAAAAAGAGTTCAGATCAGCCTTAACCATTTCGTTATACACCGAGTAGTTTTCTACGTCAATGTATGTCCCATTATAGAAAAGATCCAGTACATCTTCGACCTCACCAATAAAGTCAGACGTACGCTCCTTAACAATATCCATAGGAGAACGTACAACCTGTGCAGTCTTGACTTCTTCAGATTTCTCTGCAGCTTTCTTTTCTGCCCAGTATCGAACATTCTCGATGTAGCTATCTGCAGCTTTTACTCCATGGTAATTCTCTGGCCAGTCATAGCCAAGATTTTTCCACTGGATACCGGCCGCTGGACCATAGTGTGACGTATACACATGATCTGGTCCAGAGAGAAGTAGCTTACGCTCTTCACCTGTATAGTTATCGCGAATGTATGCTCGAAGAACTCCTGCAACTTCTTTACGCTCAAGATCCACTCGAAAGTATTCTCGGAATGCATGGAAGTTTTTAGTAGGAGCAGCCGCAAGCCCTGTACGGGCCTTGCGGGGAAGTGATGATGCCTTTTTACGTGTAGGCTTTTGACGAGCTACCATGTTAAATCTCCATAATGTAATTGCATTGTATCACAGATAGCTAGAGAAGTATATAGTTTATTTGGGAATATCGTCATTTAATTTGACGAGCTCTAGCTCACCGTCTTCATTCTCGTAAGATTTGACGAATCCCTCTTTTGCCAAGAATGTGATAGTGTCGGCAATAGTGTCTTCATTAGATCTTTTACCGAAATGATATCCGATCATAGCGGAGCAGCCAGAAGCAACGCCGATAAGGATCCAGTTAAGCACCATAGGGTCAATGTACATAGCGATCTCCTTATTGTTTAAACTATTTATACTTTAACTAGTTTATTCAAATGAAACCACACTATCGATACGGAATGAACGCCAACCTTCAGCATTAACATCCCAAACAGGAAGCACTTCTTCGTTTACCAGTTTAGGCGACTTTGCTACACTTTCTTGGTTATCTTGTGGAATAAGATTCTGATCCAATGTGGATGTCATCACACGCTGTTCACCATTCACTTTTGTGAATGTCACTACCTTTGTTCCAGTCTGTAGATCTTCAATCATCTTGGTTCGAATTTGTTTACGAATATCTTTCTCAAGCAATTCCAATTCTGCCAGCCCAAGCAATTCCAATTCTGCTGTAGTCTTTGTGCTCAAAGTCTCTTGTGTCATAGCTTCCAGTTCCTTTTCTGAATTCAAGTTCTTCATATTGTAGTTCTCCATGCTAAAGATGTATTCATAACAAATGGCGTATCAACGCCATAAGACATTTAGTAGTCGCCCCAGTCTGTATCGTGGCGTGTTGTTTCGTGGAATGTTTCGCCGTAGTACTGCTGAGCGTACTTAGAAGAGTCAGTGTAGTAGTTAGGGTTCTTAGAAGTATCTTCTGGTGTGTCCATGAATGTGCGAGCGGGTTTAGAAGCCTTACGCATAACGATCTTGGACTTGGCTTTGATGCTGGCCATTTTATTCTTGCGCTCTGCAATCTCTTTGATAAGAGCGATGCGATCAGCTTGTGTTGTTGCGATTTTCATAATGTAAGTCTCCGTGTTTTTGTTTCTATAACCATCTTAAATCAAGTTAAGGGGAATGTACACGTTTAATTTCACTTTTTTTCATTTTATTTTAAAAAAGTTTTATATGTGCCTTCAGCTGTACGCATAGCTGCTAGAAATTCATAGAACATTCTATGGGTCATCACGATAAGATCATGCTTGTTGGAGTTCTCGTTAAACTGTCGGATGAACACGCCACTATCCTCGATGTAGACTTGTACATCCTCGTGCTCAGCAGTCTCATCAAGGATAGTGGTTACTGTAGCATCCCATTCAAATTCGTTCGTAAACAATTATATAGCTTTCATATTAATAATCGCATAACTAGTATTCGAGGACCAACGTTGAAAGGTCGCACGGGCGTGGCGGTGAGACAAACCACAAACATATTCCATTAGCTTATATTCGCCATCTTTTCTGATGAATGCTGTTACTTCATAATTAGACATTATACGTTCTCCACGATAGCAGTTACACCGCAGATAATAAGGAAAACGATTCCGATAAAAATAAAGAAGCTCATTACACAATTTCCTTGCTCATTGCGGCATCAATACGATTAGCTACGTTCTGATAGTTATTAGAAAGAAACAAAAGCTCTTCCAAGATCTCTACACGTGAATAACCAAAGCGTTCTGCGCGGCGCGCGAGGCTGGAAAACTGCTTGGAAACTTCTGTTGCTGATTGTACATCAAAACCGTTCATGGTATATCTCCTATTTGATATAACCATACTACATTATTTCAAATCAAATGTACACGTTTAATTTCATTTATTTTGAATTATTTTCACGCTCTTCTCTAAGCATCCGTAAGATGTATTGGTGGTAACGCTCTTGTTGTTGATATCCGATTGGTACTTCGCACTTATCAATTAACTCTTTGATCTCTTTATTCCTTTGGTATTTTTCGGCCATCGCCATCGTACTCCCAGTTGCGTTTAGCCGGATCAATGTGCATATCGAACTTAGGCTGCCGATCATCATCTATAATTTTCTCTAGGTCTTTCAGACGTTGTCTCAGAGACTTTAACTCAGTTTCTTTTTTTTCGATCTCATGCCGTAAATTTTCTACTTCTCCACACATACTCATATTATTTCCTCCTTAAATTACTTATTCCAATAAGCATCACTAAGTCGTGCGCCAAATGAAATGCTATACCGGGTTTCATCTTTACTCACCGGCTCTACGAAATGATCTTGCCAACAGGGAAATAGGACTAATAAACCTTGTCGCGGTTTTACCCATTTACGTGTACTGAAATCACTATTAGCTTTAAAAATATCTTTATCACCAGGTGTAATTAACCCCTTAGTAGTAAAAGACGTATCCTGAAGACATAGAAAACCGCCTGGATCGTCAGGTAATCTTCCGCCGCCAAAAATCCAATCATCTTCATTGAAGTCGTCTAGATTCTGTTCGGTATCTTCGTATCCATGCGGGTAATAAACCCCACTCCACAGAGTACTTCCTGAGCCGTGGTAATGCGGTCTTGACCAACCACCTTGTGTAGCTCTATTAGCCCAATAGTAATCAATCGTAATATACTTTACAGCTTCTTCTCTGTATCCATATCCGACCATAACGTTTTTAAGTGAAAGCGAGATCACCTGATTTAGCATCTGAAAGGGTTTATGTGATAAAAGATTTTTGTCAGTAGATGCAGAATTGTTAGCCCAAGATCTTTGATCTCTATTAGCCTTTTGATCCATCTCGACATCAATAGTTTCTATAAGCTTAGTATTTAAATCCCTTGACATTTCACCAAAGTTAACAATTCCTATCGGACTACTAAACCACCGTTTAAGTTCCATTAAAGTCTAGTACCTTTTTTAGTTTCCCAGTTAAAACATTGGTAGTCCATGACTGCCCAACCTTGATTATCAACTTCGGCTATACCAACTTGTAGTGCTTGCATACAGTGATCATTATTTTCCCAAATATAAGGAGAAACGAATCCCCGACAGTTATTGGGATTTAAACTTCCATCTGAGCTTAATACACAAGCTAAAACCATTGCTGAAAACATTTTACTCTCCTTTGTAAATTTTAAGGAGTTGCGACTCAAACTCCTCTACCTTAGTAAGTCGGTTTGGCCACAAGATGTATTCTTTTCCTGGATTCTTTTTTAAATTATTTAGTAGAGGGATAACAGCATTGTATAAGTTATCCAATCGCTCTTGTGTGGTGTTCGCTACCTGTTCAACTTCTCTTGCTACCGAAGTAGCTTCTTGTACAGACGCCAACTCGTTCTCATCGACTGCAGTGAATCCGAAATCAAACATATCGCTCATTCCGCATATCCCACTACACAGTATCGAATATAATTAGGCATCTTTAAAGATCCTTTATATAAAATATTATTTACACCATTCTTAACTGCAAGGTCGGTCTCGTGTTCAATAGTGTTAATGTGACCTTCTACGCCCTCATAGTTGTTAGACGTCAGAGCATACATTGGACCTTTCACTGCAGGGATATCAATCATATGTTCACATGAAGGATTAATAATAAGATCGTATTCACATGCAAGTGTAGTATTAGAAAAGATTGTAGTAGCATCTACATCAAAGCTATTATAGTTCATAACCATTTCATTTGACTTAAAGTAAGTATCACGATCGTGATGGACGTCAGTGTCTATGTCATAGAAGTCCCAAGACTCCACTTTTGCTTTACTTGTCATTAGTTCATACAGCAGAATAGAATTCCAGCTACCTAAAACTGCTACTTTTTTAAAATCAGTCTTAAACTTGGTAATCTCATATACCAACCAAGACTTGGATTTAAGCTGATTGGGCCGAAAGCTTTCCGCGAACTTAGCTGAGATATTGTTTTGAAATGATGTGTTAGCAAATCTTCCCAGGATCTTTTCATAGTTAGACATACAGTGTGTCTCCGATAAGACTATCACTAAAGTGATATCCAAATATTGCAACTCTCCGAGGAATTTCTCCAGTCACAACTCGATGGTTCCAGCCAGTATTAATGAACCATAACTCACCCACTTTCATTTGGAAACTGTGAATTACGCCATCTCGCCCACGAAACTCAAATACTGAGTCATTCTCATTTAAACAAATTTGAGCTCTGCACATATAACTTGTGCAGCTATCAATGTGCCAGTTAAGTTGATGTGCATTACTCATTTCACTCATTCTAAATCGATAAATGTTTCTAAAATAAGATTCGAGATATTTCTTAACTTTTATATCTTTTGTCCAGTGAGTGTAATTATATTCATTTACATCAACACCAACCTCACCTGGCGGTTTAGTTTGAACCAAAAGTTGGCGATATCCGCTAGTATCAAAAACTTGCTTATAATCAATAGCTTGACTAATACCGTACACATCACCACCAATATCATTTTGTGGTTCTGCATCTAAAATTTCATTTAGTTCATCTACCACTTCCGTGGGTACAACGCCTAACTTTTTAAAAAACTTTAACTCGTGACGTTTAGGACCTGTGCCTCTGACCCGCTGTCGGCGTGTGGTCTCAATTAGGTATTTTTTATCCATGAAAAATCCTGTAAGTTTCAATATCCATTTTATTTAGGTGTGGTACAAGTCCATTGTAAACAATATTCTGATAGGCATCTGGGTCATACGCTGGCGAAGAAGTCTGGTACATACCTTCTGGTACGTGCCATGGTAGTCCTGTACGGCGCTCTATTTTTTCCTTAAATCTATGTATGCTGTTTCTTCTATTTAAACCTTGCATAGAGACAAACACTGTGTCCCATGTTTTTAAGTAATCCAATTGAGCAAGGCACAAATGCTGCGATGGGCTAAACACCTGATCGTTTTTAGGATGGACGAATCGTCTGTATTCTCTGTATATATAGGTTCTTGTACAGACCCTGTAGCAGCCATCGTAGTACCGTTGTATAGTAGCGAAGGCAACCGGTCTGGTGTTATCATACAGAAAAAACCAATCCAGATATTTGTCGCTATTGTACGTGCTAGGCAAATGGTTAAACCAATTGGCATTCTTCTTATCGTAAACGTAAGACTCTTCACGCAGTCGGGCGATCTCTTTTAAGAAATTACCGTGTCCGTAGTCTTGAAGTGTTACTATTTTTGGATCAATCGAATAAACCAAGCTGCCGGATCCCATTCCCACCATTTCTTTCCAATACGCCAGTCTCTAGGTTGATCATGATGATTCGCATGCCAACCTTCACCACCTGTAAGTATGTTTGCTATCCAGGAATTTGAAACATGCTCGTGTCTGTGACACAGCGTGTTAAGCAGTCCGTACCCTAAATAGCCATAAATCATCGGCGATATAATAAGTATTATATACCATTCAAAGGGTAAAAGTAACCCCCCAAAAAGAGTTAAAAGTCTAATTTTTTTATGGTGTCTATGGAACCATAAAACTCGTTTGTTTTTAAGTAGATCAGTGATATGACGCGGTCGAATTGCGGGTACTTTAAACGTAGAGGTAAGCACTCTCCACATCGGCTGATATTTTGGCGAGTGTGGATCTTTTTCTGTATCTGAGTGGTTATGGTGCATTCTATGAACGCCGACCCAACCAAGGGCAGAACCAGAGCCAGACAAAGGCCCTAATATAAGTACTAGATATTCATACCACACGGGAGCCTTAAAGGATCTATGTGAAAAGTATCGGTGGTAACCTGCAGAAATCACAGCAGATGATAAAAATAACCACCAGATGAAGCTATAGATTAATATTGTAGCCATACTCTATAAAGTCCTCTTTAAAAAGATTGTACACAGCCTCTTGAGACTCATCGCTGTAATAATATCTATAGTCCATTTTATAATTGCCTGTGTTAATTCGAGTATCTGTAAACCTAACGCCAAGCTTAGACTCTAGTAAAGGTAACTCACTCTCGTAACGAAATACTGTTGTTTCCGGGTTAACAAAGCTTTTTTGAGTGCTGTGCATATCCCACGCGATGCTTTTTCTGTTGTAACGTATTTGTTTTTCTAGGTTCGAATTGTTGCCTAACCAGTGCATAAAAAGATCTGCTGGTCTATGCGTATAAAAATCCAGTAAGCTAACGTCGCGGCCACCTTCTTTCATAATATCTTTCCACAGACTGACAGATCTTGAGTACGGGTTTCTAACCACACTTAGTACTTGTCCAGTAGCCATAGGTGCGTGCTCAGTCCACCACCATACTGGGTTGTGACGGCAAAGCCGTGTGGATGCGTCCCAGGGTACAGTAAGCCGATTGCCACACTGCTTTGTACATCGCGACAGTATATTACTTCCGGCTGTTTTGGGTATATGAATAAAGGTCCATTTATCGGTGTAAAACATATTTACTTTATTCCTAAAGTAGGATCTATATACTGATCAATGACCGCTTCATAATTGTTTATCTTATTTCCTATTACATCACACTTTCCCCAAACATAAAACCCGTATTGTGCAAAAAAGTCATCTTGAATTTTAGCTTCTTTCTCTGCAATTTCTAGATAGTAGTCCATATGTTTAGCTAAATATTCAGTGAGCCATTCTCTACCAAACCTTGGATCATATGCCATACGATTGTAAACTCGTGTAATGATTTTATTATAAATCACGCCTTTGATTCCAAGAGTTGTGTCATATACCATATCAATAAAGTATGCTTGATTCTTATTAATAGGAATATTTGGATCCTCTATAAAATCATCATAGCATATCGCATCAGCATCAAGACCTGTAAAAATGGCTGGATAAAATGTTTTAGTTGCTGTTAGATTATTACGATCTCTATACTCTTTAGAATACGCAGGAGCTTTCTTTAAAAGGATCCATTCATATGCATAAATGTGAGTCATAGGAATATCAGTAAACTCTAAATGAGTTTCATTAATTCTTTCGTATGTCATACCAGGCAAACCCATAATAAGTTCTGGAATAACTTTAATGCCAGGATGATCTGACTTTGTTTTCATAATTATTTGCTTATGCTTATCCCAAGGAACATCAGGTCTATCAATATATGAAAGAACATCATCATAAATGGATTGCAAAGAAACCTTTACATTGTAATTCGGAGATGCTTTGCATAGTATATCATAGATTTTAGCAACTTTATCCTTATTCAACTTTGCCATATTTCTTGGTTCTGTTGGAATAAAGTTTAAATCATTCTCTTGCATTTTATCATAAACATATTCATAAAGAGGGATATCTTCTTTAGACATGCCAACATTTGCATCAATATGCATAGATCTAATTTTATTTTCAACAAAGAAATCAATTTCAGGTTTATAGTCATTGATACGACTATTCACTTTATAATGAAGTCCACCTTGCCAATCACAAAACGCGCACGAATACATGCACCCTCTTGTTCTTTCATATGGCAGATATACAAAGGCATTATCGACTTTAGATTTAAATGATTTATAGTCTAATAAAAAATCTTCTTTTAAATCTAAATATGGGCTGTATTCTTTATATTCTCTAAATCTAAAAATTTGGTGTTTTGATTTATGTTGTGGGTAAACTATGTTTGGAATATCAGACAGAAAAGGAAGTGACTCAATTTCCCAGTCAAGAAGATCAGCAAACGCCTTTTCACCATCACCATATATTGCTAAATCTACAAATGGGTATTTTTCAAACCAGCCATCTTCGGTATGAGCATGACACTCTGGCCCACCAACATATATTATAAGACCTGGATTTTTGGCTTTAGCTTCTTCTGCAACTTTCATCATACTTTCAAAGTTCCAAATATAAACTGACAGACAGAGAATATTCGTCCCTTCATCTATGATTCTATCTACAACAGCTTCATCATAAAAGTATTCAGTTTGAAGCCATTCATATTTGTCGTAATGCTTTCCATTCTTCTTATAGAATGAACGCAACCAATATGCAATAGGATTAAACGAATATGGTTTCGTATAGCTAAACGCTAGAAACTTAACTCTCATTAAACATCTCAACTGCTTCTTCATATGGTAAGTCACAAGTGACCTGTAAATTTAATCTAGTAGGATATCCCTGATTGAATACGCTATGAATAACTTTACTACTAAACAAATAAATTGGCGGTGGTGAGATATAATTATAAAGGTAATAGATCTGATTTTCCCAATAAAACTCTAAGCGGCTATAATCTTCTCCAAAAGGATAAATTGGGATATACAATCTGGCAACGCCTACGCCGTCTTTGTGAGGAATAAGCCCCTGATCCGAGTTAAATTTTAGCATCATCATATTCGAAAAATATTGGGCTTTTGAACCCAATGCTTCTCGTATGGCAACGGATACCTTATCGCTATTGTCATGTATGTTGCCATACATGCCTAATTGAGTTTCCTGTTTAATAGTAGATTTAAGCTGCCTTACAATTACTCTGTGATCTAAATCTATCTTCTCGATGCCGTTCGGATCTCGGTATCCCTTGTTTTCTTTGTACTCACGGTGGGAACACTTAGAATGAGTCCACTTACCTTTAGATTCAAGCTTAATCACGTCACCAATAAATGAATCATGCATCCTAATCCCGGTGTCAGCAAGGCAGACATTTCTCAGCGGAGCTATATCCAGCGTCGGTAAACTATATTTAGGACTAGGTGTAATTCCCATAAAAGTGTGTCTCCAAGTCTTTAAAATATTATTGCATTAATCTAGTGGCACCGCTAGCTATAAGAGCAAAAGTTGTTGCGATTATTACTTTATCTATGGCTGTCGTATTGTCTTGTATATTAGCACAACCAGCTAACAATGTAAAGATTAGTAAGTATTTCACAGCGATACCTTTATTCGGAAAGAACTTTTCTAACAAGTGCATCAATCTGGGCTTGCTGAGAAGCATCATTCATATTCTCTCGACCAGCAATGTCGGCAAGTCCACCAGATAGACGATAGTTCCAAGACTCAAGTTGCTGCATTTCATAATGAAGTTCATCGATATATTCAGCCTGTGCTTTATTTTCTTCGCCCATAGCCACGGCGATGATAAACATAAATGCGATTGAGATTGGTTCCATAACATAATTCCTTTTAATTGGTATCAATTGAGGAATCGAACCTCACAGCAGTAGTGATATGACGCCTGTGATATCTGTTACTGTTAGCAAACCTGCATTGACATATTTTAATTTCGAGAGCAGTTTAACAACGTTTATTTCTACTCAGGTTGTAGTCAGTTTTACGACCAGTTTGTTTCACCTGCTTTAACTAAGGTCGTCATCCGCGTCTTAGCTAACCTCTTATCCGGAATCGGTTAGCGGCTCAGAGGACGCTTCAAACAGTATTCCCAGAACCCCCAGTTGGGACTTTTACCCCTGCACGACAACTGTCATCGTCGGTACCCCGAGGTTCCATGGGGTATGCAGTGTTCTCTCTATGCAAGATGTCGACCTCTTACACAGTGAATAAGTATAGACTGGGGTGTTTGCACCCTTGACCAACAACTCTTCGCTGTATCTCGTTACTGAGTCCTTGGGTCACCCTCACAAGGGGGTGATTATATCCAGTCTATTATGGCGGAAGCGGTGGGATTCGAACCCACGGAGGACTTTCACCCTCGCTGGTTTTCAAGACCAGTTCCTTAAACCACTCGGACACGCTTCCATTGTTGGCGACCCCTGAAGGATTCGAACCCTCGACCTAGTGCTTAGAAGGCACTTGCTCTATCCACTGAGCTAAGGAGTCATTAATAGTTTAAGGTGACATAAACCGCATGTAATCATCAGGACTTACAGACCGATCCCAGGCCGAACAATAGCTCCTCAATCCGCAAGTGAGATTGCTAATTAAGAATTGAGTCATTGAACCTAACGATAATCACACTCAGAACTACTCTCACATAGTTGTCACCTTAATTCTTTAGTAAGGGCAACCGGTACTACGCAATGAGCCTGCCGTTGTTATCCCTTACCTATGGCATACCCACTCGACCCTAGGGCGACTTAGCTATCTTCGGATTACAAAGATAGTACCTTAATTTGGCTCCCAAGGACGGGCTCGAACCGCCGACCCACTGATTAACAGTCAGTTGCTCTACCTACTGAGCTACTTGGGAATAATTCGTTGTAACCGCATGTCAAATTTATTAGAAGTCCATACGGTAGATAATAGCCATTGTTTAGTATCTCAACACTATTGATACCGACTCTATCTTTGAAGCTCTGTTTTCAACTGCTAATGTGTAGGAATCGAACCTACTCGGCGGGAGATATCCCTATTTGCTACACCAAGTATTAAGAAGGATTTGAACCTTCGCATAGTCACCAAGACCTAGTCGGAGTCGAACCGAATTACCTTACCAATTCATTAGCATGTGAAAACAGAGTTTCTATTTTCATCTCTATTATCGGATTATACCTAAGAGAAAGTTTTAAATTTTAAAAGAGCGTAGATCTATTTGATCTGATATAAGTATATTAACATATCTATGTATCTTTGTAAACCCCTAAAATGAATTAATTCACACTTTTTTCTGTTCTACCATGAGCAACACCATCAGCACCAAAGCTTGCTGCCCAACTATCAGGCTTAAGCTTAGGTTGAATACCTGTCATACCTAGAACATAACCACCCGCTTCACTTGCAGCGCAGTTTGAACCGTGCATTGGATCAGTGTTAATATCAAGATGGATTTCAATATCAAACTCATCAATGAAAGCACCAATCTGTATATACAATTCACAGACCTTTTGAACTTCTTTCATCATCCGCATCTTAGGACGATTTGCTTTCATATCATAATCAGGCTCATGTGATACATTTGAAAAGATTTTACAACCTTTATTGCCGTTCATATGAACAATAGCAACAGTAGCAAATCTTCCCCAAAACCTATCACCCTTGACATAGCGAACTGAGTCACAACCAAGATAAACCTTTGTATCTTCATTACAGTCAATTAATAGATCAACCATATCTGTAATTTGTTTCTCAGTAAACATATCATTCTCTTTTTATATTGATTGTCTCAGGGAGAATCGAACTCCCATCTAACGATTATCAGCCCGTTTGCTCTACCGTTGAGCTATGAGACAAAAATTTGGAGGTAGACTGCGGAGTCGAACCGCATAGCTTTCGCTGCCTGGGATTTGCAATCCCGCCCCTTACCGTCCGGGCCGTCTACCGTCTTGGTGTGCCGTGTGGGAGTCGAACCCACGACCTTGGGATTAAGAGTCCCCTGCTTTAACCAACTGAGCTAGTGGTCCATTTTTGCTGTATAGAAATCTTAGCAGCTCTACGTTCTGCCTTTCGAGATTTACCGTGCACACCAGAACCAGAACCAGCTCTTTTAATCAATTGAAAAACAGCTTCGTTTCGTTCCTTAGGCACCTTTGGTTTTGGTTTCATTTTCTTTAGTCCTTGTTTACCTTGAGATAAGCTCTACCGAAGAACGCAGTCAGAACGATCATGGCAAGCCAGTTCCAGAATGTGTAGGCAATACCCATAGCGAACAGAGTATTGATAGCCCAGATCATTGCGAGAGGCCAGAGAAAGACCCAAGTCAGGACAGTGAAAATAAGTGCAATTACAGTAGCAGTTTTCATTTTAGTTCCTTTCGTTACTTACATTATTAGAATATACTGATTCTGTGTAAATGTAAACCATTATTTTCAAAATAATTACGAGTTCTGATATCTTGTTCAATCGCTTTCTTGAGCGTGTATCTCTCAAGCTTCCAATGATTGAGTATCACTTGCTTATGATTGTACTCGGTTGTACTGTTTTCAGGAAGCTTTCGTGCTTCTTTTAGCTTTTTAGCGATTAGTTTGATATCATTCTGCATAAGCTTCACTTTATATGGTGCCTGAGGTCCGGATCGAACGGACATCTCCAAGTTGAAGCGCTTCAACTCGCCGCTAAGACCACATCAGCTACTCAGGCATTATTTTTCGTGCCATTGTCCCATAAGACTTTGAGCATTTTTCATATGTTTGAACAGTAAGCCTTCTTCTGCATCTGTTCTAACCAATCTGCTTTTACCCAACACATTTTTAAACTCATAATCATTATCATCAAAGATAATGTAGTCTTTAACATCTGTTGCGTAATCTGCCAGATAGTCTATAATTTCGTGGGCACGATTGTATCCGTGACCTTTATTAATCCAAGTTTCTTCTGGATCGGTTTTCCACATTGTTGGAAAATCACCTCTAAAACCAGAATTGGCAAATGCTGCACGGATCCAATGTTCGATTTGATTATCGTCATTACGAAGATAATTCTTCCAAGTCGAGATCAAAACAAATTGAACTGGATAACGATCATGGATTTTGTTCATAAAGTCAACTGCAACAGGGTCAAACCTGTGCCACATTTCATAAACTGCGTTGTGTGCATAATGTACACGAGACGAAGTAAATACGCCATCAATGTCTAGAAACACCAAGTATTTTCTATCAGCCATTTTTACTCAATTCGATTAAATGATGGTCTTTATATTTCTGCTGAAGCTTATATGATTTCATATCGGCTTCCCATTCATCATTTTCAATCCGGTTAAGAACGTGTTCAAGCATACCACCATATAAATATTTTCCAATATAGCGACCGGTACGGTTCTTTCTCGCGTGATAAGTATCATCTTTATCTCTATAAAGAACAATATCAGCTTCGGCTCGTCCTTCATAAGACGAATCGTCATAAAGCTCTTTTGAGCCGTATATAAGAACCTTAACCATTATGCCTCACAATCGTATAGAATACCTTCATCTTCGTCTTCAACATTAATCTTGATGTCGATACCCATGGAGTCAAAGAAACGAACAAGAGTTTCATCAGAAACTTCCATTACCATTTTTACGTATGGGTCAAGTGGATTAAAAGAAAGTGTCATATTGTATTCTCCATTGTTGATAGTGTTATTCTATACTAAGTGAAAACAATTGTAAACCTTTAATTTGGTGCCTAGGGACGGAATCGAACCGCCGACACGCTGGGCTTCAACCAACTGCTCTACCAACTGAGCTACCTAGGCTTTTTATTTCGTTTATGAGTGCCTTTCAATATCTCATCTAATCGTTTCTGTGCAGGCATCTTTTGAAGCTTCCTACCAAATTTAACACTCAACTTTCGTTTCGCTTTCTTTAGTGTCATCGCTGACCCCTTACAGCCACCTATTCTATTACTTAGAAGATACACTAGCTACTGAGGTGTTGACACGCTAAGGCCAGTAATTTCGCTCTTTACGTTCCTATCTTCCCCCAATCGCTTGGTCGCCACAGGAACTTCTAGTGTATCATCAAAATAATGGTGAATCCCCTGAGATTCGAACTCAGGACCATTTGTTGGCGAGGGTACTAGGAATCGAACCCAGATTTGCGGGATTGGAAGCCGCCGTGTTACCATTACACTATACCTACAATATAACGCCTTACGGGTATTACCCTGCGCCACATAAAATTTGGTGTTCCCGGTAGGATTTGAACCTACGACCTACCCGTTATGAGCGGGCAGCTCTGACCGCTGAGCTACAGGAACGTTGTTGGTGGGAAGGTGAGGACTCGAACCTCTCCCGGTTAAAGAACGGATTTACAGTCCGCGTGTCGGAACCCCCGACTTTACCTTCCCATATTCTATTTACAACTGTACACCACGAATCGAACGTGTTTTCGTATCTCGATACATATAGTCCACTACCAGGTAGCTACAACTGGTTTGTGTACATGTGAAAATAGAATAATATTATCTGGGATTTTTCAGCTTACGCTTCCATCCTCCAGTACGCCCATTCGGTATTTGTTTATAGTGGGGTTACCGCAGTCTCGTTCCGCATTTCCACTTTGAGGAGATTGATATGATCTCTTCGTCCTCATATTAGTATCTTACATTATTCAAATCGGGTTGTAAACACCTAATTTAAATTTTTTTCTTGGTAGTGTCAGAAGAAATTGAATCTTCCATAGTTCCTTATGAGAGAACCGTCTGAACCATCAGTGACACCATAATAAAAAACCCTCCGAAGTTTTCACTTGGAGGGTTTTAAAAAAACTTGTAACTATTTAATTGTTACTATCCGTTTCCAAAACCCTCAATGTTATTAATCTGCCATTTGCCATTACCCATAGATCTGCGATCGCATGAGACTGCGGCCGTTGACTGGAGTGGATATGTAAAGTGAATGGACATATTTTGGATTGATTCCTATTGTTAGTAGTATATATACGTTTTAAATCGGTTTTAAACCCTAAAACGAATTTTTTTCATTTTTATTTGGTAGAAGTGGGTGGATTCGAACCACCTCAAAGGCGCTAATCTGGCGCAAAGAGCTTATAAGACTCCTCTGACTACCAAGTCTCACTTCCATATTTTTTTTATATGGTACTCCCATCCGGACTCGAACCGGAAAGGATTTATTGGTACGGGTGGTGGGATTCGAACCCACACTGTACAGATTTTAAGTCTGGTGCCTCCTACCTTTGGGCTACACCCGCACTAGTTTCTCCTATTTGATAAATTCTATTCTATACCGTTTGCCGTCCAATGTAAACCCTAAAGTTGAATAATCATAAACTTTTTTTTGTTTATTTACGTA
>Ga0208643_1000569_pt1 | contig 23772 bp, 21 predicted proteins | sample VirMetDEL_Nov_12_FD_184516 | JGI IMG/M metagenome (GOLD analysis project Ga0208643, IMG submission 184516) | Aqueous microbial communities from the Delaware River and Bay under freshwater to marine salinity gradient to study organic matter... | ecosystem: Environmental > Aquatic > Marine >... | reverse complement strand
TACAATTATAAGAAAAAAGTAAAAGCTATATTACTAATCGCTGATACATTAAACGATTATGAAGTAGCTAAGCTTGCTAAAAAATTAAATAAAAAAATTGAAATACATGACAAAAAGTGAATTACTAAATGAGTTATACAAAAAGTATGGTCTTGATAAAGAAGATACTTTTAGGAGTCCACAAGGTTGGACTATAATTACAAGAGCAGGTATTGATAAAATACAAGCTCAAGCGGATATTGATATTACATTTGATTGTATAGAATATACTCCGGGTGTTTCAGCTGCTGTAAAAGCTTCTGCTGAGTGGAATAGTAGAAAACTAGAAACTTATGGTGAAGCTAATGAAAAAAATTGCAGACAAAGTTATGTTCTTGCAATGGCTGAAAAGAGGGCTATGTCAAGAATTACCCTTAAATTAACAGGATTCTACGCGTTAGGCGCGTTTGGTGAAGACGAATCAGATGATTTTAAAAAGCCAAGGCAAGCAACGCCAGATCATGTTAAAATGACACTATAATGCAAAGACACAAAATTCTTAAAATGCTTGAAGACGACGAGCAATACTATGGCGGTATTGGTCGTGAGTTTTTAAGTAACTCAAATATTCAAATTTTACAGAACGACCCTACTAAACTACGAGAGCCTACACCTAATCATGTAAACTTTGTAATAGGAAGGTATGTTCATACCGCTATACTTGAACCAAACAAATTAAAAAGTTTTAAGATTATAGAATCAAGTACACGTAATACAAAAAAATATAAAGAAATATCTGAAGGAGAGATCTGCTTATTACAACATGAGGTAGATAAGATTGAGAACATGGTGGAAAAGATAGAAAAGAATAAATACTTTAATGAATTAATATCGGGAATGAATATTGAATATGAAGTTCCTAATATAATGCAGATAGAGGATTTATGGTGGAAATGCAAAGCTGATATTGTAAACCACGACGACAAGCTTATCGTTGATTTAAAAACGACAAGTGATATTAATTTATTCAAACCAAGATGTAAAAAATATAACTATGACAGTCAGGCGTATATCTACTCCTCTATGTTTGGTTATGAATTTTTATTTTTAGTAATTGATAAGAATACATTAAAGACAGGTATCTTTGAATGCTCTCCTGAGTTTTATGAATCGGGTCAGCGTAAAGTAAAGGAAGCAGCTGATACCTACAAACTGTTTTATGAAACAGAAAACTTTGACCCTAACCAATATTTTATAACCAAAACATTATAATATGGCAGGAATTTTAAAAGGAAACCTAGATGTTACCAAAATACCAAAGAATAAAATTTATGAAGGTAAAAAAGGTAAATACATACCAGTAGTTGTTTCAATAAACAACGAGGTAGATCAATTTGGTCACAATGGCGCAGTCACTGTAGATCAATCAAAGGAAGAACGAGAAGCGAAAGAACCTAAGATTTATTTAGGTAATATCAAAGTCGTTTGGACTGACGGAGAAGCTATGCCCGCTGCACAACAGCAGGGACAGTCTCAATCCGCGCCTGTAGCACAGGCAGCCGCTGCACCAACAAATGATGATCTTCCGTTTTAATACGGGTTCAACACGAAGCAGCAATGATATAACATCCGACAAACAATTGTGTTAGTCATAATTATTAATTTAAATTCATGTTAAATACGGTAGAGGTTAATGGTTTTTTAGTCGAAAATTTCAATCAGTATAATCTACAAGTTGGTAAAGCAGAGGGTGTTTGTCCCCTTTGCTCTCACCAGCGCAAAGCAGAAAACAAAAATAAAAAGTGCGCAAGTTATGATTGGGAACGAGGATTAGGAACTTGTCATAATTGCAACAAAACATTTCAACTACACACTTACCAAAGAAAAGGAGGTACTGACAAAGAATATGTACGCCCTTCTTATAGTCCTGAAACACATAAAACCGTTGAAAGCAAAGCTTTAGAATGGTTTAAATCAAGAGGTATATCTAAAAAAACAGTACAAGATCTTCACATTTCAGAAGGTATGGAATACATGCCTCAATTATCTGCAGAAACAAATACTATTAAGTTTAATTATATGATCGGTGATCAATTAATTAATATAAAATATAGAGACGGTAGAAAGAATTTTAAATTAGTTAAAGGTGCAGAAAAAGTATTTTATAATATAGATAGTATTATAGGTTACAATTGGTGTGTAATTGTAGAAGGCGAAATGGACGTCTGTGCTATACATGAAACAGGTATACCTAATGTAATATCAGTTCCAAACGGCGCTACACTTAACCACAACAATTTAGATTACTTGGATAATTGTATAGATTACTTTGCTGATAAACAAAAAATAATTATTGCTGTTGATAATGATGCTGCCGGAATAGCTTTAAAACAAGAATTAATTAGAAGGTTAGGCCCTGAGGTTTGTTATACTGTAGACTTTGGCGAATATAAAGACGCGAATGATGTATTATTAAACGATGCTAAAACATTAATAAAAATTATTGAAACAGCGCAACCTGTACCTTTAGAGAACGTTACAACTTTTAAAGACATAGAAGATGACTTACAAGACTTTGTTAAAAACGGTTTTAAGCCGGGATTTCAGATTGGACTTAATAACTTTGATAATATCTTCAGCACTTACACTAGCCAGTTTATTACTGTTACTGGTATACCGAGTAGCGGTAAAAGTGATTTCGTTGATCAAATGGTTATTGGCTACAACATAGGCCACAATTGGAAGATAGGGTTTGCTTCACCTGAAAACGCACCAACGTATTTACATGCACATAAAATTATGCGTAAAATATGGGGAGGTATGCCATCTCATGAAGATATTGATAATGATAAATGGAAAGAAGTATCAAACCATATAAATGACAACTATTTCTTTATTGATTTAGAAGTTCCATCGCTGGAAGCTGTATTAAGAAAAGGAGCTGAACTTGTAAAACGTAAAGGTATTAAATGTTTAGTTATTGACCCTTTTAATAAGATAAGAGACGCCAATGCAACAAGCGCAGACGTTAACACTTATACATTAGAATATTTAACAAAAATAGAACAGTTTGCAAAACGCTATGATGTTTTAGTAATTATAGTTGCGCACCCTACAAAAATGTATAAAGATAGTTCTGGTAAAATTGAAGAGCCTACTATGTATAATATAAAAGGAGGAGGTGAATGGTATGATGCAAGTTATCACGGATTATTAGTGCACAGAGATTATGAAAATAAAACAACAAAAGTAAAAGTATTAAAAGTAAAGTTTCAAAATTTAGGTGAAAACGGTGCTGAATGCTTTTTTACTTGGGAACCTAAAAGCGGGTCATATATACCACATATTAATGAAGATGTTGATTTGAATAACCCTTTACCTTGGGAAAATGGATAGATTTACTATATTTGTATGTGCCTGTCTTTATACTTTACCGCAAAACAAGATTCAATATGGGTAGCTATAGTTCGACACGCTTTGAAAATGACGCATGGAATTATTGTGTAAAACATAATATTAGAATTTTTCCTGTATGCGTTGAAAACGGAAAAACTTGGAAAGTTGGAATCAACTTAGGATCGTATAGAAAAGGAGAAAAACCAAACTTATCTCCTAAAGATTATGGGCCAGGTGAAATACAAAAAGAAATATATAAAGCAAGTGTTTATTATTATAATAAATACGGATTAAACACGAAGACTAATTGATAATAAAAACAATGATATACGAAGAGCAATATAGAAAGCTATTAATTGATATAATAAAAAACGGAGATCTACGTAAAGATAGAACTGGTGTTGGCACAAAAGCTTTATTTCATAAACAATTAAGTATACAGCTTCTTACTGAAAGCAAATTAGGATTAAGTAAAATTACAGGTGAAAACTTTCCAATATTAAAAGGCAAGCATATGAGCCAAAAAATATTTGATACAGAGTTTGAATGGTTTATGCAAGGTGAAACTAATATACAAAGGTTTAAAGATAATGATGTGCATATATGGGACAACTGGGCTACCCCTGAAGGAGAACTAGGCCCTGTTTATGGTTATCAATTACGAAATTTTAATGGACAAGATATAGATCAATTAAAAAATCTTATAGACAATATAAATAATGATAGGCACAGCAGAAGACATGTAATAAGTTTGTGGAATCCTGCAATGACAGAACAAATGGCGCTGCCTCCTTGCTACTTATATTTTCAATTTTACGTGTATCAAGGTAAATTAAATATGTTTGTAGTGCAAAGATCAGGAGATATGTTTTTAGGTATACCTTATGATATTTGTTTATTTACAAAAATTATGCTATACGTTGCTGCTCAAACAAACACTTTACCAAACAAATTAGATGTATCTATAATTGATGCGCATATATATACAAATCATTTTGACGCAGTAGGAAAATACATAGAACAAACAAATTATAAAGATGATTGTTCTTTTACATATGAAAGTGGTAACTTAGTATTACACAATTATGAACCTGGTCCAATAATTAAAGCAGAGGTAGCTGTATAATGTATTACTTATATCACATTCCTGGAAAAAAAATAGGTGTAACAACAAACCTATTAAAACGCGTAACCAAAACACAAGGTTACAAATCAGGCGAGTATGAAATTATACTAAGCTCTGACGATATAGATTTTATATCAGAACAAGAAAGAGAACTACAAAGAAAGTTTGGGTACAAGGTGGATATAACTCCATATAATAAATTATTAAAGACTAAAAAAGAAATGAAAATTAACATTACTGAACAAACGACTACATTCCCTTGTCCACGTGTTCATTTAGCTGAAGCTTTAGCAGAAAACGACGGCATGACATGGGAAACAACATTAGGTGAATTTAAAAACACAGAAGAAACTAAAGCTTGGATATTAGCAAACGCTAAAAAATCTATGTTTAATGCTGATAAGTGTTTTATATACAATAAAGCTTACTACGAAGAGTTTTTATTCCAAACAAATGGAAGAAACATATTTGATCGTATAAGAGCTTGGGCAAAAGAAAGAAACATATATACTCACGGAGATATTAAAACGCAGTTACTGAAGCTGTATGAAGAAACTGGAGAGCTTTCTGAAGCAGTATTAAAAGAAGATAAGCAAGAAACAATGGATGCAATTGGCGATTGCGTTGTTGTGCTAACTAATCTATCTGAGCATTTAGGCGTTAATATAGAAGAGTGTATTGAACAAGCTTATCAAGAAATTAAAAATAGAAAAGGTAAAATGGTTAACGGAACATTTGTAAAAGATGAGTAAAAGAGGATATGATTTTAGAGACCCTATCATACAAAAAGTGGTAGAAAAGTTTATATCAAGATCTGATGTAGGCTTTGATAAATATAAAGTTACACTTGATGAAGACAGTAAGTCAATCAACGAGTGGCTTGAAAACATACAAGAAGAACTTATGGATGCTGTTAACTATATAGAAAAACTTAAATCTATATTAACAGACGATCTACAAGAAGCACTGTTAAAACATTACAATGAGAAGAATAAAACGTAGTAAAAAGAGAGGCCCTGTTGTATCTAAAAAAGTTACATATGATGGAATTAAATTTGCTTCGGGTTTAGAAAAATATATGTATATTGCATTAAAGCAAAATAGTATTAAGGCTAAGTATGAAAAAAGAACTTTTGTTTTAATCCCAGAGTTTTACTTTAATAATGAAAGTTATGAAAGAACAGCAAACGCCAAAGGTGAATTTAAAAACAGAGGTGTTAAAAAAATACAATCAATAAAATATACTCCTGACTTTGAAGGTGAGGGATTTATAATTGAATGTAAAGGTCGTGCAAACGAAACGTTTTCTATGCGGTGGAAATTGTTTAAAAAATATATCACACAACAACTTCCGGGTATTGTACTTTACAAACCCCAAAACCAAAAAGAATGCGACAAAACAGTGAAGCTAATATTAGAGTCTCAAAAGCAATAGCAAGACAAAAATATAAAGAAAGACAAATAGATAAATACACTAACTGGGCTATGGAAAGCAGAGGCTATTTAAAATGGCATGAGTTAGTAGCAATTCAAGATAAACACGAAGTAAAAATTTATGACTAAAAATAAAAACAATATTAATTGGGAAATACATATCGGGTTTTACCCTGGAATATTAATAGGAATACGTAGTTATAGAATGGGAGGATATGATGATCATGTATTATATTTACCTCTTGTAGATTTTTGTTTAACAATTTATAAAAAATAATATGAATAGAAACGTAGGGACAAGCACACTGGAAGTTATTAAAGGAACTTTAATTAAATATTTTAATAATGATTTTACAGAACACAACAGACAAAGACATAATGTTTATCAACGAGCAGTGTACTTTGCTTTGTGTAGAGATCTTACGCCTTATGCTTTAGTTGATATAGGAGCGGTGGTTAATAGAGATCACGCATCTGTCTTACATGGAATAAAATTGTTTAAAAACTTTAAAAATTGGAATGAAGATTGGTATATAGAAATTTATAATAAAGCAAGAACACATTTAAAAGGAGACTTAGATTTGAAGTTAATTAAAAGAATTTCAATAGAAGACAGGTATAAAGAGTTGTTTTTAAATCACTTAATGCTTAAAGAAAAATATTCTAAAGCACAGGAAGAGTTAAATAAAATTCGTAACTTAGACTTAATTGAAGTATAAAATGCCTTATACAATAGACGATATAGAAAAAATTATAGCTTACACAAGCTGGTCCAAAAAGCGAAAGGTTGACACTTTGTTGGCCATTGATGCAGATTTGTATTGTAATTTAGGTAAAGAGTCTAGTAAAAATGAAATTGAAAATATAAAAATACAATCAAGAAAAATATATAGACTTATAAAAACTATAGATGAATATAGCGGGAAGCTATTATTAAGAAACGAGTCAAGATGAAGATGGAATTGATTGATTATATTATGTGTTTGTTTGTAATACTTTTGTTTATTACAGTAGCATCGTGCACACCTGAAGAAGATCAATGTGCTGAATATAGTTTTGTAGATGAAATGTTAGTAGATGATTGTGAAGTAGGAGTGTGTACGAGAGTGTTTCAAACAACAACAACCTGTATAAGTTATGAAGGAGAATAAGTTAATTTTAATGGCGCGTAATCTACAACGCTTAGAAGAAACAGTAGATCAATTAATTAGAGAATTAGTTAGAACACAAAGCATGACTATAGGCACGTTAGAGGTTATAAAAAAATTTAAAGGGTATGAAGAGGCAGTAAAGCTGCTTAAGGAAGAGAATGAAAACCAAAGTAAAAAGAATTCTTAATTAGTTTTTTTCATATTAATTAGTCAGAAGAGGGGCACAACTTTGTGCTCCTTTTTGTTTATACTATCTTTAAGACGTTGTTGTTCGTACCAATATTTACTTGGCCACTTTTCGTCTAAATAATTTATTACATTACTTTTAATAGTATAACAGGAAACAAAAGTAAGTAACACGCAAACTAATAAAAGCTTTTTATATAATGCTATACACTGCTTTCCCATCTTTTCTTTCTGCTTTTAAACAACGTTTTCTGTTTTGATCTTCTGATACATAACTTATATGCACCCAGTCTGGGTTTGTGTTATTACCAAACTCCCATATAATCTGATCAAAATTTAAGTTATCTTTTACGTAGTTATACATTTCTGCATTTGTTTTAAACTTAAACGTGTCGTCTATATCTATAGCTCTACCTTCACAGTGTTGTGATCTACTGCTGCCCCCTATTGCTGTATTTAAATCTACAGACCTAAAAAATGAATTTATTTTTATAGGGCCACGAACCCAATCTCTTAATGGTTCAAATATATTTAAAGCTATAGCTTCCATATTTGCTAATTGATAACCATTTGGCGTATTATCTATGTTTAATCTTGTGGCTGTGTTTGACAACACTCCTTCTCTATATGATATATGTTTACTTATGTCATTCATTTTACTTTGTTTTCAAGATTGTTCTTTGAGCTTTTTTATCTTTAGAATCTTTGAGCTCCCATTCGCTCCAACCTATAAGCTGAAAAGCTCTTACCCAATTATCTAAATCTCTATCAGCAGCGCCTTGCATGTTTTCTAATTTTCTTTGAAGTCTATCTAATGGTATATTTAATATTGATGCTACATTTATTACTGCTTCTACGGAATCAGGAATATCATTTTCATATTTACCTATTTCCATTAAAGCTTTAACTTTTCTTGCTTTATGATCTATTGGGGGTGAAATATCTGTTAAGGCTAAAAGAACATTAGAGGAATCTTGCCTCCAAGTGTCCTTTTGTTTTTCTTTATAATATGCAAGGCCAGTATTTTTAAGCATTGAAATAACAGCTCCTGTAAAGCCAAGACCTCTTAAAAGAGAATCAGACATGTTGTTTACAACTCTAGGCACTTTGTCGCTTTTTAGCATTGCTTGAAGTTTTGTTTCATCTTCTTCAGCTTCTGCTGCAAATAAAGCATTTTGCAAAAAGTTAAATATAAGGTTTTGTACAAACATATAATAAACAATTTTTGAAACATTTGATTTAACGTCACCTCTTCCGTTTATTAAATCGCTCCCAGCTTTTTTAGTAAGTCTTGTATATTGAAAAGGAGTATTAGCAAAAGCAAATACTAATCTACCAAAATCACTTGCTTGAATATTAGATATTCTTGAAGCGTCTGAAGATTGTTGAGAATCATTAGCAATTTGTCTCCAGTCATTATATGCTTTAGATTCTGCGTTTTTTTCTGACAATCCTTCTTTTAAATATGTATTTAACCTATTTCTATAAAAAGTTGCTCCCCCTCCCGCGATAGCTAAACTATCTGCTATTTGTGTAGGTATAAATCCAGCTTTTAAAATTGTAGCCATTATAGCTTTAAATTTATTATCGCTTTTTACCGCGTCTGCTAATTCAGCTTCCTGAATATTAATTTTTAAACCATTTCTTCTGTTAACTAAAAAATCTGAGTTTAATAATCTTATTAAATCTTTTGTGTATTGTGGTACATTAGCTAAGGCTTTCCCTGCTTCTAGAGGATTATTATCAGACCAGTTTATATAGTTAGCAGCAGAAATTAACTGTAAGGATGCTGATCGCATGTTAAAAAACATTATAGTTCCAACCGAACCATTAATAAAATCTAAACTTTCATTTACTATTTTACTGTCTGTTACTCGTCTGTTAGTACCTGATTTCATTCTTTGAATTATACTTTCAAGGTTTTTAATATAATCAGTTCCAAAAGCAGCAGTTAGCTTGGTTTTGTTTTTATCGTTTAATATTAAGTTTACGTTTTTATTCCATACATCTAAGTACTTAGCTCTTTTGTTTTTATTAATACTATTTGACAAATCAATTCCAATATTGCCAGCAAACCAAGTTGATTCAGGGGCAGGGTATTTATCTGATTTATTAGCTTTAATTAATCCAAAAGCAAATTTTCTTAAATCGTTATTTTTTTCTACATAGCTATTAAGCTTGTTTAAGTTTGTTTTACTTATATTAGGAACGGCCATGTTTTGTTGTTTCCAAACAAATATTCTTACAGCATCCTCAACCGTAAAAGCCCCTAATCCTATGCTTGCTAAGTTTTTATTTAATTTTTCAGGCGAACTTTTAATTTGTTCTTTAAGTTTTCTATATTCTTTTAGTAAAGCTCTTCTGTCTATTTCCAAATTAGCAATACCTCTATCATAAGGGTCTAAAAACTTTTCTTTTATAAACTTAATGTCCGCGTTGCCTTGTTCTCCTTTACCTGCGGTTTTTTGTAATAATCCATAAAAATCTTCAGCACTATATGGTAAGAAAACATTCCATTTGTTTTTATAATTAGCTTTTTTACCAAGATTAGCTGCTAAAGCAAAATCTTTATCACTTCTTACGACTGCAGCATTTTTAGATTTACGATCAAGCATTTCCGCAAATTCCGCTGGCGCTGATTTTGAAAATTTAAGATATAATTTATTGTTGTTTTGATCAATTATAGCAGCCTCTTCTATTTCAGCGTTTAAACCTTTATTTAAATCGTATGTGACTCCATCGGTTAATGCAAGCCCACTTTCAAATGAAATCATTCCGTCTTCAAGTACTACATTTTTTAATCGCGAAGTAATATAGTTTAAATTCGGTATGTTCGTATCGCCATAAAGAGTGTCTGTTCCGTTAGGCCCTTTTGCTTGAGCTTTATCAAGTATAAAAACACCATTAGTTTTATACATTTTATCTATAGCGTTTTCTAATATTTTTTTTCCTTTAGTTCCACTTATTGTGAAGGCCGCTAAAACATTATCACCTTTTTGCCCTACCATAAAATCAGTTCCTAGTTTTAATATAGGTTTTGCATGCTCCGCATAAGATTTTTTTATATTTTTAGCCATGTGTGTTATAAAAGCAGACTCTCTAAAAGGGGTGCGAGTATTTCCTCCTTTAAACATCATTGTTATAAATCTTAAAGCAAACTTTTTTCTAATATTTTCATTAGCAGTCCCTTTTCCTGCTTCAACATAATCATATAAAGAAAGAATTATTCTTTTGTATTGAGGTCGTATAATTTCATTTACTTTTTTATTATGAGCATCAATTGAAGAAAAATTATTTTCATTAACTTCTTTAATTACGTCCATGTTTTCCCCCGCACTAAAAGTTGACAAAGTAGCTGTTGTTCTTACTTCACCATCAATTACACCTGTGCCTCCCCTTGTTTTTTCTAAACCAAAAAATTCATCTATTTTATTTTTAAAATTATTTGATACTGATTTATCAACAAGCTCCTTAAAGACACTTGTCCTTAAAGAATCGGTTTTTATATCTGCATCAGTTAAATATTCTGAAACAAAACTTTTAAGCACTTGGTGATATTCGTTTGATCTAAATTTTCGGTTTGTTTTCCAACTTTTTGCGGCTTTTTCATTTCCTGTAATTTGCTTCATTACATAATCATAAGCTTTATCTTGTGTGGATTTAGAATTAGCCCTAAACACTCCTAAAACAACATCTCGTATTCCTCCGGATAGCCTGATGGTTCCTGTAGTTTGTGCTATTTTTTCAGAAAAAGCATTATTAAGATCTTTTTGTATATCACCTGCATATTTTTTTGGTACATCAAAATATTTTACAAAAGCATCTCCAAAAAGAGGATCTTCTAAATGTCTGTATGCTCCAGTAGGCTGCATAAGTTTTATTACTTGCGGAAGATTATCAAGTACATTAGATAATAATGTAAAAGTTTTATCACTCTCAAACCAGCTTTCTAAAGCTTCGCTTTTGCTATACTTAGTAAATCTACCTCTCTGTATATTCATTTCAAATTCTTCCATGAACTCTTTTACAGCGGTCTCCTGCGTTAAAGGTATTTTTTCTTGTACAGTAGGGTCATTTAAAGCTTCCATTGATTCATCAAACGCTATTTCTTTAGCAAGAGTATTTATTATAAAAGCTTTTCTTTGTACAGAGTTAGAGTGTTTTTTTGCAAATTCATTTAAAAAAGCTTCTTCAATTTGTTTAAAGGGTTTCTTTTTAAATACTAAGTTACCTGCATATGATTTTTTACCCGTAAAGCTTTCAAGAACTCTAATAGGTTTTCCGTCTTTATCAAACTGCTGATCTAAAAATAAATTTTTTAACGCTTGACTTTTAGTTAAATCGGCTAAAGGCATTATATCATATAAAGCTTCTGCATTTAATTTTATATAACCATTATAATCAGGAGAGCTATAAGCTCTTAATTCATTTGAAACATCTTCAAAAAGCATATTTCTTACAGCAATTTTATATTTTTCTCTAAAGTTTTTTCCTTTTTTAACATCAATTTGAGGAAGCATTGTACCTAAAATCTTTTTCGATGCGTTTAAAGCTTTGAGCTGTAATTCGCTTGATAGGTTTGCTCTATCTAATATATTTCTTTTTTCTTGTGTTTTTGCTACTGCTAATTCTTGTTGTTGTGTTTCTTCTCTTTCAACTTGTTCTGGCAGTGTTTCTGCTGCTGCTACATCTACTCTTTCTGTAACATCATCCGTAAACTTTTGTCCAAATAAATCACTTGCCATTTTATTCATTCTTAAAGGAAGTAGTTTTCCAACATAACCTGATAGCTTACCACGTCCGTCAAAGCTGTTTACAAGGTCTATAACGCCTCCTTTTTCATAAAGAGCATTTTGCACTAAGTCTTCTTTTAAAACACTAAAATCAGGCACATTTTTATATTTACCAATTAATTTATTTACTAAAGGTTCGTATAGTTGTGTAAGGTCAAATGGTGAAGCGCCTGAATTATAAGCGTCGTCTATTTCTTTGGATTTAGATTTTTTAATAACAACGTCGTTAGGCGTTATTAACTGTACCGCCTCTGGGGCTATAAGTTTTACTCCTAAAACTTTATCTGATTTTCTTATATTTGATGTATAGTTTCTAATAAAATTAAAAACTTCTTTCCCATTTGTCATTTTTACAGAACCGAAACCTAACCCGTTTAATACTTTATTATATGTATTAGCAAGCTTTGTGCCTATCCCTTCTTCTTTTACAATAACTTTTTCTTTGCTAACTATATCAGAAAATATAGTAAAATATTCTTCAAGCGCACCTACTTCTAAAGTTCCGTCTTTATTAGTATAGTTTTCTTTTATTCTTTGGTCTATTCTGCTTAATATATTAGAGTTTTCAGATTCTACTAAATATGATTTAAATGAATCTACAAGAGGCGCTAAACTAGCGTTATCAGTTTTAAAATATTTTGAAATTAAATAATGAAGCTTTTCATGACCTAATACATTTGTTTGGTTTAGAGTTTGCGCTACGGGTTCGTTTATTACAATTTCAGCTTTATCACTTTCTTTTGCTTTGCCAATAAATATTCCTTCAGATGTTTTAAATTTTGGGTTTTGTTCAGCATAAGTATTAATCTCCTTTTCTGTTTTTAAAACTTTTACATTTAAATCTTTAATGTTGCTATCTCTTTGTGAAGATTTAATTTTTTCAAAAGTTGAAGAACTTTCTCGCATGCCCTCTGTTATAGCCTGCTCTGTTTCTATGTCTATACCAAACTTTTCATAAGCTGCAATATCCTCAAGTTTTTTATATTGGGTTTTTATTTCTTTTGTTATATTTTTTTGCTGCTCTTCTGTTTTAGTGTAGTTTTTATTATATAACTTATTGTACCCTAAATTAATATTGTCTATTGCTTTAGCGTATGCTATTTTTTCTTTTGGAGTTAATGTATTAAAAGCATCGACCGTGTTTTGTTTTGAAATAAATATTTCTTCTTCTATTCCTTTAATTTCATTGTCTAAACTTTTTTTATTTTTTTTTGTTTTAGATATTTCTTTTTGAGATATTAAATCTAGCTTTTTAAGTTCTAAATCAACTACTTTTCTTTTTACAGAGTTAGGTGCAACATGAAGTGCAACGTTCTGATTTGTTGCATCACTTGAATTTATTGTAATACTTGATGCCCCTGAACCTAAAACTAAACCTACAGCAAATTCATCTACCATTTGTCTACCTATATTACGAAAGTCATCTACTGTAATATCATCGTCATAAGCTACTGTTTGAATTGTTTCGTTTAACCCGGTAGCTCCCGCTTCTGTAATACCCTCCCCAAATGCTCTTTGAGCAAATTTCAAACCTACATTTTTATTAGCTTCTCTTACTAACTGTTCTTTAGCTCCAGTTTTTGCAAACGCTCTAGCTCCTTTTAAAATTTTTACACCTATTCTTTCTGAAGCGGCCTCTATGCCTCCTTGCACATTTGAAATTAAAAAAGCTGTATGTATAGACGATTCAGGGTTTTCTTCCATAGTTCTTTCAAAAGCACCTCCTGCAGCAGAAGCTCCAAGCGCAGTAACACCCCCTATGCCTGTAAACGCTACAGCTAGTGAAGGTAAGGCTGTAAAAGCTTCATTAATTACTTTATCAGACATTTCGCTTAATCTGCCTTGTTTAAATAAATCTCCTGTATTTGCTTGTGAGCCGTCGTCATTGTAGTATTTACGGCTTATATCGGTAAGAATGCTATTAAATTTTTTCCATTCAGAAGTATCAATAAGTCCTTGATCTTCTTCCAAAGGCTCTATATTTGATCGTATAATTTTTTGCGCTTGTTTAATAGCCATAGCACCAGGCGAAGCCACCGGGCCTCCTACCTGCATTCCAGCATCTATATATTCAACTATATTTCTTACTAATCCACTAGCACCCCCTATGAATTGAAACGCTGCTTTTTTTATAGGCTTTGGCAATGCTGTAGGCCCAATACTTGTAGCATCAACTACTGCATTAATCTGGGCCTGCCTTTTATCTTCTTGCTCTTCAAGCTGGTTTCTTGTTAGAGGTTGTGATTCCAAAGAAGTATTTACCAAATTGGAGTCCCCATCGGCTGGCACATTTTTTGGTGTTATCGTTACAGCCTTTTCCGCAACACCCGTTTGCTTTCCCACAGTGTCGCTTATTTCTTCTATGAGCTGAGCATCGGGAAAATCTTGTAAAAACCCTGCTACTTCAGATTCTGGAAGCGAATAGGTTTTACCGTTTACTGTATATCTAAATTTTTTCATATAACACTATTTATTATTCTTTTTCTTCAAATTGAGCATATTTGCTAATACCAAAAAGCTCTGAGATTAATGACGTAAATTTAACAGGATCATTTGCTGTTTTTTCGTAAGCATCTTTTAATTCATCTGCGCTAACCTTAATATTCTCTACTTGTAATCTAAATGATAATAAGTCAAACAAAGAAGTATCTTTTGTGATTTTTATTTGTGTTTTAGAACCTTTAGCAATGGGCACACCTAAAATTTCTTTTTCTACATTAGCGTAATATAAAGGAGCTTCTTCGCTTCCGTATAAAGCAAATGACCCAAAGTCCTCCGCTTTTTTATCTGTTACTCTTTCTATACGCATCCCTAAATTATCTTCCATGTATGTTTGTAACCCTTGAAGATTATCTTGGCCTTTAATATTTACATTATATATTCCACTTAAAGGAACATCTTTAGGATCAAGTGTTTCATTAACTGTTAAATTACTATTAAGACCGTTTTGCAACCCTGCATATACTGTTGATATTGCTTCTAGCTTTGAATTTATAGTATTTATTTCTGTGCTAGATGGAGTTTTTGTTTCTAAAGGTTTTGTGTCTTGACCTGTTTGTATTCTTCCTGCACCAGAAAAGTATTTATTACCCGCTCCAGTAGACTTAATACCTCTCATAATTAAATCTGATTCTGCAGCATCTGAAGCTATTTTTGAAATTGTAATTTCTTCTCCATTTTTATTTGTTATAATACCACCGGATTTAAAAGGAGTTTTTAATTTTTGTGTAAGCTCTTCTACGTTTTCTATTCCATATTTTTTTGCCATAACAGCGGCAGTTTGTGCAACTCTTGTTTCGTACTCGCTTAACCCCCCGTGCATTTCATCTAAATAATGAGACTCTATTTCTTTGTCTGTAAAAACAATTTGTCCCGATGCTAAAGCTGCTATACCGTTGTTTACAATAGCTAATTTGTTTTTGTCTGAAATTTGAGAATATTCTTTAATTGTTTGTGTCCCAGCTTTTTTATTTATAATTGGTTTACCCTCAATAGTTTCAACCATATCATTAGCATTTTGCATAGCTAGTAGACCTAAGTTTTTTAAGTTTTTACCCATAGCTCCACCTAGAGCATAATCATTTCTTAAAACAATATCTTCTGGTTTTGTTGTTCGAAGTTTTTCATAATCAAATATAACATCCGCTCCGTCTTGACCCTTGTATTTAAGTATAGTTTTACCTTCTTCACTACGAGTCATTTGAAAATTATATTTATCAGGGTCTTCCATCGCTTCTTTAAGTCCAAAAACTTCATGATCATTACGTCCCGACAACATATTTTTATTTGTTTCAATAAATGTAATTGTTTTATTTAATGCTTCCATGGCCCCTGCCGCATCATAAATTTCTTGATTTAAATTATTTTTAAATGTATTATATTCTTTAGCATCAATTTTACCATTAGCATAAGCTTTTTCATTTTCATACCAAGCATCAGCATTTTGAGCTAAATGTTCTTCAGTCATTTTTTCAAAATTACCAGCTTTTGTATTTATTAAATTTCTTACATTTTGCTGATACATAGCAGTAGACTCTGCCATTCTAGCTTTAGTTTTTTTCTGTGTATCTAAAGCAGATATAATTGGCTGCAACGCACTTGAAACCATACTGGCGCCGTATTGCATGTTCTTTGCAAATATTTCTCCGTAGTTTGGTGGTGTAATTATTTTTGGATTTCTATAACTCATTTTTTTTAATTTTTATCCCCCTGGCTTTATTGCCGCGGCCCCTAATGATCCAGCTAATTGTAATAACCCCCCCGCTAAAGCACCTGACGTTGCTTGTTTTGAAGCTTGTGCTGCCTGAGCATTTACCATTGCTTGGGTTTGAAGACCCGCTAATCTATCTAAGTTTCTTTGACTTCTATCTTCAGCTATTCCTTGTTGATATTGAATACCCGCTATGTCTGCTGATCTTAATTGTTGTTGCTCTCCAAATGCAGCAGCCTGTTTTCTTAAAGCCTCTTGAAGTTGTATTTGTTGAATTCTACCAGCTTCGTTAAATTGAGCATCGTCTATTCTACGAGCTTCGCCAAATTGCCCTTCTTGTACTCTTCGCGCTTCATCTATACCTAATTGCGATTGTCTTACAGTATCATTTACACTTAAATCTTGAAGCCTTCTCCCCTCACTAACACTTAAATCTCTTAATGTTCTTCCTTCTGATAAAGCAACGTCATCTATTCTTTGTCCTTCAGATTGTCTTAAAGATTCAATTCTAAGCTTTTCAGAAAGCTGTATATTTTGTAAACGTTGAGATTCGTTCATTCGTATTTGCTCAACTTGCTGTTGACCTTGTGCCCTTAATTGTGAGTTTCTTGATTCTTGTTGTTCTATAGTAGCAGAAATACCTAATTTACTTTGTAAAGCTGCTTGCGCAATTGCAGTCGCTCCTCCAGCTCCCGCTCCTGTAGCTCTTATTGTAGACAATGTATTTGCTAAAGCTTGATCTGTTTGTTGCGCTTGTAGGTCTGCTGCTTGTGTAGCTACTTGAAGATTTGCAAATGTATTTGAAGTTAAATTACTTGTATCAGAAGCTAATCCTGAAAAATCTTGCGCTCCTGGTCTTAAATCTTTTACTAATCCTGTTAAGTTTTCTTGTTGAGACAAGTCTTGCCCAGCTCCTCTGCTTGCTATAAACCTATCGCTAACATCAGAAATCATATCACCTCTATTAACTAATAAATTTCTTCTATCATTTGGCCCCATAACAAGATCACTTCTGTCTTGTATTACACCACTTACATCTCTAAATCTTCCATAAGGATTCTGTATATTACTTCCTTCATATAATTGAGCACCTAAAGGAACAGACGATAATTGTTTTATAGACGATCCCATAGGAGTAGGAAGGCCATTTACTATTTGTCCTGTAACACTATTTCCAGAACCTTGTATATTTCCATAATACTGAGCATCAATAGCTTTTAAATCTAACGACCCATCTTCTGTTTTAGGCATATCCGCAAGTATTTGCTCCATTTGTTCTTCAGTAGGTAAAAAATCTTTTATCTTATCAATTCCCTCAGCTATTTCTTTTTTTGTTTTATCTGTAAATTCAAGTATTTCATTACCTGCTTCGTCTGTTGTTATTGTTGGAAGCTCGCTTGGATCAAGAGGCTTAGGCCCTGTAAATTTAGCATCAGCATTATAATACTTACTATTAGGGTTTGTTGATTGATAGCTTCCAGCTATTTCTTCAAAACCTGGTTGTGATTCCCACCAAGGCACATCTAGCACTCCATCAACCATATTCAACATATCTAGTTTTTGTTGTATTTTAGCTCCATCTAAATTTAACCCTTGTAGTTCACCAAGTGTAGGCATTTTAGCTCTTGTTGCTGATTGTTTTCCTTTAGGAGTGGTTGTTGTTGATATTATTTCTCCTGTTGAAGGATCATATGAAAGCTTAAAGCTGTTTGTGTCAAATCCAGGTGTAAGTTGCATTCCACCAGCAAAGTTTCCTCCTGTTGAAAAACTACCTATTTGCATTGAAGGATCAAACACCGTGTTTGGATTTGCTTGAAGTCTTGCTCTTATTTCTGCTTGCGTTCCGCCCATTTGAGAGGGAATATTAAAGTTTGAAGCATAGTTGTCAAATCTTTCTTCAGCTCTTTTTTGTGCCTCCGCAGCTTCTCTCTCTCTTCTTTTAGCAGCTTTATTAGCGTCAATAGTTTGAAACAAACCAACTAACCCTGTAAAAGCGCCTACAGCAGCCCCTAAACCAGGAACAGCTGAAGCTACAGCCCCTACCGCTCCTAAACCAGTATTTAACTCGTTATTTATTTGTGATGCTGAGGGAGCCGTTATTTGTGCTCCTTGCATGGGAGCCAATCCTTGAGGACGTAAGTTTAAACCGTAAACTTCTTCTTCCATAATTTTTAATTTTAATTAGTTAATAGTTCGTATTCACTTGATACCGCGAATAATTCTTTTGCTGAAGTGTCTGAAACACTAAGTTGTACTTTGTTAAAAAATCCTTTTACACCTGATATATCACCACCAAACAATATTTCATTTGTTTTAGGTAAAGTTTCATTTACAATATACGAGTAATATTTGTTATCTTTCTTTTTAAATCCTGCTATCATTAAATCCTGCCATGTGTTTTCTGCGCTAGCACTTGTTGATACATAAGCTGGAATAGGCGAACCATTATCGCTATCAGTTGTCATTGATTCTACAGACCAACCTGTATCACCTTCGTAGTTTATTGTTTTAAAGTATTTTAATCTTGAAGGCGGCTTGTTAAATATTAAGTTAACTGTTGAAGCAATTGTAGAGTTGCCATAAAACGACCCTCTATTAGCATCTAAATCATAATGCTTATATAAATCATTTACACCATATGTATAAAAGTCTGCGTCTATACTTCCACCAAACGCGGGTTTATATCCATAAAATGATGACCAACCATTTATATCTTCATCGAATGTTACAGTTTGAAAACCACTTGTAAAATCTCTTAAATGTATTGTTATTACATCTCCTATGGGTGGCGCAGACGTCATAGTTACAACACCTGTTGATGTATTATAAGTATAATCTGTATTAGCTACTAAAGCTGTTGTACCTCTACTTGTTTGAAATATTTCAATTTGAGATATGTTTGTAGGATCAGGTAAATTAACTGTAGCAAAGTCTGTGTCAACTATTGTAAATGCAAGTGAAATTGTAGTATCACTTCCATCTCCAGTGAATGTATTTGTTACTAAATTTTCTTGTAATGATAACACATATTTTTTTCTGTTATTATCCCATATACCAACTATTGAATCTGAAAGCTTTAAGTTTGTTTTAAAGTAATCTCGCATACCAAAGTTAGATATTTCAGTTATACCATCTCTTGATAATCTTAAAACAACACCATTGTTTTTATCTGTAAAATATTTTCTTCCTGCATGATAAGCAAAACTTTCAGGGTTTTTACTTATACCATAATTACCTGTATATGCAACAACTTGACCTAATACTTGATCTGAAGATGTTACTTGCGGGTTTCCTTCTGCTGTAAATATAATATCTTTATCTATAAGTATGTTATGTACTTTATTTTCTTGAAAAACATTTAAGTTGTTGTCTTCTGCAAATAATTTTTGTATTGATCCAAATGCTGAATCAATTGATTTTGTGTTTGGAATAGCAGGATTAAACTGATTTATTTGATTTGTTCTTGTTCTTCCATTGTATATACCTGAATATATAAGAGATGCTTCTCTTGTTTCAGGCGCGTATTCATTATCTGTTATTGCTGCTCTTACTCCAAAGTCTACTGTTTTGCCATTAAATGCTCCTCGTATTCTTGATTCTTCTACATGCCAGTTTTTTACTACCACTAATATTGATTTACCATTACCTGGAGCTGATGTAAAGGTTATAACTCTTGTTTTGTTTTTATATGTATATCCTGTGGCTGCTTGTAAAACATTATCAAAGTATACTTGAAACTCTGATTCTGAATTAGGAACTGCATATATAGTGCTCCCACTGCTTTCAGCAATAGTAAACGTTGTGTCACTTCCATCGCCGGTTCCAACTACTTGATGTGTAACTTCAGAACTCTTTATAAGAAAGGTATTATAGTATTTTATTTCTAACGTTACACTCATAGTTTTATTATTACGCTATTTTATTAATTATTAACAATTTGATACTGCTGTAATTTTACCGTCATTATCAACTGTTATTGCTTTTGTACTAGATCCAACTGTTACATATGCGGAGCCATTAAAATATGCTACATGAGCTTTATAAGTTGAGTTACCCCCTTGAAATTTAGAGCTTTGTGTTCCAACAGCAGTTGGTGCTCCTCCTCCATTCATAACTGCAGATTCATCTGTTGTATGTAAATAACTCCCAACATTGTCTATTGCCCCTGAACTATAAGCCCCAAACACTTTAGTAGATGTAGTTGACTGGCTACATGCAGCTGTAGCAGTAGTTTGTGCAGTTGAAATATACAAAGCAGTTACTCCTTCATTTAACCCCATCGTATTCTGCTGAAGTGTTATCGTTTCACTTAATGTACTTCCGTTTTCATCTGTAGCTGTTAATGTTAATGAGCCTGCAGCATTGCTTCCTGAAAGAGCTATAGTTACACTAAAATCTCCATTTCCGCTTGATGCAGATAATGCCGCGCTATTGCTACCAGAACTTGAAAGCGATAATGTAATATTTCCCTCACCTGCTATTGCTACAGATATAGGAGAAACTACACCGTTTACACTATAATGTGTTGTTTGACCGCCATTAAACTGTATACTATTAATGCTTGGATTAGTAGTTGTTGTAGGTGATAAATATACATTAGCATATCCACTTGTATCACTACTTAATATTTTAGTTGTACCAGTAATTGCAAAAGCATTATTTCCTTGAGCACTTGGTTGTGTTATTATAAAAGGTTCTCCTGAAGTATGAGAAGTAACATGTATATAATTATTACCACTTGGTGTTTGATTACTATAATATATTGTTGGGTTTGCTGTAAATGTACCAGAATTACTAGCTGTTATAGTCTTGCTGTCCATAGCTCCTTGGTTATTACTTGGTGATCCTGATAAACTTAATATACCGTTTCCTGATATTGAATATCCAGAACCTGTCATGTTTAACTGTATTGCTGATATATAGTTTGCAGCAGTGCTTATGTTAAGAGTAAACGTATAGTTTATATTTCCATTAACTGATTGATTCGGATATGTTCCAGAAAAACCTACTGTTATTGTGTCTCCATTATCTGTAAGAACTGTGCTAAATCCTGAACTCGAGGAAACATTAATCATGTTTGTAGCAAGGTTAGTGCCTGACTTTGCAATAGTAAATTGCATCTTATTTGTAAAGCTTGTGCCAATTACACCTACTGCATATGTTTCAGTTTCAGAAGTATTGCTTGTTCCTCCATCTACAGTACAGCTATCAAGTGTTGACCCAGATGATTGGAAAGACATTGTAAGAGTTGCGTTTTGCGCACAAGCTGTTACATTTAGCGCTACTGTTGCTGATACAAAAGCACTTCCTTTTTCTACCACCGAAGTTGAAGCTGTACTTCCTGAAACACTCCCATCTACTGTTGCTTTTTCATTAAACGCTGCTACTACTATACTTCCAGCTGAAGTTGTACCAGTTATATCATTACATGATCCTTGCCCTGTTAATCTTAATATATATCCGCTTACTATTGCTGCACTAATTTTAGAAGAGGTAGCGGAGTTACTTGTAATTTCAAAAAACTTACCATTTGTAAAGTAATTTCTTAAATCAATATCTGTAGATCCTGTAATTACAGTTGATTGCGTAGGCACACTACCAGTTGTTAATGTAGGAAGAACACTTGGCTGAACTATATTATATGTAAAGTCTCCTGCACTTGAATTTGTAAAATTACCTCCAGGAGTTATATTTAAGGTTAATGCTCTTAACGTAGCATTTGTAACAGTTGCTAAATTTGTAGACGCACCGTTTGTTAAAGCATTGCTACTTAACTTAACATTATTTAATGTTCCTTGAGATATAGTACCTTGAGTAAAAACAGCGTCTGATGCTATAGAGAACCCTGAAGGCGCCGCATGCAAAGCTACTGTATAAGCTACTGAAGCTGCTGCTGCTGGTTGCGTAACAGTTCTTACAGCTGTATATAAGTATGCTGTTGAAGCTGAATTACTAAATCCAGTTGTTGGAATTTGTATTCTTATAGTATTATTATTAGCCGCATATGTATCAGCATCTCCTGTTGTTTGTCCAAGTGTTACTGAAACCGTGGCTGTTGTGCTTGAATTTGCTGCTACAGTTCCGTTATGATCTACGCTTGGTGAATTACCATTAACAGCTGTAACTGTACCTCCTGCGTTTACGCTTATACTACCAGTCCAATCTGAAACTTGAAATAATCCTAAAGCTGGCGTTGTAACCTGCAGTGGCCCTTGTACGTTTGTTCCTTGTGAATTTGTAGCAAAAGCCCAAACATAAAACAATGTATTTATTGTTGCATCGTTTTTAGTAGTTGTAAATGTACCTGTTCCGCTTCCTACTGCTATTGACGTTGCATTAGCAAATACATCTGTAGTACCTATTTTAAATCCTCTTGCCGATACTGTTGCATTACCATTACTGCTTATTGTTGCAGACACCGTAAATGTTGCAGCTGAACTTGACGTTGAAGCTGTTGATGTTAATGATAAATCAGAAAATAATGGCACTGTTGTACTTAATCCGCTAGTTGCAGGTTGTACAGCTGTTGTAGACATTATAATATTTTGTCCTGCATTGGTATACCCATTTGGAGCTGTTATAGTTAATTGTGCAGTTCTAGTCGTGTTTGTACTTACTGGAAAATAATCAAAGCCTACTGTTTGCCCAGCGTCCGTAGTAGAATTTACATAGTTAACCGATTGTAATGAACCAACATTAATAGTAGGTGCTGTAATTGTTCCGTTGTCTGCTATTGCAAAATTTGATACAGTTACAGCCGCTGATGTAAAGTTTCCTGTTTCAAGCGCATTTAATTCATTTATTAAACCTGTAGTAGAAGTTTCATAATATATATTTATTTCACTTTCTATTGGTTTTGTTTCAAATACAGCTAAATCTATATACTTACCTCTTTTTATATATGATGTAACTCCTAAAGCAGGAAATGCCGCGTTATCTGAAGCAGTGTCATCAGTGAACAACATTCTTACCCCATGCAAATCTGAATCACTTGATGTTTCTCCATAAGGAGGCAGTTGCGCTATTAGATGATTATTTTCTCTTTGATAAAAAGGGCCACCTGCGTCGTCTGTCAGCGATGATGATCTGCTGTATTCTTGAACCGTATTTATATTAATTGAGCTAAAGTCTGATAATTTACCAATACCCGTTATAGGTATTTCATCTTCTGCTGATAGAGATTGTATTCTTTTTTCAGAGTTATATGCAATTGTTTTAGCTATTTGTCCTGATGATGCGTCCGTAACTTCTGCTTCTCCAAACCCAGTATTACTATTCGCGTCTGCTACAGAATTAAAAGTTAACTGTGTTACTTCTACAAAACCTACATCAGCATTTGCTGTTAAATCAGGAAACGTTAATGACCATACAACTTGTTTTTTTCTTGCTCCTAGTGTAACTGTAGTCGCTGCGTTTGTTAAGTCAGTTTGGTTTGATATTGAACTAGTACAAGGAGTAAACTTAAAATCTTTATCAGAACTTTCATGTCTATTAAAT
>Ga0208643_1000567_pt1 | contig 23808 bp, 26 predicted proteins | sample VirMetDEL_Nov_12_FD_184516 | JGI IMG/M metagenome (GOLD analysis project Ga0208643, IMG submission 184516) | Aqueous microbial communities from the Delaware River and Bay under freshwater to marine salinity gradient to study organic matter... | ecosystem: Environmental > Aquatic > Marine >... | reverse complement strand
TACTGGTAACGCTACAGATTTTGGCGATACAACTACAACTGCAAGACATACTTCAGCAGCAGTTTCTAGTTCAACATTAGGATTATTTCATAATTTATTTACTAGTAGTTATAATATTAACATTGATAAAATAACTATTGCTAGTACTGGCAATGCAACAGATTGGGGAGATTTAGATAATCATTATCAAAAATTTCAATCTGCAAACGCACATGGTGGACTTTAAATAAAACTTGACAAACGCTTAAAAATATGGTATATCTATATTCCCATTCAGGGGGATACATATACTAATAAAGGAGATAATATATATGACAGATACAAACTTAGTAGTACATGAGTTAAAGGTAAACTTACCTGCTGATGTAAAGCCAGAATACAATACAATGTTAGCTAACATACAGGAGAAGATGCCTCAAGTTGCTCAAGCTACTTCTAACTTCCATAAATCACACTCACAGTTCATGGGTGTTACATTAGACGTAACTGCAATTACACCTATTCGATCTGTAAAGCACACACTAGCTGAGATAGATAGAACCAGAGGTGCATTGCAAGAAGCATACATTGGTATGAAGAAGAAAGAAAATGAGCTAAAGAAGAAAGAACGTGACCTAGAAACGTGTGAGGATGAGTTAGACCGTGAACTACTAGAGATAGAGATACTAGAACTACAAGGTCATCTAGAAGGTACTAAGAATAGTGTGCAAGGTGCAATCAGAAAGATGTCATTCTTTACTAATCAGTATGACAACCTTATGAAGCATATAGGTAAAGAAGAATTGACTGAAGCTGACTACGAGTTAGAAGAAGCACGATACCATATTATGACCTGTATGAAACAGGCATTAAATAGTGCTAGACCTAGAGGTGGTACAATAGATGAGGGTAATATGATCTACCTATTTGACTTAGGTATCAATGCAGCCCAAGCACAAGCAGAAGTATTTGCGTACCTACAATGGGAAAACAAAATCATTAGTGAAGGTAAAGCACCAACTCATGCTAACACAGTAGAATGGTTAGAGGCTTGTGCAGATAAGTGGGCAAGTTGTCCTGCTGATTTTGCAAACAGTCGTGGTTTTGATGTGTATGATCCATTGTCATTAACTAATGTACCACAATTAGAAGCAGCCGAATAGGAGAGGAACTAATATGGCTTATAAAGTATGTAAATATCGGCTGAATGCTGATGGAACAATACCAGACTTCTTGCACTTTGGGCATAGCCCAATGGGTATGCATGGAGTTTATGTAGTAGTAGATGCTGATACCGCATCACCTAGAGATAATGTTATGATAGGTATTGTTAAACATGAGGGTAGTGGAGACTTTACTGAGATTGCTAGTAAGTCTGACTTACAAACATATCTAGCTTCTGTGTCAGGTGATTGGACAGATCCAGACCCAACCGACAGTGATCCAGATAACACTAAGGCATTTGATAACGCAGCCCACGCTACAGTAGTTTGGGACGCATTAGATGCTTGTAATGCTACATTGTAGGAGTTACTGGAATGGACGAAATATCACCAGTAATTTTCTGGAACGTAGTACTAACGCTAGTTATTGGTCCAGCCATTTGGATGTTCAGGAATCTTATGGCAGAGGTTAAACGTATAGATATACTTTTAAATAGAACTAGAGAAGACTACTCCACTAAACAGGAGTTAAGAGAAGATATGCGTATGGTATCAGAAGCTCTACATAGGTTAGAGGATAAGCTAGATAAGGTATTAGAAAAAAGGTTATAAACAATGCAGATGTTTCAAGGATTTAAACCAGAAGGCATGAAGAAGATACAGGAAAGCATGGGCTATACTGGACCTGCTGATCAGTTTGAAGCATACCTACAGTCTAACCCAGCTGCACAACAGCGTATGCATTCGTATGTAAACAAAGCTATGCACATGGCTAGTGGTGGTTATGTACGTAAGTTTAATACCGGCGGTGTTAATACTGCTCCTCCACCTCCTGATCCATTTAATCTACCTGAAGGTTTTAATGCACAAAGCTATTTAGAAAATAATCCTGATGTTGTAGAAGCTATAGGTAAGGGTCAGTTTAGTAGTGCAGAAGATCACTTTAAAAAGTTTGGCGGTGGTGAGCAAAGATTAACTCAACTACCACAAGGATTTGATCCAGCAGATTATGCAAGACAAAACCCAGATATATATAGTGATCAAGCATCAGAGGAGAATCAACTTACTCCAGATTCAGGAGGGGGTATATCTGATGCTGATTTAGCTAGAGTAGGACTAGATCATTTTACAAAGTTTGGTTTTAAAGAAGAAAGATCTCTTGGTTTTGGTCAGCAACCACAGACTACAGTACCATTACCTGATGCTAGAGATGAGGTATCAGCAGATGGTACAGGTACAGGAGCAGGTACAGGTACAGGTACAGGAGCAGGTACAGGTACAGGAGCAGGTACAGGTACAGGAGCAGGTACAGGTACAGGTACAGGTACAGGAGCAGGTACAGGTACAGGTACAGGTACAGGTACAGGTGCTAGTACAGGTACAGGTACAGGTGCTAGTACAGGTGCTAGTACAGGTACACAACCTATACAACCTGATCCTAATCGTACATTTGCCACATTTCAAGATTTGCAAAATGCACCTAGAGAAAGTTTAACTCCTGAACAGGTGCACATACTTAACTTTTATTCTAATACTCCTGAACAACAAGCAGCTATAAATGCAAATCCAACATTTAGTAATGCACAGCTACCTGTTGGACAGTATGAATCGGGTGTACGAACAACTGCACCTACGCAACAGGACACAAGTGGTACAACAGGTGATACAACAGTTAGCACAGCCAGTAGTACAGGTTCTGTAAATGGCCTAGCAATAAGAGGAAACAGATCTGACGTAGCAAATGAAATTGAAAATGGAAATACTTTTGGTGTAGACCCAGCTACGTTAGAAGGTCTAACAGATGAGCAGAAAAAAGATAAGTATGCAGAGGCATGGTACAATTCATTTGGTAATCAAGAAGGTGTTAATCCTAATACTGGTTTATCAAATACACCCAGTAACTTTGACAACGCATCCGATTTAGTAATTATAGACTACCTAGATCAGTTTCCTGATTTGCAAGCAGCATTTGGATCTCGTCCATATAGCCAAGCTACACTCGCACAGGCTAGATCACACTACGCACAGTTTGGTAAAAAAGAAATAGCAGATGGTGGTAGAGCAGGGTTAGTAGTATTTGACTTAACGCCTGAGCAAGCAGAGTTAGTACGTTTTTCTAATGATGCGTACAAAGATTTTACACCTGAAGAAATAAGGCGTACTTACATTGCAATGGGTGGTAACATACCTAACTTTGATAGGGGTGCTACACTACTTAATGGAGCACAGTTACAATTACTTAGAGATGAGTTTGACGATCTAGCAGGACTAAATGACTATGAATTGCAACAGCACTTTCTACAGTTTGGTAGACAGGAAATGCTGGATGGCACAAGAAAGAAACTTCCTGCTTTAATACCTCCTACATCTCCATATACAGGTTTAGATAGTATAGCTGACATAAGTGCAGCTAGATTAGAAACTCCTGTACTAGCAGATGGTACGTCTTTAACCGCACAACAGATAGGAGGACCAGCAGGTGCAGTACCAGCAGGTACAGATGTAGTTAGTACTACTGATAACAGGTTGGCTACAACAGATCCAAAAGCTACGGCAGGTAGTGCAAATGTTCCAACAGGTGCTACAGCTACAGCAGAAGGTTCATCATTAGCACAGGTAGGGGATACAACTAACACAGCAACTGGTGTTCAGGGTGTAACAGGTGCTACAACAGGACGCACTATGAGCCTGACTCAAGCTAAACCAGATACAGCACAACAAACTACCTCTGCTGTAACAGGACAGACTGCTGAAACAGGAACAGGTGTAACTATTGATCCTAGCACACAAGTACAACGTGCAGGTATAACAACAGCAGAGACAGTCACACCAGCTTCTAAAGCATCTGAAGCTGCTGCGTTTGTAGAACAGATAGTTGCACAATCAGCAGACCCTACTGCCTCTGCTACAGTAGCTGGGCAAATGACTAAGTTACTTGCTGACTTTGATACAGTAGATGCTAGTGGCAATCCTGTAAACCCACCTTGGGCTGCTGGAGCAATGAGGGCAGCTACTGCTGAGATGGTAAGGCGTGGGCTAGGTGCTTCCTCTATAGCTGGACAGGCTATTGTACAGGCAGCAATGGAAGCAGCATTGCCTATAGCACAGGCAGACGCACAGATATTTGCACAGTTTGAAGGGCAGAACTTATCCAACAAACAACAGATGGCAGTCTTCTATGCACAGCAACGTGCTACTGCTATTGGGCAAGAGTTTGATCAGAGTTTTCAATCACGAGTAATGAACGCAGCAAAGGTATCAGATATTGCAGATAAGAACTTTACTGCACAGCAACAGGTACAGCTAGAGAATAGTAACATTGTAAACACAATGAACTTAACTAACTTAAGCAACAGACAAGCTGTACAAATGTCTGAGATTGCAGCACTGGCACAGTTAGATATAGCTAATCTGAGTAATAGGCAACAGTCAGCCGTACAGGAAGCACAAGCATTTTTACAAAAAGATATGACTGATGTAACTAATGCCCAACAAACTACAATATTTAATGCACAGCAACGTATACAGTCTCTGTTTACTGACAGTGCTGCTGACAATGCACGTAAGCAGTTTAATGCTTCATCTGATAATCAGTCAAATCAATTCTTTGCTAACTTAGCTACACAGACTAGTCAGTTTAATGACGCACAAAGGAATGCTATAGAACAGTTTAATGCTGGGCAGGACGGTACGATCAGTAGATTTAATACAGAGATAGAGAATCAACGTGATCAGTTCAATGCACAGAACAGACTAGTCATTGATCAGGCAAATGCAGTGTGGCGTAGGCAGATAGCTACAGCAGATACAGCTGCTCAGAATCGTACTAATGAATTAAATGCTTCAGCTTTGCTAGACATATCTAATACAGCTTACAGTGATCTATGGCAACAGTATTCAGATATGATTGAGTATGCATATACCTCTGCTGAGAGTGAGCTAGAAAGATTAAATGTGTTAGCGGTAGCTAATCTTAGTGCCGATGCACGTAGGGACGCTGCCGATGCAACAAGCAGTTCAGCAGCTGGTTCTGCTATAGGTAATTTAATAGGTACTCTTGGTGCTGCTTACATAAAAACAACTTTTTAAGGATTAAATATTATGCAGACAAACCATACAAAAGATATATATAATAGAGTTATGAAGATGCAAGCTCCTGAAAACACAACACCAGAGCCTAAAGGATTGCTTACACGTACTTCTAAGAAGAACAGTACTACAGTAACAGATATAGATATTGTTCGTAGTTACGTAGACGCAATACAAGGTGAAAGAGGGAGACTTGCAGATGCTTGATGAACCTAAATTTGACGCACCAATTCCGGGTATGTCATTGACTACAGAGGTAGGCAATAGACCTTGGCAACAACCACCACAGTATACTTCTACTCAAGATGTAGCGGATTACTACATGGAGAAACTAACAGGAGAAGACTTTACTGACAAGTTAATAGAAGTAGCTGATACAGGTGTACCCCTAACTACGATAGCGAATACCATTCAAATGAGTAGTGTAATGCAAGGTATACACAGTGTAGATTCAGGTATACTGGCACTACCTATTATAATGGAGATGTTACTTATGATAGCAGAGGCTAGTGGTGTAGATTATGATAGTGGTTTAGAAAAAGACACATTAAAACAACCTATGGAAAAGTACTCTATGATAAATAAAATGAAACAGTTTAAAGAGGAAGAACCTGTAGAGATGACTACAGAAGAACCCAATCGTGTTATGCCAGAGGATATAGAACCTTCTGGTGGTTTAATGAGTAGGAGACAGTAATGGCTATTAAGTTCGATAAAAATTTTCTAGCTGGACTAGGCGGTGGAATAGCTACAGGTGCAAATAAAGTTATACAAGCTGACCTAGCGGCTAATTCAGCAAAGGTATCAAAGATGGCAGGGTTTGCTGCTGAAAGAGCTTTGAAAAAACGAGATGAATATGATGCAGACTTAAAAGAGTTTGAAAAAGGAGTAAAACAATTATCGGGTAAATTAGGTGAGAATGGTATGGACACTGCTCAATTTTTAATATCTGAATATGGTTCTGTTGAAGCTGCTGAAGCAGCCTCTGTAAAATTAATAGAAAGAGCACAGGATATGGGTACTAGTGTCTATGAACAGTTAAAACTAAGAGGGGCAATAGAAAATCGCGTTAGTCCTACAGGTAGGCAGTTAGCATTAATAAATGTACCAAAGCCAACACTCGATGAAAAAATTACAATACGTAATAGTGGTTGGGCTAGTATTCTTCAAGGTGAAGATGCTTCAGATAAAGTTGAAAGAGTTAAACAGGAGTATCTATCATCAGCAGGAATAGGTAACATGCCTCAGTTAGAGGGTGATGTAGCACCTGTATTACAGGGCATACCCTCTGCCTCTATACGTGCTCTACCAAAAGATTTAAAAGAACAGGTAGATAGATCAAATATACGTATTACAGAATATGAAAGGGAAAGAGATAATTTACTTAAAGATCCTAAAGCAAATAAAGATAGGATAAAAAAACTAGATATGTTAATAGGTCAAAATATAGACACTATAAAACAGGCTAAAAGATTAACAGATTTAACTAAGACTAAAGATGTAGATGATAAGTGGAATGAAGTAACTTTAGAAATAAATGAATTAAGTAAACTAGATGTAAATGATACTATAGGTCCAAAACAAAAAGAACGATTAAAAAATCTTTTAGTAGATCAAACCCTTCTTGAAACTGCAATGGCTAGAAAAACAGCAGCTACTACAAAAGGAAAATCGGTAGTAGTAACTCAAACTCAAGCTATCTCTCGTTTAAAATTTCAAGAAGATGAAGTACGAACTGCGATAGGCTTTCCCAGAGGTACAAAGGCAGAAAATTATGCGCGTGTTTTTATGGAGAATTTTAAAGATGGAATGATAAATAAAGAGAGTCTTCCTCCTAGTATTATAAAGGATATAGATGATAATAAACCTCCAAAGGCAGGAGATATACATATGTGGGTTAATAACACTATAGCTAAAGCAAAAAGTAGAGAGATAGTTAACATGTTACCAAATGCAGATCCTGTTACATATAGTTTTCTTACAGATCAAGCAGGTTACAAAAGCATGGTAGATGTAAATCGTAATACCTCTTTACCTATACAAACTGATGGTGAGGCTGAGATTATGACTAAAGAACCAGCATTTAATTTAGGTGAAGGTAGTAATCAAACTACTGATATTAGAAAATCTATAGTTAGAAAACCTTTAGATGTATCTTTAAATCAAAATGCACAATTTAAAAACAGAATAAAAAGAAGAGATGAGATATTAGAAAGATTAAATGTAATTAAAAACGCAGGGACAAGTGGGTTTAGTAGGCGCGAAGTACAAGCATTAAATGTTGAGTTTGAAGATATTATGGGTCAGACAGTACCAGAATATAATGACAGTTTAACAGTGGATAGTAGTGCATTTATAAAAAAACGTAATAGTGGACCAGATCCTTTTGAGGAGAGAGGCACAGATGCCAGTGTTAAAAAACCATTAAGCACTAGTAATATAAGAGATGGTATGATTAGAGGATTGCAAAGATCTCCTAACGCAACAAAGAAACTTATAGCTTTAGTTAATACAAATAGGGGTAAGGCAGTATCTGATCTCATGAAAAATCTAACGGATCGAGGTGTTCCAGTAACTAGTGATATAGCTTCTGATATGTTAGATCAGATATTAACACGTATTACTAGCGAGTAGGATAGCTTAAATGGCTTTATTAGAGCAGGATAACATATTCTCTAATCTTGAAGTAGAAGAGGATCTATTGACTGATCCAGTTGCAGAGGACAATGTATTCTCTACTATTGAGATAGAAGAACAGGTAGAGGAAAAAGAAGAAGAGATACCAGTAGAAACGACTGCACCTGCTACTGTAGAACCTACTCAAGAACAAGTTATTAAACCTGTAGAAGATGACAATGTATTCTCTACCATTGAAGTAGATGAGTCCGATACTTCTCCAATTGAATATGGTAAAGGATATATTCCAAGTAAAGTTGGTAAAGTACCAGTACAAGAATACGCTGATAATCCTGAATTTATGGAAAAAGTAAGTGTATTTATGTCTAATGCTTTTGGTGAAAAAGGACAACAGCAAGAGGATGAATCTAATAGAGATTATATAGAAAGATGGCTCACTGAGAAACGTGCATTTGAAAATAATTCTTTGTACATGGTTCCACAAATAGATTGGTTACGTACTGCTAGTCAGCAAGAGCGTGAAAATTTTTATGATATATGGATTCAAACAGAATTTAACATGGCTGATTTTACAGAAGAAGGTGGGGGAGAAACTAAATCTGCAATAATGGATTTTGGAGTTCATACTTTATTAGATCCATTAAATCTTATAAGTTTATTCTTAGGTAAATTAGCTACAAGAGGAACTATGGAAGCTGTTAAACAAACTTTAAAAAAGTTTGGTAGAGAAGCTGCATTAAATTATGCAAAAAAACTATCTAGAAAAGATGCTCTAAAAGAAGGTGTAGCGACAGGTACATTTGTAGGTGCTGAAGTAGGTTTAAAAGATTTGGGTTTACAGAGAATAGAACAAGCTGATAAAAAAGAAGATGAGATTGAGTACGATTATGCTCGTGCTGGACAGATGGCAGGGTTAGGTTTTGGAATAGGTAGTGTTGCAGGAGGTGCATCTGGTTATCTTGGTAGCAGATCTATATCAAAACAGGTAATACAAATAGACGATATGGCTAGACAGGCAGCTGGTAAAAGATTAGAAGATACTAAAAAAGCTCTTATGGATAAAGAAAATAAAACAGGTTTGCCTGAAGATACACCTAGCTTTGATCCTATTGAGGGTGAGAAGCTAATAGAAGAACTTGCAAAAGTTAAAAGTCCAGAGTTACTAAGAGGTTCTTTAAAAACAGACCTGCATAAAAGAATGAGTACCCTTGCATTAAATATAGTAGAACAACAACAGCTACTAGGAAAACCTCTAGATATAAATCTAAATGAAAAAGCTAGTGAAGTAGTACGTAACATATTACTAACTACCAGAATGGGTAGGGACTCTTTAGGAAAAGAGACAGGACAAGTAGTGATAGACAGTGACGTTCTAGAAGGTGCACTAACTAAAGTAGGACTAACTGAACAGCAGTTTATAAACATAGCAGGTAAAAGTATTTCTGATTCAGGTGCGGATCTTTCTGCATATAGCCAGTTTGGTAAATGGCTTGTAAAAAATAGAAAGATAGATCCTGATCTAGACGCTAGATTAAAAGCATTAAATAGTACAAAATATAAAAAGACTGTAGGGTACTTAGGTAAAGTATATGATATATACAGAAGGGCTGATAGAGAACGTAGAGCTGCTGGTGTTATAGCTCCCTCTACTACGTGGGGTAATATTATTACTTCAGTCATCACTGCTCCCATACGTGCAGGTACTAACTTTATAGAGTCTGCGCTATATCATGCAGGTAAAACTATGTATCGTGCACGTAAAGGCGAATTTACAACAGCAGATGTGGGTATTGGTTTGAAAGAGATGGCTAAAGATTCGTTTGGATTGCTGTATAGATTAGCCCGTCCTATAGAGTCTGCTGAAATATCTCAAAGAGTACTATCTGGTAACAAGTCCCTACTCTATCAAATAGAAAGATCCATAGCTGATGCTAGTGGAGATCAGGCTGAAACATTAAGTGGTGTAGTAAGATTCTTAAACTCACTAAACATGATTCAGGATGTGTATGTTAGAAGGGCTGTGTTTTCCTATTCATTAGATAAACAACTAAGAAGACAGGGTATGAAAATAGATGATGCACTAGTAGGTAATAAGGGCGTTCCTGTTGCTATGCTAAAGAATGCTGTAGATGACTCTATGAAAGCAACCTTTTCTTACATGCCTAGATTTGGAGAGAGTCAGTCTGTAGCTGGCGTAGCTAATTCAGCAGGATACGCTATGGTTAAAATAGCAGAAGCTGTAGGTCCAGTAGTTCCTATCATTGGTACTGCTGACAACGCCTATCCAAGATTTTTTGTAAATGCACTAGCCTTTAACTTAGCACACTCTCCTATAAGTATGATAGATGGTGCTACTAATTTATTTAGAGGCATAACTAAAAAGCATTCAGCAGATATTGTATCTGCACAGAAAAAATTAAAAGTTAATCCTGACGATATAGAAGCAACTATATTACTTAATGATGCAAGAGATAAGATAGCTAAAGCTGTTGTGGGTACTTCCTTAATCTATGCTTCCTATAAATACAGAATAGAGAATCAGGATATAGAACCACAGTTCATTAAGAACAGTAGTGGTTTTTTAAGTGACATGTCTAAGTATATTCCATTAGTGCCATTTTTACAAGTGGGAGATCTATTTGCTAAATGGGAATTAGGAACGCTAGATAAAGTAGATGGCAAAGAACTTATTAAAAACTTTGCAGGAACCAGACTTAGAAATCCACTTAGCTTTGCTGCATTTGATGATCTAAGAGAGGTGCTAGAGTCTTCTGGAGAGGAAGGAAAAACATTAACAGGTGAACGTGTTGGAGAGATGTTAGGTGATTGGACAGTAAGAACATTTAATCTACCTCTAGCTGGACCTAGATTCTTAAGTGATATTTGGGCGCAGATTGATGAGGATGAAGCGTTAGCTAGAGATAGAAAACAGTTAGAGGGTGTTGGAGGATTAGAACGATATGGAGAGATAGTAAAAAAAGGCACTATGTACACTCTGCCGTTATTTAAACAACTTCTACCTGAAGCAGAAGATCCTACTAGAGAAGCAACTAGAATTAAACAGGCTCCTATTTATCGTGCTCTATTTGGTGTAAGCACACAAGAGAGAACTAGTGATCTAGAGAAAGAACTCGTAAGACTAGGTATAAAAAGCTATGAACTTGTGCCTAGAATGAAAGATGGTAGAGCTAAAGCATTAGTAAAAAGAGAGATGGGTGTACTAATGGAAGGTGAGTTCACTAGACATATTAACAGTGACTACTATAAAAAATTAAGTGACAGAGATAAGAAAATATCTTTTGATAATAAGTTACAAACAATGAGAAAACTTGCTAAAGAATATGCACAATTAAAAAGTTTTTATAAATCTGATGCTACTACTAAAATAGATCCATTCAACAGAGAAGCATTTGTTAATCTTCCTAAGAAAACAAGGCAATCTATTGATTACCTATTTGCAAGAAAGTACAATGGCAAGACTGTTTTAGATGTACAGGCAGAGAATAGAAACACAGATATATTTGGAGAAGCATTAAAGTTTGTAGACATTATAAAGAATCTTCAAAAAGCTTTATAACAAACTACCTCTTATCTCCGCTACCCTTTAGTGTACCTTTATTTAATCTAGCTTCTAGCTTATCTTTATTCTGTTTAGCTATGACACTCAGGGACATGTCAAGATCAGATGCCAGTGCTGCACAGTACCACAGTACGTCACCTATCTCTGATGCTAGTTGCTCCTTCCAATCGTGAGGCATGGTATCTTCACCATCCCTAATAAGTTTCTTTACCTTATTAGCTACCTCACCTGCTTCCCCAACCAACCCTAATGCTGGATATGTAATCTTATATTCCTTTGGATATATAGCTGTTGTCTGTGCTATCTTTTGGTAATCATTAAAATCTAACATTGCATATCTCTCCTTTAACCATTTAACTGCTGACCGTTCTAAGTTGTTCTTCATGCTTAACCTTTCTTAGTGTCTCAAAGTAGGCCTTGTTATAACCACGTTCCCACTCTCTAGATTGCATAGAGTTTTCTTTGTATGGGTTAGTATACTTTGCTCCTCTATAAAAAGCATCATAACCTCTACGCCACTGTATCTTTAGTGGTGCATCATGTTTAGTTAGTCCTCTACGCATGTTACTTCTCCCTGTTAATTCGGTTGATCAAGTTCTGTAATCGCCATATTATAACAATCAGACCTGACAACAAAGTTATTGTCACCATCTTTATCGCCTTTCTTTTTAAACACAGCATTATCAAAGTACTCTGTCTTGTCCTTACTACCTAAGAACCATGCAGTACTGAGATCTTTCTTAACACGTACAAAGGCGTACATGTCACACTTCTGTTTAGTATTTAACTTAGCTACAGAACATTCGTAGTGATTCAGTGGAGGTACACTTGTCTGCTTTGTCTTTACGTCTACTGTCTTACCATTGTCAAGCATGATGTCATAGTCGTAAGTGTTAAGCCACTTACCTCCCATCACTTTCAGAGCTACCTGCTCCCCTATGAAACCTGCTAGTGTACCTCCACCATTCAAGATGGACTGATGTAACAAGCCCATCTCTAACATCTTGTGCCTAGCTTCTACTACCATATCGTCTGTTATATCTAGTGCAATCATGTTCTGTACTCCTTATGTAGTTAAGTCAACAACTTCACACACCCCTGCTGAACAGGCTAGTTCCCTGCCTCCTGATGTGCCATCTTCCTTTTCATAGTCGGATAGCTTACTCCAATCTATTCTACTTGGCATACGCTTAACCATCTCCATGCATTTAGCCTTGTCTACCTCTTCATAAGGAGCTTGTGGGTATATATGATCGCTGTATGGTAAGAAGCTAATACCAGATACATCATCAAAGTTTTTATACACCCATGCTCCTACCTCCATCCATTCACTATCACGTACCGATATTGTAACAGATGGTTTGTGTTCACACCAGTGTGTTTGATAGGTTAGCCATAAATCTAATTGCTCTGTAGCTGTCATGTCATTACGTGTAACAGCACCCATTGGTGCAACAGTAGGAAAGCTAAAGACTGTAGTGTCCAGTGGGTTATCTTTTTCTGGTTCGTTAGGTATACCCTGATCAATCATAAACTGAGTCATAGGGTCTTTGTTATCAGCACGTACTGTCCTGATGTAGTATGGGCTATGCCTTGCATGAATGCCACTGGCACTGTCTACTAACTGTGACACAGTACCTGATGGCTTAACACAGGTAATAGCTACTGACATGTTAATGCCTATTGCTTCTGCTATCTCCCTATTAGTATCAACAGCTACCTGCTTTAGCTCCTCTAGCATATCGGGAAGACTGAGGCTTTGCTGTGTACCATTCAGCAATGGACAGTCCATGATACCAGTAAGAGATACACCCAATAGTCTTTCTTCTTCTGTGTTAGTCTTCCATATTTTACGTAGGTATTTAAAATCTGTAAGTGTAGATTGTAATGTACCTAATATAGTAGCTAACTTTACTTTCTCTTTAAGTGTCTTAAGTGTATCTGTATTACGTGCTACTACCTCTGATAAATTACAGAACTGAAATGGTCTTAGTATAATCTCAGAGCATGGATTACAACCAAAGGCATGATCACCATCCCTTCTACCATTTTTAGCTACCTGTTTATTAGCAGCTTGTCTGTTAAATATACCACGCTCCCCAGAATAACTTTCGTACAATGATGTCCACTCTCTAATAAAAGTTCCTATGTTGGGCTTACGCTCATAGGCTACGCTATTGTTGGCTAGTGTTCTTTGTGGGTTATGAATATACCACTCTCCTGATTTAGCGTGACGCATATCACCATCGTCAATGTCTGACAGGCTAATCAATGCACTACGTCTTACACCACCTACTACTACTACGTCACCTACTTTACACATAATGTCATGGCATTCTAGTGGTGTTAACTTACGACCTACTGCACCTTTAAACTTCTCAATGCAGAAGTTGAATAGTTTTTCTAGTGGCCCTGCTCCAGATGCCCTACCTCCAAACGTCTTTAATCTAGCACCAGCAGGACGTACCTCACTGACATCCCATGTAGGTATCTGACCAGAGTATAGCATAGCAATTAGTTCTTTGAGAGACTTAGCCCACCCGATACGAGAGTCTCTTACTTTAATTACTGTGTCAGAATTAAACAGTTGTTCATTAACAGTGGGCAGTTTCTCTACATAATCTTTTTCAACAGAGAAACCAACACCTGTGCCACACATAAGTACATACATGCATTCATCAAAGGCTCTTGGTGTATCTACTGTCAGGTATGAACAGTTATAGCTAGGCACGTGACACACATCGAGTGGTGCACCTGCTGTCATCAATGCTCTCATACTAGGCATAACATTCAAGTCCTGTACTGCATCTATTAGTTTCTTATGGGTATCATCTGGCATCATGTAACCATACTTATCTTTCACATAGTTCTCAAGGTAGTTGAAGTATCTTTCAACTGTCTCAAGCCAACCCTCACGCCTTTGATCTTCTTCCTTCCACCTAGCATAACGCGATAGTGCAATAAAGTTTTGGTAATCGGAACTTAAATAATTATTTGTACGCATAGCTATCTCTCCATATTTATTTTCAATGATGACACTTCTAGCCCACCTACATCATGGATGTATTCACGTAGAGCGTCATCTATTTCAGACGCGACATCTCCATCAGAAGGTACATGGTACTCTTCTTTGTTTATGTCTAAGGTTAAAAATACTTTTAGTTTCATATCTTCTCAGTCTCTTCTATTAGTTTATTAAGATACCACCTTGCTTTCTTAAGATCTTCAATAGGTTTATTCTTGTATTCATATCTCCATAGATATTTTATTACCGTACCTTGTAGGTAGTACTTGTATCCTACGTCAGTAGCTGCACCTATTGCGTCAATACATTCTATACCACTTTTGTTGTAGTGTGGTGGGCTATTTACCATGTCAGTAAAAGGCAGTTCAGGTTCAGTTATGGTAATTGTTTCGTCTCCTAGTGTCAGTGTTTGCATTACGCTGATCCTTTCGTTGTCGTATTAAAAGATAGGTGTATTACATTACCATCTACACTTGTTACCTGTGCAGTTACAGGTTCGGTAGTAGGTGTCTTTGGTAACGTGTCATTGTCATAGTCTGTTACATAGTTACTTATGTCTGTTCGTAGTACATCGTCATACTCCATCATGGGTACAGATGCACATATCATTTTAGTCAAATGCATTAGCTTTGTAAAGTCTTCTCCTGTTAATTTATGTTTGTCATCCCACATAATACATATATCTACATCACCATTCCATGTATCATCTACTATATGAGGACGCAATCGTATTGCAAAATCATTAGGATCAAACTCAGGATCTATATCGTCTGTCATGCAATCCTCCTTTTCGTACCTGTAAAAGATATAAACTTACTGTGCTTATTCTTTCCTTTTTCTTTAAGCCATTCTTCAGGTACAACCCTAGTACCATACCGAAAGTTATATTTGATACACCATTCTGCATACGTACTCTTGGCTCCCTTGCGTAACTTTCTCCTACTGTTCTCAAAGATAAAGCGTATGTCTAACTTAGGATGCTGTCTCTGTATAGCTAGATGCTTACGCCTATCAGCAGCAGTGAACATACCTTTAGACTCTATAATTATACCATTGTCTAATATAAAGTCAGGAGTATAGGTACGGTAGGCTAGATCTTCCCACTCTATCTTAAGACTTTCATAGGAAAACTTTACCTTTAGAGCCTTAAGTTCATCAGCGAGTTTCTTCTCTAAGCCTGACCTGTACCCATACTTTCTCGCATGAGAGAACCTTGCATAGTTCATCACGTGCTAGTACGCTCTGCCATTCCAGAATGAAAATGCACCAGAGCCTAGTTGATTAATACCATAGCCTAGAGTTTTTAACTCTTGACGTATTGTAGAATCAATATCTTTTCTAGCTTCTAATGCCACACGTAAAGAAGCAGTACGCTTCTCTTTGTACTCGCGTTTCATTTCAGATAGTTGTGCTTCAGCTTCTCTAATTGCATTCTCTAATTCTGTTACGTCTGTGTCCATTCTTCTAGCCCCTTTCTATTTTCGTTTTTACCATATGCCTCGTAGTGATGCTTCCCATCCCGAAACTGTCCATTATCTACAGCCTCTTTAACATCTGGGTTAGCATTAAGATAGTCCACTTCAGGAAAATCTTTCATACTGTACTCTCCTTCTCTATGTGCACGTAAGAAACTATCTTAGGTTCCTTTGCCCGTGACTTTAATGCTGGCAGTTCTTTCATCTCAGGCCAACAGGTCTTGCGGAAAGAACACCAGCCACACTCACTACCTAGTATTTTATTTCCTGTCAGCTTACCATTAAAGGTTTCGTCTACTGCATCAAAACAACGCTTGAACTCATTCTTATTGACAGTCTTCACTGTCTTGTTAATATGATACATTTCTTCCATCATGTCAAGTCCATTAGCAGGTACATATTTAAAGCTACCATTTGCTTTATTAACTACCCACCAACCACCAGCTTTAAGACCTGATGCCTTGGCATATCCTGCAAGTTGTCCCACATAACCAAACGAGTCATGTGCTTTTAATGTAGCGTAGTCTTTAAACTTATTTCTATATGACCAATCGGATGCAGACTTTATATCATCTACAGCACCATCAATCTCTATATCATAAGTACCTTTAATCTTAGTGTCTTGATCAGGTAAGTCTAGTTCTACTGTGTCTGCATCACCATACTCTACCTTCGCTTCTGTTAGTAGCCCTTTAAATATTGCTTCTACTATATCTCCTAGCATCATGTTCATTACAAAGTTACTGGGTAGGGGCAACGCTTTATCTGGTTGGTTCTTTTGAAACCAGAGTTGGCAAGAGGGTCTACCTATATTAGACATCCTCAAGCCAAACTTCCCACGTTTATTTCCCCCACCAAACTGACGAGCTAGTGCGTCCATGACATCCTTACCGATACGTTGTATAGTATCTTCAGATAACACAGCCTTACCATTGGCTGCATCTGTCATGTACTGCGCTAGTGCCAGTTCAGCAGGATGATTCATTACGCTACTGCCGAATCGTCAATGTCAACAAACTCATTCACTAAATCTAGATCATCTCCTGACATCTTACGTTTAGACTTGTCAGTCCATGCACTAGAGATGTACTCATTGTAACTATCTACCCACTCCATGAAGTCAGCAAAGGTAGACTGATCACCTGATGTCAAGGCAATAGAGTTGTCCATGTCAACAGATACTTCAGGTATGTAGAAGCTACTACCATTTGGTAATGGCTTTTCTTCTGTACCTATAGTGATCTCGTGAGAGATAGGGAGTAGCCTCTGCTTATTGAAAGCATTGTACGTGTCACCTAGTATCTTAAAGGCATCACGATTATCTATCTCCCATATGAAAGGTGTAGTACCTAGCTTAGTTTCTGCACCTGACTCATCCACAGGATCTACTAGATCAGCTAAACCAAACACAACACGAGTACGTTTAATCTGCCTGATCAGATCTTGCTGTGCAGTAGGCAGTGCCTTGAAGTCTTTGATCCAACCACTAGGCTTACCACAGTTGAACCCACCATCGTTGTCCTTAAGATCAACATACAAAGACTCACCCATAGTAGTCTTTACAAAACGATTGGGTACATTACCTGAACCTTTAATGAAACGCTTGTACATGAAGCGTTGTAAGAAGGTACGTAGTTTAATCTTTGGTGCATATACAGTGGCACTGTCTGGTACTTCTAACTTGAAGTGTCCACCTGACACCACTTCCATGTTTACTTTCTTACCCTTCAGTTCAGTCTCACCCATGATAGCTGAATGAGCAATGCGTAGTCTAGCTAAGTTACTAGATGATTTATTCTTACTACTAGCATCTGCTGTGATGCCCATTGCTTTAGCCATTTCGTCATAGTTGTTTGTATCTACAGTTGTTATCGACATGTGTTGTTCTCCTCACATAGTTTTTCAAAAGAGCATAGTTATACTACGCAACGTCCTTAATGTCAAGCCAATTATTACCTATTTTAGATTCTAATAGTAAAGGTACATTAATATCAACACCTAGATCTTGTTTAATATACATGTACAAATTAGTATTGCAATCATCAATAGCAGTTAAGACTTGATCTTCTTCTTCTGGATGTACATCAATGACAATACTATCGTGTACTGTATTGACAACGCAAGACTTATTACCTTTCAATAGTGTCTCTATCCATTGTAATGCTACAGGTACAATGTCTGCTGTAGCGAATGATTGCACAGGATAGTTCTTGATCTGTGTAAAGTAACTGATCCTACCTCGTGCATTTCTTTGTACATCAGGGAAAGAAAACTCCCTACCTGATGGTGTTGTAATCTTGCCTGTGTTAAGTGCTTCTTTGGCAAGAGTGTTGTGCCAATCGGCAATACCTTTGTACTTCTCTGTGAAGTGGGTGTAGTAGGCAGCTTCTGCTTTAGATCTGCCATATCCACTAGCCCCATACAGAGGAGCAAAGGTATGTGCCTTGGCATCTTGTCTTGATGTAGTCTGCCCAGCATCAGTAATAATCTTAGCTGTGTAGGCATGTACATCAAAGCCTTCAGTGACTTCCTTGATAGCAATAGGATCTTGAGAAAGGTACGCAGCTACCCGAAACTCTAGTTGTGCAAAGTCAGCTTCAAGTATCTTACCTCCATTGAATCTCGATACGAATACACGCTTGACAGGGAACGTACCTCCACGTGGCATGTTCTGCATGTTAGGCTCTTTACCACTAAGCCTACCAGTAGATGTCATGTGTTGGTTAAGTCTTACGTGTAGCATACCATCTGACTTTACATTGTTAGCTATACCACCAACGAATGAGGACAGATAAGTATCCAATGCAGATAGTCTTTGTACCTTCTCAAGAAACTCCAGTGCGTCAGTCAGTCCTTTACTTCGTGCTGAGTTTGCCAGTAGCTCTAGGTTCTTTCTGTTAGTAGAGAATCCATTAGCTGTAGCCCACTTAGCATTGGGAGCATTGAACTTTAGACCACCAATAGTACTAGTAGGAATAACATGATAGCCATTGCCACCACACGAGTTACACTTAGATTGTTTTGAATATGGTGTCCCATCCTTTTTCTCCTTTCTTAGTTTACCTGAACCATAACAATCAGCACACCGCTTGACATGTGACTTGAACACTACATCAGTTTCTTCCCTGATCAGTTGTTTGAAAGCAGTCTGCCCCATGTATGGGTCTATCTTATTAATCCATGTGGATTTATTCATAGGCTTACGGCTATATATCAGAGTTGATAGTTGCTCTGGACTACTTAAGTTTAATGGTACATCACCCATTAACTCTCTTACTTTACCTTCTAAGTATAATAGTACCTCCTTTCTCTCTTCTTCAAATGCAATACGTACACCTTCCAGTGCAGTCATATCTACTTTAAAACCCCTGTCATAAATCTTAGCTAGTGTAATAACCATCTGATTAGTTAGGTGTGCTACGTTGTGCATACCACTAGCCTCAGTACCAACAAGCTTGACACGTAGTTCATGTGCCAGTTGCTGTGTCGCATGTAGATCAGCACTTAGATACTCAGACAACTCAGCATGTGGTATGTCACGTACTGATACACCCTGCTTGAGATAAGCCTTGAGTGTGTCCTGTTTCTTAGTGTCCAACTCATAGCGTAGTGCACATGCTTCCAATGATAGAGGTTGCTTGACACCACGTAGTATCAGGTACTCCATCATCATAGTGTCAAACACAGGACCATCATAGCGAAAGCCTGACTCCCATAGCCATACTAAGTCATGGCCTATGTTATGTCCAATGAGTACTGTAGCCTCGTTCAACTTATTCTGTACAGTCGTATAGCCATGATGTGTAGGAGCTACCTCACTATGCTCAAACGTAACTATTGTTTCGTTACCCTGATCATCAAGCATACCTACCATTACAAGCTCATTCTCGTACTCGTAAGGATCTAGCTGTAGCTTACCTGCACGTTTGGTCACTGTGTTCTCTACATCAAGCGTTAGTTTCATCTTGCATCTTCTCCTTTGGTATCTCTATAAAGTTAAAGTTTGCACTGAAAGATCTACGTTCACCTTTAGTATAGAAAGGATATACACAATGGAATAAGTCACTAGGAAATACATAGAAGTCTCCTACCTGTGGCTTAACCATAAAGTTTGTAGCACTATAGCTACCTGCACTACCATTCACAAATTGTATATGTCCATGAGAAGGATGATGATCTTTATAATCTTCTTCCCATTCTTTCTCTATACCATCAGGCAATTTAAGATAGCCAACACAGGACATACGACAGCTAGTGTGTAGGTGTATTGGGTTGTACTCAGTGTCAAACTGTCTGACTAACCAACCTGACACAAACTGTACGCTGTAATTAAACCTGTCTGTATTTAGTCTACTCTTACCATATGAGTTACGTACTGTAGCTATCTGATTATACTTACCTATAAACTCTTTTATTTCATCTACAAATAAATCTCTCATGGGGTCACTGAATTGTAACTCCTGTTTAACCTTACCTACTAAACTTGCAGAGTAATCATTTAATTCTTTTCCTTGTGTGTCATAGAAACCATTCATCGTTTTAACAAACTCAGGACTTAGTTTCTTGTACCCCATCACTGGGCCAAATGGAAAGAACACATGATCCTCTGCGTCCTTTGGTGGTGTAAACAAATTTACCATAGTGTTTCTCCTTATGCTGAAAACAATGCAGTCTTATAATCGAACTCGCAAGTTACCATACCATGCCAGCCTGTCAACTTATTTTTTGCAATGTTAATATGTCTTTGTGTATCTTCTTCAGTCTGATTCTCTGTTGGTGGATTCCTTGCTAGTAGTAGCATGAGATCAGCTTCAGCTGCCTTGCCTGTCTTGGAACCTTCCATCATAGATTGATTGAGTACGACTCTACCTTCAGCTTCAGCAGATAACTGTGACATGTAGAACACTGCACACTCCTGTTGCTTTGCTATCTGTCTAGCGTACATGACATTCTGTTTGAGTACCTCATGTATACTGACACCATTAGCTGTGGATGTAAACTTGTCACCCATATCTAACATGATAATGTCAGGCTTGTAGTACTTGCATACTGACTCCACCCATGACATGTCTTTCTCTGTACTGTCCTTGAACTTAAGATGCGTAGACTTAGCCTTGTATCTAGCTAGGTGTGTAGCTTTATCCTTACGTATGCCATCAGCATCTGTACCTACAGCACATGTTAGATACCTGTGGCCTACACGAGTAGGTGTTTCCTCATTGCAGAGTACAATAACTTTAGCACCCTGATCAGCAAAACCATTTGGACCCATAACCAAACTGGCATGGAAGCTAGTCTTACCTGTGTTAGACCTAGCACCTATCTCAATAAGCTGACCTGCATTCACACCGGGAACCTTACGTGCAAGGCTAGGTATGTTGAATGTCCACTTGCTTTGTAGGTCACCTTCTTCAAGTATCCTGTCCATGTTCATGTCTTCCCACTGTACCTGTAACTTAGGTATGAAGTCATCACCATGTATCTCAAGTAGATTACGTAGAGGCTGTAAACTTTTGAGTGACCCATTAACAAAGTCAAAACCTAAGTTAGCAACCTCTTCACCAATCACCTGCTGAAATAACTTAGACAGTACCTCTTGTGCTATGTCCTTACCCATAGGCTGTTGTGTTTTAATCTGACCAAACAAAGCAGTGTACTGTTGCTTCTGTGCTGTAGTCAGTGATGGATTGTCTGATAAAAAAAGTGCCTCAACTTCATCTGGTGAGACACTGCGATTGTAATCGTCCATTGCTTTATCTATTACACGTTTAACTTTCTGAATATCCTTGCTGAATAATTTCATAGGGCAACGTGATCCCCTGTGTTCCTCGTAGAATTGTTTCTCCATAAGGCTTCTTATAAGTGAAAGTTCCATAGCTCATCCTTTCATAGTTCATTAAGAGCGTCCATATCTTTCTTCTGTCTATACTTTATATCGTCCTGTAGACGTAGGACTTTTACATTGTCAACTACACTTCGTAACTCCTTTGCTATTGCTATTGTTTTCTTTGACGCATCAGGATCTAATGCAACTATTGCTGTAGAGAATTGTGTTAGGTATTGCCTCTGTTCGTTGGACATGGAAGTTCCCATTAAAGCTACCCCTGTATGTCGATCTCCTCCAACAACTGCTGCACTAACACAATCCTCTACAACTACAGCTACCTTACCACAACCATACACATAAGGCAACCCACTATTTCCATATCGTTTCCATTTAGGTATACGTTTACCCAATGCCCTGCCTGTAGCGTCAACTGTAATCCCATTGTGTATGACAGGAAACACAACACGATGTTCACGTATATCATACATCAGGCCATGCTTGGCTACATCAAGACCCCACTCACTTGCATACTCATAGACAGGAGCATCAGTAGGTACAGGCACTGGCACTACATACATAGGCATGTCAAAGCTGGTGTCCTTTACCCTTACTATTTTGTTTAGCTTATCCTGTATAGCAGTAGCAGACATGCTCACTCTGTTAGCACCACTGATACTACACCCAGCCTTGTAGCAGTTCCATAGTAGCTGTCCATTTAGATTGGACACAGTGAATGTTCTACGTCCTTTGCATTCAGGACAATCCATACGTACAGAACTACCATCAGTGATGTCTAAACCTGTGAGATATTCAAGCACTAGATTACACTACGATATACTATATCTTCAGATTTTATTGTGTCACCATCCTCGCGTCCTTCTTGTAGTTCAGATACACTATATATTTTACATTCTAGAACTTGATCATCATCATATAAACGATCTACTATTCTTTCAGCTTGTAACTTAGTTTTAAAACCATTGTGCAAGGCTAGGTACAAACATACATCTTCTGCAATGTACTCTAAACCTGCTGCTACATATCTCTCTTTCATACTATGCCCTCCTTTTTTCTAGTTTATAATAAAAATCTGCTACTTGGTATAGCTCCTTAAGTGTGGCTGAACTTTTCATGGTATTAGCTTTAAAAGAAACAACCACCACGTTATCTTTATGATAGCCTTTACTATTATCTATTCTATCTACAGACATACCCTTTTGTCTATCGGACCAGTCATGATACGTACCGAATGTGAACTTAGTTTCAAATACAGGACACTTTAAATCTTTAGGTATTAATTCTAGTAGTTCTTCAGGTGTTAATGTCACAGAGTCATGCCTACTTTTCATTGCACGTAGTTTTTTCATTAAAAATGGTATGCCTATATCAGAGTGCTTATTAATGTCTTGAATTGACTTTTGATATTTTTTATTATAGATGTCTCTTTTTGGCTTTCTCTTTAAATCATACCCTCTGTACTTTTCTTTATTATTTATATAGTACTGTCTCATATACTCTATTCTTTTATCTCTGTCTGCGTGTGGCATATCATTCCTCCTTAAACTGTTGTCGTGCAGTCAATGCACTGTTAGCACTAAGATAAGTATTCTTTATGTAAGGCTTCACCGACTGTGGATTAGCGTGACCTGTCACTGACATGATCTGTGGCAATGGCACACCTGCCTCTACCATTTCAGTTGTACCAGTTCTTCGTAGATCCATCAAGCGTAATTCATCTGGCAGTTGAGCCTGTCTCATAACTATTCTACCTATCTTAGACAATCGTTCCATTGAGAATGGTTTGTATTCACCACCTCTAGGTGAAGGCATAGGTGCTACATATTTCTGGAAGTCAAAGTCCTGTTGTTGTTCTGTAAGCATATCATGTAACGCATCTGATATGGGTAGCTGTACCTCTGCACCACGCTTGGACTGTAACAGTCTTAGTCTACGTGTATTGAAGTCAATACTGTCCCATGTCAGCATACGCATGTCACCTACTCGCTGACACCATTCATAGGCCATCTGCACTA
>Ga0208643_1000565_pt1 | contig 23836 bp, 32 predicted proteins | sample VirMetDEL_Nov_12_FD_184516 | JGI IMG/M metagenome (GOLD analysis project Ga0208643, IMG submission 184516) | Aqueous microbial communities from the Delaware River and Bay under freshwater to marine salinity gradient to study organic matter... | ecosystem: Environmental > Aquatic > Marine >... | reverse complement strand
ACATTTCTTTTTTCTCATTATTCGATCGGCTTGAGATTTGCCTTTAATATCCTATTGTATACAAACTGGAATCGTGCTTGCGCCCTTGGGCTAAATATCAACGCATCAAACTCACCTATCAAGTCGTCACGCAATCCAATCTTCGGCATCATAATACCTTTGCCATTGTCCCTGCGCTTAAACACTCGACCCTTGCTATCCTTAAACGCCTGCTTATAAAAGCGCCCGCCTTTAGCCTTAACACCAAACTGTCTTGACCCTCGTTGCTGTGCCCCTTTTGTCCAGCCTCTTGTTTGCTTGATCTGTGCCCCTGCTATCACTGACACTGGTAGCCCACGCAAATGCACGTTTATACTCGCTGATAATCTGCTTTTATTTGCCTTGATTAACTTCATGCGCTCGCCTTTTCTTACTGGCTTGCCGCCTGATAGCATCGAACTCCAACGATAGCGCACAAACTTAGGCGCAAAACCATATTCTCTAGCTGTCTGTTTTATAGCCTCGCTTTTTGCACTAGTAGCCGTTTCGTTGATAGCTAATCTGGCCGCCCTTTGCGCTGCTTTCTGTATCTGCTTATTTGTCGATCTAAGCTCTTTTAAATCGAGATTAACTTGTAAACTAGGCGCTGCCATTGCTGATATTCTCCATTTTGCTCGCTCGACATTCTTGGCACCAATACATACGCCGTATTGGGCGCATTTCCACAACGTAATAATCTGCCCGCCGATCACGCGATAATCTGAGCGCAAACCGGTTGGCCTCGCTCTCGCTGTGCGTCGTCATATGTATGACGTTGTTATCGGCATTTACGACGCCATATTCTGCGCTTATCATTCAAAAGCCCTATTTGCTGGCGGTTCTAAAATCCACTTGCTCATGCCTTCGGGCACCAATGGCAAATAAACCATAAACCGAGTTAAATCCTTGATCTTGTATAAATCAACCAACGTTGGATCAATTACAAGCCCCTCTCGCATGATCTCACGCTGCACCCATTGATAAGTAGCGTCATCATCAAGGCACTGCGCTATAACGCGCTGGCGCTCTTTGTAGTCGTTTTCCTTGATGTAATCCAACCACCTTCGGACCGCATAACTGCGGTATAACTTATCCATCAATTTCATTTGCACCTACCAAAATGAGACAATCAATAAAGCCAATAATACGCCCATAACTCCGCCGGTCAAAATGTCGATCAGTATTTTATTCATAATCTATAAACTCCAAGTATTTAGTAGGATATAACGTTCGCTGTAATTTGAGGTACTCGTTTTGCTGCTTATAGTGCCTGGCAATCTCGCCTGACTTGTTAGCCTTGCGCGCTGCCTTGGCTCGATCAGGGCAAACACTCTTTTCTAACAATAGACCAATCTGGCCCTCGCCCAACTTCTTAGTGGCCCATTGTGTAAAAATAACGGGATTGTTGCCCAGCTTCATATGGCAAGACATACAATGCGCAAAGGCGTTTGACGCTGTGAACCTTAGCGCCCATATTCCCCGGCTGAATAGGTGACTGCAATCCAACCCCTGTGGTCGCTGCCTATAATCATTGTGGCAATACTCGCAACGGTAGTTTGCCCTCTCTCTTATGCAATAGCTAAACTGCACGTCCGCTGGATAGCGTCTAATTTTCATATGTATACCCGCCCCTATTTTTTGAGCAAACTGGGCAAACTGAATTGCCCCCCTGTTTATTAACCGCCGCAAACCCGCCCCGGTGTTGAGTTTGCGCAGTTTGCGCAGTTTGCCCGCTTTGTACGCCACTTTTAGTTTGCCCGCTTTGTTTGTTCAGTTTGCCCACCCTAGTCTTGCGTGTTTCTGGACCAAAATTTAGCGTTTTTTTCCATACCTTTCGACAATATAAAACGCTCGCCAGCGTACTTTTTTAGCACCTTCTCAGCCTGCCTGCGACTAATACCATGATCGACCCGCAACGCCTTTAGCAAGTCGCTGCTCTTAACCTGCCCCTTGCCCAGCTCTAACCATATCGCCTCAATGGTCGAATCATTCTCTAGCGCAAATTTCTCGTTATTGCGCTTTTGGGCTATATCAATGTATTCATCTAAAAACTCGATCTGGCGCGTCTTGCCGTTTATCTTTATCGTAATATCCTCGCGTATGCCTCGGCACTTTTCCTCGCGTGTGCTTAATAGCCACTCGTCCACCTTCTCGCCTGGTTTGCGGTCCATGTCTAAGTATAACAACACGTCGCAATCGCTCTTGAGATCGCCTGTGCCCTCGTATACGTGTAACCCTGTCTCTTTGTCGGCGTACTTGTTTGTATGCCCCAAAAGCACAACGGTAGCCCCCTTGCCGCACATACTGCGCAACATATCATACAGTTTGGCCCCGCTGCTCTTGTTAAGTACGTCGGTCATTTTCTTGAGCGTGTCAAATATCCATATCTCATCAGCGAACGATTGGCCTGCTGCCGCCCGCTCTGTAATGTCGGCAACGATCTGGCGCATTGACTTACCGTCACGCAAGTCGGGCACTAGGTAGTCAATACGGTCAAACACCCCCGCCTCGTGCATGCGTATGGCGTAGTCCTTGGCCGCCCCGGTGCTTATATCTGCATTAACATAGGTCACTCGCAAGTCGTTGCGCTTTGCCAACCTTATCGCGATATGCTCCATTACGGTCGTCTTGCCCGCTCCAGGCTCCGCAATGATCGCATTAATCATGCCCTTGATGATCAGATTATCTACAATCCACTCGCTATCCTCTAACGCCAAAAACTCGTCTAGCGTGCACTTGTATTGGGCCTTCCAATCTTCTTCGACCACCTCGCCGCGCTCCACCGCTGTCGGTATCTCATCGCCTTGCTCATAATAGTCGTTTATATCACCGTTGGGCGTGTGTATGCGCTTGTGGGCCTCAAACTCGCGTTGCCCTTCGTCGTTGCCCTCGTATAACTCCACGACCGTTGCGTGCCTATATTTGGCTACAATCGCCGCTATCTCTTTCTGCTTGGTCGCAGTGTTACCAAACAACACGGCCGCACAACCAACGTTAAGCGCCACACAAGCCGTTACCGCTGTTGCCCAACCTTCGCTCACAACAATATATTCGCTGATCGTTGGATTGCCGATAAAAAACACCCCATGCGGGCCAAAACCCTTTTTGCCACCTTTGCCGGTCCGGGCGATAAACTCGGCCCCAACAAACGCCCCTGTCTCGATGCTATGCCTGGGCACTATCAAGCACTGCTTGCCGCCCATTCGCCCAGGCTTACCCACTCTGACGTCGCCAGTGTCAATAAACGCGTCTTCCATCGTGCGCTGAAACTTGGCTATAAAGTAAGGATGCGCTGCTATAGCCTCGCCATCGCTCGAGCCTTTCAAATACTCGGCCTCGGCGTATGGCGTGTTATCGTTAGTAACTGGCCGCTCAATCACCCTTGGCGCTATTGGTGTCACGTTATTGTCTGGCAAAATATCTGCCCAACTTAAACCGACCGCGCTTAATATATCCGCATTGCTGCACTGGTACGCCATGCAATTTAAGACCGGTGCGCCACCCTCGCCCATGCCTATCTTTAGGCTCTGCCCCTCGCCCTGGTGAACTGGGCACCTGCAACTATACTGTGGCGCTCCATTCTTCGGCGGTCCTATCTTGGCATTTGGATCAATCCTGTAGGCCAAACCTTCTAGCGTTATCTTGCTCGCTCTTTTTGTCATCATTGCAACCACCCGTAAATTGTACTTGCGTGCCGGTCTAACTGCCTGCCGATCTGCTCATAAGTTAAACCGTCGCCCCGCAACTCCCGCGCCTTTTTTATCTCAAAAACCATTGCGGGCCTCGGCATCCTGCGCGCCTTTTTGGGCTTTTGTATGAAAACCGGCACGTCTTGATAGTAGCTTTTATTCATCGTTCCACCCTTCGCGCTTCATAAAATCCGCCAACATAGTATTGGCTAAAATGCACGCGCTGATATAGCTAATTGCCGATTCTTCATCGCTCTTTTCGGTCAACATATTCAGCGCATTGCTATAGGTTATCGCCTTCGGATCGCCAAACGCATTGCTAGCTATTACTCTGTGACGTTGCCAAGCCTTATGCCCTCGTAATTTGTGTGGCATCGCTATCTCCCGTTGTCGTAGTTCTGTGTTCAATAGCTTTCAGTTTCTTAATCATTCTTTCGCCAGCCAAAAAAGCCTTAATCGGAGAGGTGTACATATTGTGCGACAAAAGCCCTTTGCATCTTGCGCCTGTTGTTATTCTGTAGCGCCATTTAGTTATAGGGTTGCAGTAAGCACCCACAGTCCTCTCTGCTTCAACAGTTGTCAATTTAAGTTCCATAAATTCTCCCGTTGTCGTTAAGCTCTGGTGTGCGTTGTGCGATGCGCTGCGCCTTCGGCCTTTGCCTCGCCTGCTAACTGCAATAAGGCATAGCCTACGCGATACGCTGGTGACTTGGTAATGCCTTTGCGCAAGTTATGCAAAGCCATCAAAGTGTAGTCGATGTCTAGCGCCCATAATTCGCGCAAAATTTTCTCGTTGCTTAAACCAATTTGGTCGATCACGTCGGACCAATCCGGCTGTGCTGCGTTGATTTTTTTCATGCTTTATTTCTCCCTCGCTGTAATGTATTGCTTTGCCTGGCCAACCGACATTCTAATGCAATTGATAATGATGACCTTTTGCGCTGCAAATGTTGAGCCGTTGGCGCTGTAGCGCCGGGTAGCTGGCTTGCTGCTTTCGATAGCCTGAGCGTCTAACCCAATCGCTGCGCAACGCTCTAAAAGTTTGCTAGTAGCTGTTTGGCTTTTGTTGCTTGTTTTTTTCATTTTGTAACCCTTTTGGTAATGGGGCTTGCGCCCCGTTAAATGCTATGACCACTTTATTTCTTCAACGTCAAAATTGTGATTTATATGATCTAAAATCCATTTTTTAGACTTGCTCCCAGCTCTACGTATTACAAGGCCTTCTGCTTTAATCTCCCAAAACCACCCTGTTCGGTATTGCTTGCTACTGCTGTCTATGTAGTCACCGTTTACTTTTCTAACCTGCGCTTTCACTTGGATTTTTTTACCCCTTTAAATTATTGGCTTGCGCCCCGTTGTTGATGACTGTACCATAATCTATGTAAATGATGCTGTAAAGTATTATTTATAAAATAACCTGTAAATAGTTAATTAACTTAAAAAGGCTTAAATTATGACTTTTATTATCAAAGATAAATCAACCGGCGGCGGTGGTAACTTCGAGTTGTGCCCTGCTGGATCGTATCGTGCAATTTGCACTTCAATTACCGACCTTGGTTTTCACGAACAAAATTGGCAAGGCGAAAAGGCCCGCGACGTTCGCAAGCTGCGCCTCTCTTTTGAACTCTGCGACGAACAAAAAACCGACGGAACGCCCTTCTATGCTTCTCGTGAAGTGACGTTGAGCCTCAACGAAAAGGCTGCGCTGCGTGCTATCGTTGACGGTTGGAATGGTAAGGCGATGACCGACGCCGAGGCAAAAGATGGCATCGACCTGGGTAGCTATCTGGGACGCGCTGCAATGCTTTCTATCACGCACAAACAAAGCCTGAGCGGTAACACCTATGCCGCTATAAGTAGCGTTAGCTCGCTGCCTAAAGGCTTTACGGAAGTCGAAAAACCGACCGCACCGCTTGAACTGTTCAACATGGACGGCGACCGTAAAGATTGGCAAATTCAATACGATGACTTTCCTGAATGGCTCCAGGGCAAAATTAACATTATTGAAAGAGTGCCGGTCTTATCTTACGGCGAAATAAAAACCGGCGAATTAGTCGATGATGACATCCCGTTTTAGTGGTTAGCGAACTCCAATTTTATTTGACTTGGGCCGCTATGTGCTTTGCGTATGGCGGTTATTTTTTCTCGCTAATGGGTGACATATGAATATCTATATCGACATTGAAACAATACCAACGCAACCGGAAAACGACGCTAAACTTGAGATCGCCGAAACTATCAAGCCGCCTGCGTCAATGACAAAGGCCGAAACGATAGCTGATTGGCACGCTGGTAGTGGCAAGTACACTGGTGTAAAAGATCGCAAGATTGACGAAGCGTATCGGAAAACCGCCCTCGACGGCACTCGCGGCGAAATAATTTGCATCTGTTTTGCCACTGATCACAAGGAATACAGCGTATACCGCAAGCCTGAACGTAGCGAATTTGAGATGCTCTTGGAATTTTACGCGCTGCTAAATGATGCGCTTGCCAATGGGCAAATACCGTACTTCATCGGGCACAACGTTGTATTTGATCTGCGATTCATTGTGCAACGCTCAATCATCAACGCCGGGATCAAGCCGCCGCCCTTCCGCATTCCTGCGAATGGTCGCCACGGTAGCGATTTCTTTTGCACGATGACTGCTTGGGCCGGATTCCGCGAACGCATAAGCCTGGATAATCTAAGCGCTGTTTTGCGCTGCGGTGAAAAAGGCGGGATGTCTGGTGCTGAGGTTTGGGATAATTACAAACTCGACGCGCACGATGCAATCAAAGCCTACTGCGCCCAGGATGTTGCGCTAGTGCGCGATATATTCAAACGCATCAATCTGTTCGTGTAAAAAAGACCCGCGACGCGGGCCAATGGGGGGGTTTATCGGCGCTTTGGTTGGTACTCTAAGTGCAGATGATTCCCTTCATCTATTAAATCGAAGTCGCAATTCAGCGCCGCTTTTATCTCATTGAATACCTGGCTCATTCCCTTGAATCGCTCGCCCGTCATCTGGTCCGTTGTGCGTATATCTAACGCTGCCCCGGTGTAATGCAATGACGTTGTAGTGTGGTGCACGCCCTGCTCGCTTCCTGACGTTATCACGCAATTAAGCCCGAATTTATCAAAGCATGGCACCACTGTACCCGCGACAATCATCGCCAACTCTGGATTTAAGCCGTTTAGCTCAACGCTATCGTCTTTAATGATTAGCATTAAACAACCATCCCTTGCGATACTCGACCGACAATAGCATCGTCCGACGACACGCCTATGGATGCTGATATAACTCCAGCGTCGGCTCCTGAGCCTGTTTGCGTGCCCGTTATGTTTATGGTATCGCCCGCTGCTAGTGTGCCATCATATAAAGCTGTAGCAGAAGAACCGAAGCCAGTGCTTGTTGTTGCGCTGGCTAACTGTGTAGTCCCGTTCTTTATTTTTACAACTAAAGTGGTGCCGGAGCCAGCTGTAATCCTTATTATTTTGGCGCGTATACGGTAAGTGCCTGTCGTGTTTATTTTAAAAACAATTTCGGTTGTATCGCCTGTGTCAAAATTACTCATGCCAACGCCACTTGCCAAACAAACATCGCCTGCCGCGCTTGTTAGCTCAACCTGTGACAACTTCGCGTTAGTAACGCTGCCATCTTCGTAAGCCGCCGTTTGTAATTTAGGCGCACCCGTTGAACCCTCGCTGATAGCGATGGGATTATCCCGTAAAGCCGTTACCAGGCTTTCATCAACTGGCGAACCTGCGTCTACTGATCCGTTGGCTATTGGTGTGTAAGTCGTCATGCTTCCCCCTAAATAATCTCATAAGCGTTGTCGCCGTTTGGCATTAACTGCGTCGTGCTGTCGGCTATCCAACTATAAGTAGGATTAGCATCGCCAAGCGCCGTTGTATAGTCCGCTACGCCGTTTGGCGTGATAAATGCGGGCCTGCCGACCGATGACAAAAATTGCAACGCCTCGATCTTTATAACCTGTCGCGCTGCATCGACCTGAGTCGATAGCATTTGCATCTCGCGTGTCTGGGCCTCGCCCGTCACTGATTGGTAAAGCTCGGTGCAAATATCAAATAAGTCGCCGGTCGCGTACTGCGTTTGACTGATATCAATGTCGGCCTTGACCATTATCGGCGGCACTTTGTAGCGGTTTAATAGCCTGGTAGCCTGCTGACCTGCTAGCGCCGACCCTTGCACCCATTGGCAAAAAACTTTTTTGATGCCTTTCTGGTTGTACTCATTAACGCCTTCGCTGTTAGCATCAACGCGGGCCACCACGTTTGTATAGTTGCCGACCTTGTCGCGGTCGCCTGCTTGGTTTCGCTTGCCGGTGTAAAAATAAACCTGCGACAAACGATCTTTTACTTGGTGCTGAATGCTCGCCTTGTTGCGCAGTATAACGTTGTCGCCGATGCAGTCGTTTTCTTCGGTCGTTGGCACTTGCGCCTTAAATCGTATCTTGTTAGCAACGTCGTCCACCCATATATCAACGCCGCATTCGACGCATATTTGATCGAGTAGCTTGTTAAGCTCGGTTGGCTCGCTGATTATGTTTTGCAAATTGTAATTGGTTAGCCACTGGTTAGCCTCTGCGGTCCAATCTGCCGTTGTTATTGCGCTTGCCGGAATGCCTGCATAAGTCGTCAATAAATCGGCAACCACCGCATCGACGCGCTGCGTACTGCTGAATCCATACTCCAAGCATAACTGCACGCTTTCGCCGCTGTCGTGCTGCCCTGTGTTGGCCTCGCTGCCGCCATAGCCTCGCGTAATTGATGATAATCGGTCGCCGCTGTTGCTGGTGTATCGCATTAGCTCGTCGCCTATCCGCACAACGCCCGTTGCTGGGTAAAGCGCCCCCTCGCCAGTCTGCAAGTCTAAATGGCTTGAACCTGTGCCCATGTGCGCGCTGAGTGTGCCGGTGCTTGCTTCCGGTATCTTAGTTTTTAGCGCCTCGGTTAGACTTAAAACATCTTTACCGATAATCTTAACAACGCCATTAGCGTCGGGCCCGTCGATGCGGTCGATAATGTAATTATAAACTCGGTCAAAATTCGTTAAGTCTGCGCTGCCGTCGTCGTTGAAATAGCCCAACTTAACGCGCAAAGCTCGCCCAACGTAATGCGGATTTCTGGCAAATAGCTTGCCAAAAAACGTACCTTGATCGCTGGCAATATAATTGCGGTCGGCTGCATACGGATCGGTTTGCAGATCGTTGTCGGTAAAGTCGATCAACTGTATATCGACACGGCTGCGCGATGATAGGCCCCGCCCTGGTGCTAACTTGGTTGGTGCAATGTTGACGCTTTTAACTGCTGGCGCTATTGGTCTTGAGTCTATAAATATCGGCGCTGCATCTGCCCTGCTAAACCTAACCACTAACGGCCCATTGCCTATTGGCAAGCGTTGCGCATAAGCGCTGGGCACTTGGCACGTTTCTAGCGTGTTATAACACTGAGCGCCTGCGCCACCGTTAGCGGTGCAAGCGCCTACGCCGTAATTCCATGCACATCGGTCTAAATCAAGCTCAACAATATAGTTTGGCTCGCGCCCGACCTTGTCTTTTTGACCGTCAAAACTCACGATTTGATTGCTTTAACTTTTAAATTTATCGACGCTGAACAAAGCGAACTATAAACCGGCTGCTGCGGTTTTTCTGTCCAACAATAAACCGCCTCGTCGGGATAGTTTTCATTGTCCCAACTAAAAAAGAACGGCTTGCGCGCTGCGTGTTCTAAAAAATTGATCCACTTGCCATGCAAGTCTGCTTGCGTTATGCCTTGCTGCTTGATGGTTAAATCCATCGGTTTGCGCTTGATGCTGCGCCCTAAATAGTTGGCCGCGTTGCCTTGCGCATTTATCGAATCGTAATGCTCATAAACTGGCGGTCTAAATCCTGTGCCGATTGGCCTTAGCTCTAGCGGCGCAATGCCTAAAATACAAACGCCAATAAACGTGTCCGCGTCAACACCTTGAAAAGTTATTCTCCAATAGTTAAATCTGCCGGGATCATCCCAGCGTAAAAAAACAACGTTTTGATTGGCTGGTATAGTGTAAAAAATAGCTTGTTGCCACGCATCGGCTGGATCATCCCTGTACGATACTTCAACGCTACTGATTCCGCCGATGTTACCAATCATGCCTAACGATTGGAACTTAGGCCCAGAGCCAGGATAAGGACCAGCCTGAATAAAATGGCCACCTGTTGACGCAAACTTTATGCCAGTGTGCGTCTTCCAGTCTAATATATTTGAGATATTGTAGCCTGTTGCTAGTGGGCTGCTGGTTAAATAGCCGCCCGCGTTAGCTGTTTCCAAGCATGTGTGATAACTAATATACGCTGTCATACCGCCACCACTTGAACATCTAAGCCACTGCCGTCGCGCAACGCTTCGGCAAAATCATTCTCGATAAACTCGCGCACCGCGTTAGTGTCTGTGATACCACCGCTAAAATCAATGCTAATAACGTTGGTCGGCTGCGTTGTGCGGTCGGTTATAAAGTCATCATCGGCGCTGCTGATTGGATCAAGCCCGCCAAAACCACTGCCGCTGCCTGTTGCACCACCCCCGCCACCACCGCCGCCACTCAATGCGCCTATTGAGCCGGTGCCCAATTTTATTGCAAATGCTTTGGCTGCTAGTGTTTTACTCGTCGCTATTGCTGCGCCTGCTAGTGCTGTGCCCTTTGCAAGTATAGCCGCCTGTGTTGCGCCTGTTGGATCAGGAATCAACGACGCTTGTAGGGCATGTCCTGCTTTAATTGCTGCCGCTTCGCGTGAACCTTGCGCGAGTATTTCACTGCCTGCAAATGCCGCATCTATTGCGATGCCTGCTATTGCTGCGGCCTTGCTATCGCCAAGCGCCTTTTTAGCGAGACCTGACAACGCCGAAAACCCCGCACGCTTCAAATTAAATAATGCGCCATCTGCCTTTTTCTCAATGTTTAAAAGCTCTTTATTCTGGCTGTTTTTAATACGCAAAAGCTCGTCTTTTACCAACTGCGCTTGTGTTATTTCCGGAGTTTGCGTTGGATCAAATTCCGCTGGCTGGCCTGTTGCCACTGCCGCTGCTGCTTCGTTAGCCGCTGCAATGATAGGCGCAACAAACGCTTGTATTTTTTCTGACGGCGGCGGCGCAAGTAGTGCCGCTTGGAATTCTTCGGTAGCGTTGACCGCTGCGCTGACTAACTGCTCGCTGATACCTGTGATTGCGCCCTTGAACTCTGAGCCTGTTATAAGATTTACAAAGCCCACAACGCCGCTTTCAAGCTCTGCCAGTACCGCAACAACGCCCGCCACCGCATTAAACGCAATGACCTTTATCGCCTGGAATACTAGGCTTATCCCGTTGATAGCATCCGCAACAAAACCCGCGCCGGTTATCATGCTATTAAATACTTGCGTTGCTACTGTGCCCGCGCCGCCTGCCTGCTTTGCCATTTCCAAAAACTGATTGGACGCGGCTTCCAACAATGGCGAAAACTGTACCGCTAATTGCTGTCCAAAACCTGCAACAACCTCTTTTGCTTTAAATAATGAATCGTTAGCTGCTTCGATCTTGGCTATATCGACCCGCGTTAGTGCTATACCGTAGTCGTCGATTTCTTTCGATATTGCTTTTAAACCTTCCTCGCCCAGCGCAAGCGTATTAACTAAAGCAACGCCTTCGCTGTCGAATAGCTTCATCGACAACCGGACCTTGTCGCCCTGGCTTGCGACGTTTTCCATTGCGCCCGCTATCTTGGCAAACTGCTCATCTGCTGATAGCTGAGCCAGCACTGTTGCGTCTAGGTTTAATTCTTTTAGAGCGTTGCGTGCTTCGCCTGTGCCCTGCGCGGCCTCGGCTGTGCGCCGTACCATGCGCTGTAAAGCCATGTTAGCGGTTTCTAGCTTGACGCCTGTCAACGCTGCTGCGCGTTGCACGCCCTGCAAAGCCTGTGGCATAACGCCCAGCTTGTCGGCCGTCTTGCCCAGCGCATCGGCTGACTTCAAGCCCGCTGCCGTTAGTGCTGTTAATGCTGCGGTTGAGCCTGCAAATGCCGTAACGCCAACTGCGCCAGCTCTTTTAAAATTCTTTTCGACCTTGCCGAGCGCCGCTTTTGTTTTATCGTTGGCTAGTATTTCGTATACTATATTTGCTCTTGCCATTACTTGCGCCTTTTCATCGCTTCCGCTCGTTCATTCAAAAACCACAACCACCCGCGATACTCATCGACGCGCATTTGCTGCACTTGCTCGACGGTCATCTTTAACTCAAATGCCAGGGCAAATAAATTACCCCACTGCTGCCCCGGCTCTATGAGTTTTTTTCGCTTTCTTCCTCGCTGTTATCGGTAGCAAGTATTGCGGTGCAAGCCTCGCCGATAACATTGGCTGACATATAACGGCAAAACTCTGTAAAGTCGCCCGGCGGTATTAACGCGCTGCCGTCTTGATTTTTTGCCCTGACCTGAACAATGCGAGCCATTCGCATAAAGTCGTCGCTTTCCTTCGCCATTGTTTGCGCTTGGTTAATCGTCAACGGTTTTACAAAAAACGTCGGCAATCCTTCAACGTTTACTTCTGTTGGCTCAATACTCATATACGCTTTTTTTGCGTCTTTGATAAAGTCGCTCATAAATTACCCCCCGGTAATGATTAAAAAAAAACAATTAAAAACTAAGGCACAACACTTTCAGTTAATGCGCCGTTAATGCTTAGGCTGGCCGAAAACGTTACAAGCGAATCAACGCCGCCGCTTTTTTCAATACTGGTAACTGTTGCGCCGCCTGCGCTAGTCTCATAAAACGTTGACGTTGACGCTGTGCCCTCTGGGTAAAGCTCAAAATCAACAATAGCGCCAACTACTAAATCATCCTGCCCAGCGTCGGCTGCATTCCAAAAACCCGATAAACTTAGGCTGCGAGTCGTTGCGCCTGCAATCGTTGCCTTTGTGCAGGTGCCAATCTCGCTTGCGTCGATTTCTTCGGATTCTTCCGATAAAGTCCACTCTTGAACGCCGCCCACAACTGCGACGGTTCCGCCTTGTGTCACTGCCTTGAATACGCCGGTACAACCTCGCGTTGCTGTAGTCATCTCTCTATGCCTCTATGTTATTGCGGTTTCGGGCGCACCCTCTGCCGCGTAGTAAAAAATATTAAATTCCATCTTGATCGAACCAACGGTATTTTCGCCGTCGTTGTCGATCTCTTGTGTGTAGCTTGATATTTCCACGCCCAGCGCTTTGCCTGTAAATGTCTGGTCGCTGTAAATCTTCTCCTCAACGGCTACTGCAAACTCGTCTAACTTGGCTTGTGGTGGATTGGCTATCCCCTCGGCTCTTGAAATAATATTGACCGCCAATGTCAAATTGCGCTGCGGTATTGATGACAACATTCCCGCGCTGTAATCTGCCGTATCTTCGGACCAATCGACGCTGATACTAAAGCCCTCGCTTGATGCTATGGGCAACCGTCGATTAACAAAAACGCGGCCCGGCAAAATAGCCGAAAACCTTGTGATCGCCTCGTTTACAATTTGCAATCTTAAACTTGCCATTAGCTGCGCAACTCTACTATTCGTGTTGCGCCTACAACTGTGCCGTATGGGTTTAACGTTTGGCCTGACCACTGCCAGGCGTGAACGCCTGAACCGTTCTCGTTGTAACTACTCGCTGCGCTTCTTTCTAAAACTATAATATCAACGTCATTTTCAACAATAGCAAGCTGCTTAAATGCGCTCTCATCACTATTTTCTAGCGGCCCACTTTGGTCATCTACCGAAAAAAATACAGTATCAAAACCCCATGCCGCATATACTGGTATGCAAATTGTGTTATTTGACATATTCACCGTTGCCGGATTGATTGACCCAATAAAAAAATTGATACTGCTAAATCCATATGTAGTGCTGAAAAAATCTCCAACCGTCACAACAAACGAATCAATAACGCCAACAATCGGCGGCAATGGATTAGTTACTTTTTGCAAATACAAATAGCTTTCGCCGTCGCCGTTTGGCTCTGTGTGCGTTACCTGGTACTGCACGCTGCGGATAGTTAGCGAATCACCAACCACCGGCGCATCGCTTGATCTAATCCAACAACGCGGCGCACGCGTGCCCATTACAAGATCGCCAGTTTCTGAATCGTAATACTCTAAATCAAATAAAATAGGCACAACCAACGACGTTGAATAAACCGTCGCTGATTCTGCCCACCCGCTTTGTATGTCATAAAAAACGGAATCGCCACCGATGTCGGTAGCCATGTCATCGCGTAGCGACATTAGCTGCGCACGTCAACTGCGCCAGTCACTGACGACGCTGCGTTATCAACTGCGCCCCAGGCATAACCTAAAAACGTATTGCTGCCGACTGTAACTGTGGCAACGCCTGCCGATGTCGCATAAATGGCTTGGCCGTTAGTCCATGCTTGCGATGCTGTTTTGGTCAATGTAAAAACGCCGCGAAAAGCCACTGCAACTAAATCGCCAACCGCTCCGCTTTCTAAATAAACACCAGCTCTGCTTGTGCCGATATAAACTGTGCCTTGTGTTACTGGGCCACCTGTGACGACGATGCTTTGCTTGTCGCCGCTTGAAACGTATTTGTTTGTCATGATTTGAACCTCAATAATTTAATAAATGATTGGGCACTTCCCTGTGCCCGCTGTGTTTTATGCTCCAGCGTTTTCCGCTAGTGCGCGATGGCTGATAGCCTTAACACCAACTTCCAAGCGCACCTTGTAGGTGATGCCGTCGGTGGTAAAGCCGTTCTCGCTTTCCAGCGTTGGTGCTTGCTGGCCATTGAGATACGCCACTTCAATCGTATCGTGCAACGTTGGATCGCCTGCCGCGTACCACTTAGTTGCGCTGGCTGCATCAAGTCGTGCGTCGCTGATAGTCTCGAAAGTACCGTTAAATGGATTCGGTCTAGTACCGCCACCGGCCTTGCCTGTTGACTGCTGGTCTGGATCGGCTGTCGCTGATTGCAAAATCATCGCCTGAGTTTCAAGTGCAACCGGCACAATCACTCGCGCTATGCGAATGTTCTGGCCGTGTGCGTTTGACCCCAAACCTTTCTGCTTGGCCATCAACACCTTCAACTCATCTAACGTTGATACGCTAGGCGTGCCCGCAACCGCTGCTTGGTTGGCGTGTGCCGCCGAGAATAGGTTGTTGCCATCTTGCATTGCTGGGTTTCCGGTTAAAATTGCGTAGACTAAGTCGCCCGTCTTGCGCTCTGCTGCTCGGCCCATTTCTGCCGGGATGCGCGCCAATGCGTTTAAGTCTTCGTTGATAATGACCTCACGCGTGATCGAGAATAAACGGCCGTATTTCTGGGCCTGAATATATTCTTTCGAGTCGCTCATTTGACCATGCTCGTACTCGCCATTCTCAGGTACTTCGGCCAGGTCGCTAAACGTTGAAAGGTCTACGCGTGATTCTTGGCGAAAACTCGATACACTGCCAACGTTACAAAAGCCGCGCCAGGTTTCGGCTGCTTCCATAAAACCTTTTTGCATTTGCTTGTTGGCGATGTTCTCAACCAACGCGGTAAAAACGCTGCTGCCGTTGCCGACAAACGAACGCACTGCGCTGTGAGGCAATGCTGCCGGGTTTAATGCGTAACCAACTGCACTGCGCAAGTCGAACTTGTTGACGTTCTCAACGCCCATAAGCGTTAGCGAGTGCCGCGCCATTTCTGCCATAGTCATACCGGCAAATTCGTTACCCGCTAATACTGATCGGGCCTCGTCGCCTGTAACGATCTGCAAGCGCGCCTCTAATGCGCTGCGCATACCGTCTGCTTGTTTGTCCTCGGCTGCTTCCTTAATCCGAACCTGTGAACGCTGCGCGCCCGCTTCGGTTTTTGGTTGTGGTGCAATATAATCGCTGTCTGATTCGTTTCCGATCAAGCCTAACAACTTGCGCTGCGCCTGCTCGATAGTGCTGCCATCGTCTAGGCACGCATTGCGTAAAGCCTGATAAACTTCTTGGTCGAACTTAGGCTCGGCAAATAATGCGTTGATGTCTGCTTGGCGCTCGCGCTCTCGCTTGATGCCTTCGCTTGCACCGGCCTTGCGTGCCGATTCAAAATTTGCAACAACGCCATCGTTAGCGTTATCGCCTTTTGGCGTTGTGTCTTTGCTCATTGGTGTAGCCTCTTGGTTTGCTGTTGTTGTGGCGTGCTCGCGCTCGCCGGTTGGTAATTCTTGATTGCGCCCTATGCCGACCGAACTATCGGCCGGGACCGCAACTACCGACGCTTCCATCGGTGTGAATCTTGTCACTGTATAAACTGTTTCGCCATCTTCGCCTTGACTTCGTTCTTCGTCGTCGATGCTGTAGCGTATGCTAATGTCGGTTAGTGTGCCGTCGTCTACTTGGCCCTGGCGCTCTTTGCCCGCTGCACTATTGCTAAACGTTAGATCACCAACTAGCTTGCCATCCTCGCGTAGTCGTATGCCATTAACCCTGCCGATTGGTTGGTCGGTATCGTGATTAAATAAAAGCACTAGCCCATTGTCGGCGCGCTCCATATTGATCGAGTCGGCATCGTGCCTGAGTATCTCGGTATAGCCCTGTCGGCGCACTGGTAGCTCACTGCTTAACGATGCGCTGTAAACTGTTCGCCCGTCTTGCTTGCGCGATTCAATGCGCGCTGTTCTGTTTTGTGTTTTGATTGTCATGGTTTCACCTAATCAAAAATAGCGGCGAATGCTGCATCGTCGCTGAGTGAGTCGATAATTTTAAAAGTGCTGCCTGTTGTGCCTATGCTGTTAGGTACTATAGCAGAGCCATTGTTGTCACTTAGTAACGCACCTTGCCAGCTTATCTGCTCAGGCCATAAATCTTGAGTGTAATTAGGGCTGGTTCCTGCATCAGATGTTCCGCTTTTCATATCGGCTATCTGTTCTTTGTATTTCTTAACCCGCACACCGCTTTCTGCAACAGCATCTAGCGTCACCTCAATCTCTCTAGTTGTGTAATTAACGCCATTTACTCCATGTATATACAACTGAACACAAGCACCGCTAGTCTTTACCCACTCGCAAAAAGCTATAACAGCTTCTCTGCGCCTTGCTTCAGTGTACGCTGGATCGGTAAGTTCTGGCGGCCATATATCCACCATATGCCAAGCCTCTGAAGCATAGGGGTAGCAACTAGAAAGATACCAACTCACCTTTGTACTGTTAGGCGCACCCCTAGCTCCTGCGACACCCCGATCTTCTAGTTCGATGGCAAAAGCATCTGCAAACCAACCGCCCGGATAGACTGCTGTAGTCGGTACATAGCTTATGTTATTAGATATGTCTAATATGTTATTACCAATGTTTTCATCAAAGTATTGCTCTTGGTTATAGCTGATTTCTAATCCATTGGCTCCTGTTATATCCTGAGCAATAGTGGCCTCAAGGAGTTTAGCTTTAGGTCTACCAGCAAACTGTAAGGCAGTCATACCTAAGTTAGTGCCAACCCTTGCAATAAGGTTGTCATAAGTCTCTGCGCTATACCCTGTAAGGCCGTCTAAGTATGTAACCAAGTCAGCTACAGTGTCGTAAGCTGTTAAATCAAGATCAACAATGTTAGCACCAGTTCCACCAGATATAGTGGTGTTTAATTTGTTAAGAGCTATTGTTACTGTGCTGCCCGCACCGTCATGTTTAAGACGCATAGCGGTGATGTCGCTAAGGTTGGCTTCTTGGCGAGTGTGTAGCGATACCTCGTGACCTTGAGAAACCATATTACTGAAACGTGTCCAATCTGTAATATTGATAGGCAGACCGTTATTTGGCTCTGTAAAATCAAGGCAATGACAAACAGGGAAACCGTACTGGTTTCCTTTAGCAATCATTATATCTGCGGAGTTTGTGTTGGCAGTGTCATCTACCATCAACGAGACACTACCCCTACCTACGGATTCAGCAAAGATAGGTTCATTCTCAACAAGAACTGTGGAGGTTACTGTACCGCCAACTAGTTCATCAGAGTTAATATTCTTACCTGTAACATAGAAATTTGTTATCTCTACCGTACCTGCAATACCTGTTGTTAATACTTGCTTACTAGCTTGGTTAGGGTTTACATTCCCGCCAACATATGCGGTTGTAAAAATAGCTGATCCCGCCCAAGCCGAGCTAAACTTAACACCTTCTTCACCGCAGCCTACAACCCTTAGAGTAGTTATATTAAATACAGAGGAAGCGTTTGAGTTATTTGAATCTATACCCCTCCTTTTAGCACCTACGATCACTACTTCAGCTAGCGTTACATTTAATAAGGCACCGCCTGAAGTCACTATACCGTGAGCGTTAATAGTGGAAGCAATGACCAACCTACCTGTCCCGCTTACTGAACCACTACCTGAAAGTAACAAACCAGAACCGCATTTATAGATAAGTACATCACAGTTGATTGTTAATCCAGCAGTCCCGCCTACTAATATACCGTAGTCCGATGATGTGGTTCCAAAGTTCCGTATGATCCAACGAGAGCCAGCGTCTGCATCTAATACTGTATCTTGTCCAGACGAGTGTATGATACCGTCTACATTTCCTAAACCTGAACCATCAAGTACAACGTCCCCACTTCTTGCATGCCAAGTGACATCACGCGCCCCGCCTGATGCAATAGTCTCGTTGTACTCTCCGCCAGCTACATAAACTACGTCGCCAATAGTTGCTGTAGCTTCTGCAAGGGCAAGCGTGTTCCAAGGGTCTGTCTCTGTTCCTGTACCTGCCCCTACTAAAGAGCCGTCTACATAATAATTTGCCATTCTTACTACCTACTTAAAAATAACTGTAAAACTGCTAGGCGCATTCGGTGCTGCTGGCAAACATGTTTGCGCTGGCTCGCTTCGCCTGCCGTTTGTGTCTATGGTTACAAGATCAAAACAATTTGCGCCCGGTGCTATCTCGTAACCTTCTGCAATGTATTCGCTGACATTTGCGCTAACATCAATCGTTAGCCCGCTGCCGGTTAGCTGGTAGCCTGATATCTCGCTTGCTGCTAGTGTCGTGCCGTCTGTTCGCGTTGTCGGCGCTGTATAGGTAAATATCAAGCTCGCCGCGTTTGATGCCTGCAACGGCGATGCTGTGATAACTGCGACGCATAGCCAACTCGCGGTCGTCGCGTATCTGGTCCACCTGTTTTGCAAATTCTTTCGCATCAATCATCTACCGACCGCAATCTATTCGCTGCGCCTTCTAAATTGCCAACGCGCTCTGACAATTTAATCAAAGTCGCGTTGGCCTCTTTGTGGTTGGCCTCGCATTCGTCTAGCTTTTGCTCGGCGTGTTCTATTCTTTGGCTCATGGTCATCTGGTTAGTTTTCCACAAAGCAACCATGCCTGCCGCTAATGCCATCACAATTGCGCTGGCTACTTCTAGCAAATTGTCTTCCATCGCTTTAATCATCTTTGTTCGATGCGTTGCGGAAGTTCTGGGCAACTAAATTTATCAACATGCGCACACCTGGTATGGCTTTCTGTATCTTCATCGGAACCCACGCCGCTAGTGCTGCGCCGCCGCCCATTGTCGATAGGATGCCCATAAATAAATCGACGTAATCCCATCGGTGAAGTGTGCCGGTCTGCTCTAGGCTTTGGCCTAATGCCGACGCTGATAATAATGATGCCGTCAAAATCAAAAATACCTTCATGCTGCCCCTGCCTCGTTTTCGTCTTCGTTGATGTCTTCGTTGATGTCTTCGATTAGTGTTTCGGGCTCGGCAAGATTAATCGTTGACGCGAATAGCTCGTTCTCGCTTTCTTCGGTCATTTCTTCCATAACCTTTGCCGGATCGCGGCCCCGCTGTCGCATTACCTCTTTGCGTGATTCCAGTTTGGCATCGACCAATTCGCGCCAGGCTTTCGCCTCTTTCGCTGGATCAATCCAAGGCAACGACGGCGGCCGGAACTCGCAACGCGTTAGCGTTGATTGATCTACGCCGCGTAAGCTCCCTAATGCCCCGGACAACGCCGCCGCCGTTATAAAGTCCGACCAAATTGGTTTATAGAATTTGCGCACGAAATAATTGAAGTGTGCTCTGTAAGCTATTGACCCTTCAACCAATTCTTGTCTTTGTGCAGAATATGTGCCGTTATAGTCTTTGCTGATTGAGCTAAATCGCGTGCCGGTGCCGCCTGCTACTGCGCGTAGCATTGCGTTTCTGAACTCGTTTAAGCCAGTGTTTGGCCTGTTGCTGTCGATAGTCGTCACGCCTTCGCCTGGCATTAGTTCAAAGCCCATGCCCGGTGCCATTCCAAACTCGCGATTGCCGTCTGTATTCACTGCGGTTGGTGCTGACGCCTCACCGCTTTTGGTGATTGCAAACGTCATGCTCGCTGCAACCTTAGCCGCTATGCGCTCGCTTTCTTCGTAGTCTTTAATGTCGCGCATTCGGTCGATGACGCTGTGAATCAATGGCACGCCTCGGCGCTGGCGTAGTCGCTTGACGTATTTAAGATGGTAAACGCCTGCCGCCTCAATGCGCTGGGTTTCGCTCAACATCGTTACTGTCGTGCTAATAACTTCGCCAGGATGCGATCTGTAAAAATAGTACGCTGTCGGTGCGCCCCACTCGTTGCACTCGATGCCCTGAATGACGTTATTGCCAGTCACTAATAAATCGAGCGGGCAATAATCAGCATCAAGCATATCAACGGCATAGGGCACTTGCGTCTTATATGCAAAGCCCGCGTTATTGATAATCGGTCGCAAGAATATCTCACCGTCGCGGAATACGTGACGCGCAACCATGCGCTCCATCTGCTCGAAACCAAACTCGCCTGTTGTGTCCGGGCACTGCGCCCACTCGTCGTACAACTCCAGCGCCCGGTTATTAACATCTGTGGCTAGTTCGCCGTTGGCTAGTTTAATTTGTGGAACTTTAGATGCGCCTGCGCCGATGATATTGTTTAATAAGTCATCGAATATGGCGTTGGTTAGATCGTGATTTTCTTCAAGATAGCGCGCTAAATCGCGCAGCCTAGTGCCTGCATTATCAACGATCGCATTGGGCGACATTCCTGCGCCGACAACTGGCTTGCGATATTGCGTGTTGGTTGCTGCGTCGTAAAGCCTGGCGGCCTCATTCATTGCGCTCTGTAGCTGGTACTCGCGGTGGCTTTTTGCGCGCTTGGCTGCGTAGCCTGGCGCAATCTTGGCGACAAAGTCCAAACCCTTCATCAATGAAAAGCCGCCGTCAATAGGCCCGTCTTGCTGCCGTTGGCCCTTGCCTCGAATATCGCTTCGTCGCGTCTTAGGCTCGATAACATCGTTTGAAGCTCGGCAAGCTGGGCGCGCTGTACTGACTTGTCGCCCTTGCCGTAGCTTTGCGCTGTGACGGTTTTAGATATTGCGGTTTCAACTTCCGCAATCTTCGCCTGAATTCCGGCCAATGTCTGAGCCATATAACGCACCTCTGGTCTGAGTTTACGTTATAGCAAAAAGGAATAGGCTTTGCTTGTTTTTATAACTTTGTGTTTTTAGCTTGTGATAGGCCCATATCACAAAAGCCGGTTTTTGTACCCCAGAATTAACTCGGTGTAGTTATGTCTGGGCATTACCCACTCCCTAAGGAGTGAGTAAAGAAAACCGGAGTAATACCAATTTGCGCGCACTGTCACAACTGTCACAACTGTCACTGTCACATTTTCAAAAACGAACGGTAGTTATCTGCTCTGAAAGCTACTGATTAAAACAACGATTTGCGCTGGTAGCTTGAATTTTGCACCGGTCTGCGGGCCATCTTGGCCTGCCCCTGCTGAACCTTGCGCTCAACCTTGCCAACCACCTTGCGCAACGTGTGGCTATTCAGACTATATGCCGCCGCTGCTGCGAGCACTTCGCAATCAAAATAGTGGTTATCCTTCTCGCGTGCCACCCATATTGCCCGGCCTTGCTCGGTTATCACCAATTCCTCTGCGACAACTTGGCGGCAATATTCTTCGCTGGTTTCGTTGTGCAAAAACCACCCGCCGCTCTCTGCATCGCTTGGCCACTTGATGCGGGCGTGCACCCATCGCTTGAAATAGTCGGTATTGATGTTAAATAACTTGACTCCGCGCTTAACTAGCTTGCCGCCGTAGCTGTAGTCGATGTCTCGGTTACTTATTGGCGTTTCCATCGTCTGCCGGCCCTTAGTTGGGAATGCTTTTCCTATTCCAAGGTTACGGCAAAACGTATAAACGGCATGGTCGGGCCTCACGTGAACGTCGCCGGGCCTATATCCTGAGTCGATAAACGCCCGAAATACCGCCTTGCCGCTGTACTCGCGCTGTAATATTGAGTTTAACGCAAGCCAAACATTATCGTACTCGGTGTCGCCTGCAAGGTAATCGTGATCTATTAGCCAACTCGTATTATCAGCGCCCCACCCCCGCACCACGTAATATATGCCATTTTTTTGCACGTCGGCCCCAATGGTGATTAACTGGCACTGCTGATCTGGCATAACCTTTGGCGGATACTCGCGTTTGCACGCCGCAACTTCTTCCCAATCTGGTGCGTCGCCTTTTAATCGGTAAACTTCACCGCCGTAGGTATTAACAATGGCTTGTATTTTGTTCGGATCGCCGGACTTTTCGGCCTTCAATACCTGGCTGGCTATGTCATAAAACGACGCCCAGGGCGATGCAAGCCCGCTAATCCAAAAGCCAACGGCCTTCGCTGGCTCGTTTTCGTCGGCCTCAACGTAATAATCAAGCACAACTTGCCGCCCTTCGGGCACTGCCTCGCGGTCGCCAAGCCTGCGCATACGCAAATAGCGCCCGCCTGCATTTAGTTTGTTTTTGTCTTTAGTGTCATGCACGCCGCCGCAATGCGGGCAAACCACTTGCGCTGCGTCTGCTGCTTTCTCGATGTTGCTGCCTTCTGGCCATATCAGCAACGATAACTGAGGCACAAACGCTGCCTTACAATGCTTGCAATGCCAAGCCCAAAAAAACATCGCGCTGGATTCTAGCAAGTCCCATATCGCGCTGCCGCCTTCTATCGTTGGCGTTGAGAATTTGCCGCGCTTTCTATTGGCGTAGTTCTTTGTTCTGGCCTCGGCTAGTGAGATCGGATCGCCTTCGCCGCCTGTATCGCGGCCCATGCGGTCCACTTCGTCAATCATTACAAGCCCCGCCGGATGGCTTGCAAGCTCGGTAGCACTGCCTGCCCAGGCAAAGCCAAGCCTTACGCCTGCAATCCACTTTTCAAAAACGCCGTTGCGCTGCCCTTTTTCCAACTTACCGCTTAGGCTTTCGCTGGTTTCTAGCATCGTACTAACGCGGTCCTTCGACATTGACTTAACGTTTTTCTCGGTTGGGCCGATATACAACGCCGGGCAATACGGGCCATCGTCCATGCGATGACCTATAACGTTAAAAATTGCCTCGGTCTTGCCCATCTGGGCACCGCAAACTACGCTAATGTCTTCAATATTGGGGGCGCTGAATGCCTCGTATATAGGCCACCAAAACGGTGCGCGGTCTGTTCGCCACTTGCCAGGCTCGGGCGCTGAGTTTGGTAACACTCTTTCTGCGTCTGCCCACTGTCCAGCGTTACGATTTGGCGGCGGCCTTACTATCGTTGCCGCTGACAATATCGCCTGCGATAGTGCCAAGCGTTGTGGCGTAAGTGTCTCGAATTTGTCTAAGCTCATCGCGTAGCCTGCCTTGCATTTCCGCTGGTTGGTCAATGTCAATTAATTCTGGCGCGATTCTTGCGGCCACGCCTTCTAGCTCGCTGGCTAATGATGATACGGCCCTGAACAACGCGCCCCGGACCATATCAACCGGCAACATTTCCAACAAGCTCTGCTGGTTTTGCAGTTTGATTTTAAGCGTTTGCTGCTCGTTTAAATCAATCCGCGCCTGCTTATCCGCTGGGCTCTCGTTGCTGCCCTTGTTGCGCTCGCGGTCGATACACCAATTCACGCAATCGGCAACCGGGTAAACACCGCGCCCGCCTTTAGGCATTCCGTCAACCTTTGCAAAGCGTGCAATGGTTTCTCGCGTCACGCCTAGCAACTCACCCAGCGCATCTGCGTTGCACGTTATGCCGTCAAACGTCATTAATCTTTCTTGCGTCATTTCTGCCTCGCTGACTTATCGGTCAACCTTTTTTGGTAAAAAATAGGCGATTTCTGCGCGCCCTCCGTCC
>Ga0208643_1000562_pt1 | contig 23885 bp, 43 predicted proteins | sample VirMetDEL_Nov_12_FD_184516 | JGI IMG/M metagenome (GOLD analysis project Ga0208643, IMG submission 184516) | Aqueous microbial communities from the Delaware River and Bay under freshwater to marine salinity gradient to study organic matter... | ecosystem: Environmental > Aquatic > Marine >... | reverse complement strand
AGGGCAAAGGGGTATCAGGGTGGTGTAATCACCCCTTCCCCAGCCTCCAGATCTAAAGTGATGCAACTGTACCGGGCTGTCTGTTATGCCGTATAAACGCCTGCAAACCATACAACCAAGAGTGACTAGCTTTTGCTTGTACTGCTTCTCGTTCATTGCATCTTCATTTCTGTTCGCTTGGTGTACTCTTGCACCTTCCAAATTTCGACCTTCATCTTGGCAGCTTCTAACATATACCTTAATGTTTCTTCTATTTCTATTGCAGCTTTGAGGCCATCCAATTGTTCAACGTAGATTGAGCTTGCATAAGCATCCATCTCCTTTGCTCCAATTGCTTTTTCATCTGAATTTCCCATAAGTCTAGCTTTGACTGTTTTGAGATAGTTTTCAATGTAGATCCTGTTTGCTTTGGCTTGTGCATAAGTTCCTGCATTACGTTGTATATATTCAATTGCTTTTAGTGGTTCAATTTCCATACATTCCTTTAGACATAGGAAGGGCCAAGAGGGTGATATACCCTACTTTGACCATCTTTGTTAAGACCATCACACCCATGAGGACTAGATTCTATTTCCAGGCGACCAATAAGCTGGCCTAAACTTCATCACCCATTTTGCCTGTTCCTGAGATACCTCTAGCAAGTTCTCGCGCCGACCCTTAAGAGCGCATCCCTATTCTCAACAGCAACCGGGACATGGTTCATTATTTCGTCATTAGCAATTGGAACTAAAACGCAAAAAGACTTCTTTCTACTGCGCTCTGATGCTGCAACACCAGTTCCTTTTTTAAGGGTAACGCATGAGAAAGAAGTCTCATTAATCTAGTGTTGCAGCACTTGACGATTTAATTATACACAATCTAATTCTGGTGCGCGACTTGTATATCTATCTAACGTCATTTTTATATACTTGGAATAGTCTGATCTACTAATAATTTGTCGTTGTAATTGATGATACTCAAGCATATTCCTGATTGCTGTAATTCCAATACCTGTAAAACCCATTACTTTTGATCTGTCATACCGTTTAGCAGCATTCTTGAGTTCTGTTTGAGCGATTGCGCAATCATCCAATGCTTCTTTTCCAATACCATTACGAGCCATTGTTTCGCAAATATTTAGGCTACCAGTTAAGTCCCACCATTCTTGCACTCCACCTTTACCGTTCATGATAGCTTCTAAACTGCTTAGATCTCTCATTGTGAGCAAATCCAAAGATTTTTGGTCTACTATCCTTGCACCAGAGATAGCGTGTCCAACTGCATCAAAACCAGTTGTTGCATAGTGCTTACGTTTACATTTCTTACGACTCATATCATTCCTATTTATACGATCAGTAACATATACATTGTTATAAATGCTTATCAATAAGAACCTGGACACCAAGATCCAAGTCACCATTACCCATCTCTTGCAACATCATCTTTTGAATACTGTTTAACTTGATGTTTATTAGGTTTTCAATTGGTTTAGTTCGTTTACGTCCTGAACCTGGACGATAGCCACCCCAAGGCTTTTTAGGGCCACTAAAAGCAGCATTCTCACGATCTTTTAACCATTGGGGCTTAGGTGTGTACATTACTCTACCCTTGTCCCACAACGAGATTCCAAACACTCTAAAAGTTTCTCAAGATAGTGCTTGGCTTTCTGCACATCTTTCATTCCGTCTTTGTCTTTGTACCTGGCGATGTACTTAATCACATTTCCCCGTAAAAACCCTTCAAACTGCTCTGGACTCATCCAGCATTCCATTGCGTCCCAAGGTTGGATGGCTTTCTTGTAATGTTGTCCTCCGATTTGCGTATCATTTGCTTTTTTAAAGTTTGGATTGAATTGTGGTGCTTGCTGTGCCATTGCAGCTTGTTGTTTTTCCCACATACTATGTTTATCAAAGTTCATTTTGTATTTTCCGAGTTTAAATTGTTGTCGCACTGAATCTCTGAAACTGGTTGGGGCAGGAAAGCCTGATCTATCTGTTGTCGTAGCCATACTGCTCCACCAAGTTGTTTAAGTTTTACTCTTTGTTCCCATGTCGTTCTAAGCGTCAAGGGATTTGTATGCCAAGGATTAATTGGCTTAGGTCTAGGCATTTTTTACTTTCTTTGGAAGTGACTGCCAATGTGTCCAGAATTGTTCACCCTGATACGGGCCATAAGAGGCGACACCGCCAGCACTTAACAATTGTAATTTTACATTTCGAGGTGTATCCATACCAATCGGAATCCAATAAACCTCGGTACTGACTGCTACAGTTTTGTCATTGTTAATTGTGTGTGTACAAGTTCGGCCTTGGTCACATTTTTGATTACATGGTGGACAGGTCATACTATTTTGTTTCCGTAGTCGTCAAAAGTTCTTGCATTTGGTGGTGTGCAAGTATGAATACTTACAGGGCCAAGAGCGTTCATCAACCGTTTGCCGCAACGTGGGCAGAAGTTACGCTCAGAGGCTTGCTTCAGTGCTATTGCAGTCTCGGCAGCGAATTCGCCATCCTCAAACCCTGCTTTGTAGTCTGTGCTTTCGTAGTCAGTTTTAGGCCCCCACATGATTCAACTCCTTCAGTTTGTCGTGCGACCATATAGCGCCTTGCCAGAACCCTTCAGATTCACTGTAGTGTTGCGCTACGTCCAAAATAACATCGTCTGTCAGCCCCACCCACTCGCGCTTAGGTTTTGACAACCCCATCACAGACATTGACGCGCTAGTTTCAGATTTGGTCAAGCCGTTAATGAGTACAGGCTCTGGTTGCGCCAGCTTAAAAAAGTGCTGCGCATACTCTTTCGCCCGATGCTTAGCTACACCCTCGCGCATCAGTGTTGCCGCCACTGCATCAAGATATTCCTGCTCTGGTAACGAAAGAGGTTTCGTGACCAATTTCCCGGCGTCAGGAATATGGTATGGTTGCGCTAGGGCCGCTTCGATTGCGGTGATAGCTTTGTCTGCTTGCCCTCGGGGGTCATCAGTTGCGTTATGTGAAATGGGATATAACGCCTCAAGCGCCAGCTTCAGTGCTTCAGTTTTTGTTGTCATTCTGTTACTCCAAAGTGTTTATTTAAATCGTACGAGCCTGCACCGCCCATTTGCCCACCAGCCAGTTCGTCAACTATCAAGCCACACTCGGCAATAATCAACTCAGCGAACTTCTTTGTGGCTTCATGTGCGTTTCCTACCCGACTGCTTGGGCCTAAGAGTCCCGCTTGTTCAGCAAGTTCCTGTATGCGGTTGTTTGTCACAGACTCCTGTTGCTTTGGTTGCGCTAAGGCTTCTTTTAGACCACTCTCGCGGCCCTGTTTATATCCTCTGATATTAGCCATCTCAACTTCATGCAGCCAGTAATTTGTTGAGTGTGTTTGTTCCAGTGCTTCACGTTCTTTATTCATAGCGGTGCGTCATCGTAGTTGTTGGGATTGAACTTAGGCAGCGGTGCATTAGGCTGCTTCGTGGGTAGTGTTAAGGGGAAGGGCCACATCACTGTACCCCCGAATAATAAATATTAGCTCTTACATAATTTCCAGTAGTCACCATTCTCGTCACTGCTTTGATATAACCGTTGGCAGCAGCACTTTTTAATGTTCTTGCAGCATGAATTCCAGTCATGCCAGTGCGTTTTCCAACATGGTCATAAGTACATGGGCCAAACTCAATAGCAAACTCAATGATCTTTCTAGCACCTAGTGGAAGATGAGCAAATGGGCTTCCGGCTACAGCTGGCTTTTCAATTTTTTTTATAGGCCAAGGTTTTACTTTTTGCAAAATAGTCTGGTGTTGGGATGTTGCAAACATTGTTTCAATTTCTTGTGCAGACCAAGGTTTGATTGGCTGCAAAATAGTTTGTGGTGTAAAAGTTGAAAGCATTACTGAACTCCCGAGTAGTACATGATTCGATTATTGTTATCAGGTTGAGTACCCCAAACTCCAACAATTAAACCTTTGCATTTAGCATCACGTATTTGACTTTTAGCAGAGGGAATTAAGTCCAATGTTTTGACAACTTGTGCAGCAGTTACAGGGCCATTTTGAATAATGTACTCAATAATTGACTTCACTTGTTTTCCATATAAACGCATAGTTGGATCAACTACTATTTTTGCTGGTTTTTTAAACACATGAACTATTTTCAATGGATGTTTTCCATTAACAAATGTTGTTTCTGGTTTATACATCTTGGTCATCTTTAAAAATTAAATACATTACATAACTGGCAATCAAAACAATCACCATCATGATTACAAGTACAACAAATAGTGTTTTCATTTCCAAACCATCATGGTAAAAATTAGTACAGTAATGCAACCAACACCAGCAAAAAAGCTGATAGTGTGACTAATTACAGCGTCCATTTTGCTAACCCTGTTGATGACACTAAGTAATCAGAAGGCTTGTAAACTGATTTACGTGAGTCATATTGTCTAGGGCCAGCTTCACCCGGTTTTAAAGCTCTAGGTGTCATGTTTGCTGGTTTATACACTTGCACTTTTGGAGCAATAAAGTGCAAAGCAGAGTTAGCATTAATACGCAATTCTGGACGCTTAGGCTTTGTCATCTGTCACCTCTGGTGCTACATAGCTAACAGTGACTTCATTAAAGTTGCTGTAATAGCTACCAAATGACACTGTGTTAAAGATCTCTTTGCAATTAGCAATTTTGAAGTTGATGTGTTCCAAAAGGATTTCTGTAACTTCTGCTTTTGTAAGTTCAATTTTCATTTCTTTCTACCCGTTTCGTTGATGAGGACTCTAGTGTAACTTGAAAAACTTGATTCTTTCAACTATTTTGTAGGTGTAAACCCTTAGTCCAAGCTTTCTTTTATGTAAATTTCTACCATTCCGACTGTTCCATAGACTTTTTTGACGTGCAAATCGACTACTTGACAGTCATCCAGGTAAACAATGCCATTCATTGCATCTAAAAATGCTTTGATTACGTTATCAATGTCAGGCTTCTTGGTTGGTCTTGTCTTTCCTGATAAACAATCTTCTTTAGCCTTCTTTGAGTAAGAGGCTGGCACTGGCATGGTGATGTAGAAACAGGCTGTGATAGGAGTGTCTAGAGGCTCTACTTCACCCATTGCTTGACTAGCAACTTCCCGTATTTGGTCTTCATACAGTTTTGTTTTTAAAGGTGTGTAAGTTGAGACAAAGTTTCCCCGTCTTGCAAATTTAGGTCTTTGTTTTCCTATAGGGGAACCTATTACTTCAAAATGTAATTGAAAAGTCATATTAAATCCTTGCAAAATTTCCAAAATAAAATTTAGCAGCTGTGATGTAAGCTAAATTAGCATCATTTATGTTTTCATATCTTCCTAAAGATTTGAATTTATTATTAATCGTGATATATGCCATCCATTTATTTCTATTTTTATCCCAACCTACACCTTTAAATCCACTTGTGTTATGACTTGGTTTTTTGCAATTTCTTGCATTTTCATTCAAAGTTGCAGGTCTTAAATTTTCTATTTTATTATTTGCTCTATTACCATCAATATGATCTATAAATTCAGGGCAATAGTTATGATGTAAAGAAAATAATAATCTATGAGCTGGATGTACTTCATTACAAATTCCAATCAGTACATAACCTTTGGAAAGCCATCCAGCAGGTTTATGAGCAATTCTTCTACCCTGTGTTTTTTTCCAATAGAAAATACTGTTTTTTACATACAGTAATTCATTAAGTTTAGGAATTAAATAAGTAAGCATGTCGCACCTCATCATTGGCGGAAGTCATCACTAAAAATTACAGCAGGACGGTGATGAATCGTCTTTTCCCCCGCTAAAGGTAGCTGTAGTTTTTATTCTACTATATTCCCTTTGCCTACGGGTGTACTTTCAAGTTTGAATGCTAATTGAAATGTCATACATTACCTTGTTTTAAAGATTCTTCATATACATCAGATGATCTAAATTTCTCATCATGCAAACGAATTGACATTGCATAGTGATATTTAGTTCGCTCATAAACCATAGCAACAGCACCCATAACAGTATCGGCTGGCATATCTTTACACTCATTTAAAAGATCAAATAATTTGATTTGTAATTCTTCAAAATTCATACATTACTCCATTGATTAGCCATTGCATCAGCAATACCTTGATAAGTTGTTGATCTAAGTTTCCAGCGGTCTTTTGATGGTGGCAACTTGTTTTGTCCATTAGCGGTTTGATTTCCTCTACGTGTTTTTGCATCACCAGGCAACATATTGGTTGGCAGAAGCAAAGGCAAGTTTTTAAGCCAAATACACGTTTTTTTACTTGCATCTTCTCCAAACCACCAAGGTTGAATGATTTGATCTGGCTTTCTTATTCTGCTTGAAATCACACTTATTGGATTTTCAATTGCAATTCTTGGAATTGGCGCATCCATTAACAATTTAACAAAGGTCAAAGCATCCTCGGTCAACTTTGGGTCACGCAAACCACGAGTTGTCCAGTGCATACCAGATACAGATAAATAAGTGCATGGAGGATGTGCAATCATCAAATCCCAACCATCATTGATGATGTCAAACACATCACCTTGGTAATGTTTACCTGGTAAATCAGTTGGCAATAAATCACAACTCGTTGCATCATGTCCAAGTGCTTTAAAAGCCTCACGAACTTTTCCCGAATATTCACACGCTACTAATATTTTCATTTTTTACCTTGTCAAATGCGACTTTTACGTCTTTGTGGATTTCTGGAAATGGACAAGAAGCCATGTTTTTGTACTCATAAAGAGCTTCAATTGCATAGTCCCTGTCTTGTTCTCGCAAGTAGAGAAAATGTTTAACCATCTTCTCTTGATGTTGTTCAAAAAATTGATGGCTTGTGAGGATAATTTGGGTAGAAGTGGAGACTGTCATGCTCACCTCCTTTAAATTGCTGACTGTCACGGTCAAACCATAGAAGGAACTTAGGCTCACCTTCACCATTACGCTGTTTACGGCATATCAGGAAAGCATCAGCTTCACCCTTTTTTAGTGAAGCCATTCCTTTGTTCTCAATGTCATCAGACTTTTCTTTATTCCGGTGAACAACAAAGAAGTTATCAACGAGATCTGAAATGGCTCCAGAACCTTTCGCATCGTACTTTCCGCATACCTGGTACTCACCACCAGCGGGTTTCTTCATGTGATGGATAAGATGGATGTGTACCTGGTTATCCCTTGCCAAAGCTGTAAGTTCATCTACAAAGTTCTTTTGACCGTTATAGTCATCTTCACCTTTGGAGCACTTCATTAAGCTATCAATAAAGAAGTGAGTGACTCCTAACTTCTTTGCACAATATCTCGCTACTGAAATGATTTGATCTTGGTTAACAGTCCCTTGTTGGTCATAAAGCCAAAGTTTATTGTCAGACCACTCTCCAAACTCTGTATAAAGGCTCGCTAAGGCCTCTACACCCTCGCTAGACTGATATTCTTCAGAGAATGGATTAGTTCCCGCATACATCCTCGCCATGCGGCTTAGAGTCGTTGTAGGCTTCATCTCAAACGAAGCAATACAGACCTTTTGGTCTTGACCCATAAGCGACATTGCAATTTGAGATGTGACCATTGACTTACCATGACCATTTTGACCAGCCCAAAGCGTAACTTCACCCGGTCTAAAACAGAAATCGTTGGTAGTCTTTTCCCACGGCATAAAAATCTTGCGTGTTTTATCAGGATTCCGCAAATCATGAATAAGGTCTTCCATCCATGTTTGTGCTGTTTTAACCTTGGTAGAGTTGTCAGTTTCATGTAAGTAGACATTAAAGTCAATATCATCAAGAGTAATCATGCTGGACATAAAGTCCTCCAAATTCGTTTCAAAATATGTTCATGGTCATCACTTGCACCCGCAATACCAGTTTTACAAGCGAGTGAAAGCTCTTTTGGGTTAGCAGCTTCTACTGCTTGGATCGTTTGTAAGAACAAACTGTTGTACTTACCAATCTCAAAAATGACCACGTTTAAACCAACTAAAGCTCTAAAGTCCATATGTTTCGGTTTATCAGAAGGAGTAATCCGAATGTATTGATGGCTTTCATCTATCCATTTTGGACAGTCACCAACAATAATCCAAACGCTTTTAGGTGCATGACCTGCTATGCGTAGGTCTACAAGCTGTTTTAAGCTCATTTAAAGCCTGCAAATTGGTTAGTTGGTGCAATGGTGTCATCTTCCCATCTACGCTGGTTAAGGTAGGTTGCTGGAAAAGGAATGAATTGTGTGTTTTGCCATTGTTCTGATCTAGTCATCACTTCTATGTGATTCAAGATTAAGTTAATGTCTGTTACCTTAGCTTTGTTAAACGCTTTCAAAGCCGCAGGCTTGGCTTTCTTGTTTGGATAAGAGCGCCAAAAGGAGGTGAAACCGACTGGCTCTTCCTTTGTATTAGTACTTTGTAATACAGTACTTGTTATAGGGCCCAGCCGACCGACGTACGGGTTTCCGGGCTCCGGTTCACTAGACTCCGGTTCATAAGGTTCGTCATAAACAGACCATGAAGAATTCCATTGGCCTTTATCGTTTTGAGTTTTGTTAAGCTGCATATAACCTCGGTCTGCAAGTTCTCCAAGAACAGTTCTGATTTGCTCTCGACCACAATCAAACTCACGGGCTAATGTTTCACTGTTAGTAGCCCAGTTGTCAGGACGTGATAACAAACGAACAAGCATACCCAAAGCCTTCATAGACAAACGATTGTCTTGAATGACACAGTTGGACAGGATGGTGAAATTAGTCGCCTTACGAGGCGTTCTGATGATTGACATAGTTGTTTTCCGCTGTCTTCCACTGAAAAAACATCCGGCAAGTGGGGAAGCTCACTTTTCAGTTGGGTAATTAATCCAACCTAGCCGGGTTTGTAAAAGTTTAACCTATATCAAATTGTGCATGACACTCATTACAGTTTTTGTAACCAACTTCTTGATTGTGTTGAACTGATTCATGCTGCGTGTATTCTTTAGATCCACAAATTGGACATTTAGCCTTTTTAAAGATGGCATCCCAACGTTTGTTAAGCTCATCATTAGCTAAAGACGTTGGACGCCTTGCTGAACCTTTACTCATTTTGCTCTCCTTATGTCTGGTTGTTTAGGTGTTGCATGACCTACATGGTAAAACTGGCAATGTGGACAGTGATAAACCTCCATTGGATCCCCACGTTTAAAGCCTAAAGAGGCTTGTGCTACCTGGTAGGTAGGAAACTTATGTTTTCCCTTGCACTGTGCCTCAAATGAGGTCTTATAAGTTGTCATACAAACATACTTTCTATGGATACTGTTTTACCAGTGGCTAACTCTAAAGCCCGAGTTAGAAGGGCAACAATAGAAGCTTCAATGTCATCTTCTAAGGCGTAGGATTCCGCATAGTCAGTGGCTTCAACAACCAAGTTCCATGCGTAAGTTGTTTCAAGTTCTTCAATGTTCATGCCATAAGGCTACCACGGATTTATTTAAAAAACAGTAGGGAAAACCCCTAGAAGAAAAGTTGAAAAAGTCGATACAGTAGAGTCTTCTTAAACGAACTAGGAAGAAAGAAATGAAAACTAAGATGTTGGTTCATGTACGTGAACTTTTTAATGTAGACTACGTACCTCGCTCCATTAATCGCCACAATCAACGGCAATGGATCAAGTCAGTTAGAGCACTTGGCGACAACTGGTTATTAGCAAAGCATATAGAACGAAAGTAACAATGAATGTCATCATATTTATCACCTGCTTTGCGGCATGGCTGACTCACATTTTTACCTGTTTTGCACAATCACTTTGGGGTTTCCTCATTGCTGGTGCAATCATGTTTCCAATCGGAATATTCCACGGCTTGTACCTTTGGATTAAATGATGAAAAACTTTATACAAGAGTTCAAAGAAGAACACGCAAACATTGAATACTGCTGCTACTGCATTGAAGAACGTGGCAACAAAATGTCTTGTTGTTCAGAAAACCATTTTGTGCCATTCAGTGATTTAGATGACTCTACACAAATGGAAATTATCAATGAAGAATACGACACTTACTTTGGGATGAAAGCATGAAAACAGTAAACGATCTCTTGACTCTAAACGTCAATGAACACACAGAGAAAAAAGCCAATCTGACATACCTTTCATGGGCATGGGCATGGGCTGAAGCATTAAAGCATGACCCCCTTGCTTTTTACCAAGTGCAAATGTGGGGTAAGCCGGGTGAAGAAAAGTGCTACATGGACATTAATGGCACTTGCATGGTCTGGGTAACAGTAACCATGTTTGGCAAACCAATGATGTGTCAGCTTCCAGTAATGGATCACCGCAATAAAGCTATTCAAGCACCTGATGCTTTTGCAGTGAATACAGCCATCATGCGCTGCATGACAAAGGCTTTGAGCTTGCATGGCCTTGGACTCTATATTTATGCTGGTGAAGATCTTCCTGAACTTGATTCTGGATTGATTGACAGCCTGGTGTATGAGATTAAAGATCATTATGAAAAAGATGATCTTGCAGGTATGTACGGTATATGGGAAGCCATTGCCGACAATGAAGTTCGGATTACAGTGTGGAAAACACTGGCTCCTGACAGTAAAGTACGTTCAGCTATCAAGGCGTACAAAGAAAAACTTAACTCAACTGAAAGTAAATAATGTCATCACCTCGTATGGATCTTATCGCTATTGTTGGCGAATACAAAAACTCTGCTGGCGAAACCAAAAAACGGTTTGTTAAGGTGGGTTCACTGTTTAATAGTGACAAAGGCCAGTCTATCAAAATTGATGCTGTTCCTGTAGGTTTTGATGGCTGGTTGTCGGTTAAAGAACCTTATGAAGCTGGTGAAAAGCCTTCACGTCAAAGTAGCGCACCTACTCGTAAAAGTTCCGACATGGATATGGACGTCCCTTTTTAATCAGGAGATAGTAATGAGCACTAAAAATGTATTGACTGCACCTGAAGTATATAAATTGACACAATGGTTGGATCAAAATCCAATCCCTGTTCAAACAATGACTCAAGCTGAATTGGCACTATTGGCAGCTTCAGTATTACGCTTTGAAGTAACAGCATCTAATTGCATCATGGCGGGTAAGAATTTGAATATTCAAGTTGGGCGTCAGAACTATGGAATTCAAGCCAACAGAAATAATACTCAGATTTTGGCTCATGCTATTCAAGAATTGTATTTAAAATTTGGTGTACTTGTTACTGAAGATTTGGCACGATTAGCAAAATGATTACAGGGGGGAAAGCGAATGCTATGAGCATAAGTCAACTAGAAAGCAATGCACCCTTTGCCGGGTGATGCCAAACACAAAGTGCAGCTATCTAGACATAGTGCAGCGAGTACCCCCACCTATTTTTAGGAATGTATGAATATTTTTAATATGTTTTCCAATAAAAATTACACCGAGACAGGAAATGTTTTAGTGTCTGAAGATGGCGCAGTTTTTAACAAAGTATTTAATGGTTATCTCACGCAAGATGGCGACTTAATACAAAAAGTCGGCAATGGTTTTATGAATATGACAACAGGCGTCCAGTCTCAAACTGGCGACCCTTTTGAGGATAACGAATGAGCTTTGCACAAGTAGAACTACAGATTATTCATTGGTCTGAAGAACGTAAGATTATTCCAAATGCTACTGCTGAATCGCAGTTAATGAAGCTAGTAAGTGAGCTTGGAGAACTTGCAGACGCAACACTAAAGAATGATGAAGCTGGCATCATTGATGGTGTCGGTGATGTGATGGTATGCCTCATCAATTATTGTGCGTTAAAGCACATTGATTTGACTACCTGTATGAAATCAGCTTATGAGGAAATCAAGGATCGTAAAGGAACCTTGCTTCCTAATGGTGTTTTTGTAAAAGATTAAACCATCTTGGTAGAGTCTGATTGAACGGAAGAAACTCTGTTTGACCAGCCTCTTCCAAAATGCTGCCATGTAGGCAATTCTTCCAGAAATCTCAAACGAGTGTCATTAAACTGAGCAATCAGACGCATAACATCACAAGCCTTTGCAGCCTGAATTGTGATTGGGCCTATAACTCCATCAGCTTTGACGTTAAGTGTCTCCTGAAGCCATTTAGAGGCTCTGCCAGGCCCACTATTGATGGCAGCATCAAACACAGCGTAATCTAGTCCAGTGGGTAGGTCATCCCCTGATACACGATCCCAATATTTCTGTTTGTACAGTGGTGCAACATCATTGATTTTCAGGAGGCGCATATCGTTTTCAGATACAGGGTGTCCTAGCCATGCTTCCCAAGTGCTTTTAGTACAACCTAAGTTGGTCATGCCGCCTGGATCTGACGGGTGATTACTGTACCCACCTTCACTTTTCAATACCAATTCCAATGATTTTCCAAAGTTAATATTCATTTAGCGGCAACACCTTTGATTTTTTCAACAGTTCGTAGTCCACCTAAACCCAACATACCCATAAGAATAGGCATCATTTCAGTTAGATCAGCGGAAAAGAGTTGGACAGAGTGTCCCGTAAGTTCAAGTAAAAGTTTGGCAATAGGAAGACCAATCCAGTTCCAAGTACAAGCAGCAGCACATACCCATCCCACCGCTGGTCTCCATCCTGATACGAATACGGAAGGGCTTGCTGCTTCTACCTTATTAATGTCGATTTGGCCTTGAATGACCATTACAGCAGCAGCTAACTGTTGTTTTTCAGCTTCAGATTTATCAGGCCAAATCTTATTAATTACATTATTGGCTAAATCAGATACAGCACCTAAACCTGTAATGTCCATTATTTACCCTTTAATACATTTTCTAACCAATACCAGTAGACAACAAAAGCCATCATTTGTCAGATTTATTATCTAACTTATCAAATAACTTACTAATCATTTCTTTTAATTCACGAATATCTTGTTTGTAATCTTCACGCGCAACATAAGTTCGTGGCAAATCTTCACGTAGTTTAGCTAGATCAGATTTAAGTTCTTTTACGGCAGTCCATAGTTCACGGGCAAACCACCCTGTTACTGTAAGTGCTGTACCAGCAACAAGATTAAATAGTGATTGATTATCCATGAACTACCCTAATTGATTATGGTCAAGATTATATTATCGGTTTGGAGGTGGCACACCAATATCCATTGGGGTATAAAACTTACGTGGATCATAAGCAGAACCACGATTACCAGCACCTTTACGCTTAGCTTCTTCAATACGTCTTAGGTAATCAATTTGTTCTTGTTCACCTTCACCAGCACCTTTGGAAAAAGTAGCACCTTGAAAACCCGGAAAGAATGATGAAAGAGCTTCAGCCGCTTTACCACCACCTTTAGAAAAGTCACCTTTTGCAACATCTTGTCCAGCACTAGCCAAATCAGACAACAAAAGCAAAGTACCAGCTACCCCACCAACTTTTACTGCTTTACCAGCAAGACCAGTAGTATTTGGTGGCATTGGAGCGCCAATTGATTTACGCAAATCTCTAGTTGCTGGAGGCCCAACACGTTCTTGATCTAGACCTTTAAGAGTTTTTTGTGTTTCTGTATAAGGCCCAAAAGGTTGACCTAGAGTTTTAGCTGATTCAATTGCACCAGTTTGACCTAAAGTCTGTCGGGCATAGTTTGTACCGCCAATATCCATACCTGGAATAAAAGCGTAATCTTTTGGGACATCTTTAACAGATTCAAAAGAAGTAGGTACACGCTTTTTAGATTCGCCTTGACCAACTAAAGCATCAAAACCAGAAGCTGTTTTCAATGTTTGTTGTGGCATTTCAGGAGCAACTGCCCCTTTAATCTTTGGTTCTTTTTTAACTGCTTCTACAGGTTTAGGAGCTAAATCTTCTGCTATAGCAGCTTGCTTTTCAACTGTTTGTGCAAGTGCAGCGGGTTCAGCCGCAGTTGCAATAGGGATTACAGGGACTGTTGTAGCTTTAACTTGTGCAGCAGTACCTGGTGGCACTTCAGGAGGTACTACAGGAGCCGCAGGAGCATTAGCAAAAGACGTTGGAGCTACAGGTGCAGCAACTGGTGCAGCAACAGGAGCAGGAACAACTCCTGAAGGCTGTTGAGCCATCTTTAAACGATGTTCTGCGAGATCCGCTTGAGCATTAGCTTGACGTAATTTAGCTTCAGCAAGTGGATCAGCCATAACAGCAGCTTTTTCTACTGGTGTCGTTGGAACCGTATTGCCTTGTGATTCCAATGTTGGTTCAATGCGGCCAACAGCAGAATCTAAAGTAGAAGCAGCTTTTTTACGGTCATAAAGACTTTTTGCAGCCAGTCCTAATCCACTACCTACCGCCATTGCCGCTGGTAAATGCCACCAATCATTGCCTAATTTATCTACTGCTTGTTGTGGTGTTCCAAGTGCATAACCTTCTGAACCTTTAACAAATGGATCAACATTTGAGGTATTGGGTTTACTTTCTTCGGCAACAGTCGCATTAATTTCTTCATCAGAATGACCAGCCGCTTTTGCTGCTTTACGAAAAGCTTGTTCATCAAAATTACTCATATTCTTACTTTCTAAATGTTGCAGCTAAATCTTTGATACTCGTTTTGGCTTTAGGTGCAGATTGAGTAGGTGGTGCTATTGGAGTTTTTAAATCAGTATTCCAATTTGCAGATGTAACTGTTTCAGGTTGAGTACTTGCTCGTTCTGAAGTTGGACGAGACAAAATAGCTCTATTCTTTTCTGCATAATCAGCTTTTAAAGCTTTCATTTCAGGAGAAGTAGCAAACAAAGCTTCTAGTTCGCCAGCACGAGGAACAGTTTTTGTTTTGCGATAAGCTTCTAACTTTTGATCTCTCCAATTGCTATAAGCAGCAGTAGCATCAGAATTAAATTCTCCAATTAATGCTTGTGCTTGTCCTCTAGTAAATTGATCGCCAATTTCATAAGTTTTAGGATTGATTACAAAAGGCAATGTCCCATGTTTCAGGGTTAATTCCATTTGAGTTTTTTCTAAATTTGTTTGCAAATCTAAAGCATGACTTAACATTTGCTTTTCTTTTGCACCTAAATCTTTAAAAACTTCATTATTTACAAAATCGTTTTTATTTTGAGTAAAGTTCCGCTCTAGATTAGAACTATTATTTAAGGTATTTTGAGCTTGATTTAAATCTGTTTTGGTAACAGCTTCCCCATTAGCTTTTTTAATAGAACCATCACTACTAATACTCATACCTAAAGCGCCTAATACAGCGCCCATAGATTTTTGTTCAGAAGCAGATAAACTTACATTTTTATTGTCCACTTTTTGTTGTAACGCATTTAAGCCTGCTGATGTAGTTTGTGAATAACCAGAAGAACGACTAGTAAATTCAGCAATAGCATTACGTTGTTTATCAGTTAAATCAGAACCATAAAGATTTTGTAAGGTTTGTCGAAAGTCACCGTACATTGCTTTTTGAGCAGGAGCTTTTGCCGCATAAGCAGAAGTAACTTCAGTAGATTTATTTAATGCGTCAGTATTAAAAGTGTTTAATGCTTTATCAGTTTGATAACCAAGAGCAGCATCCAATGATGGAACCAAACCACCACGAGCAGCTAGTTCTTGTTTAGTTAAAGGTTTATTTGTTGCGCTATCAACATAACCAACAGGTTTTCCAAATTCATTAGTTTGAACTTCTAATTGATTGCCTTGATTATCATATCCAACTTTAGTACTGATATTGCCACCAGAAGCATAAACACGCCACAAAGGATTACCAAGCAGCATTTCAGTAAATGCTCTCATCTTGTCTGGTTTATCAGCAAAATCAGTAACTGTCTTTGAAGCTGCAATACGACCTTCTGGCGTGTTAGCCCCCCCTGCTTTTACAACAGGTGCAACAGTTTCTTGAAACGCTGTTAAATTACGATTCATTACATCAGCAGCGTGCTTAATAGGTGCTTCATATTGAGTACCTTTAGCCCTGCTTGTTAATGAATACATAGAAGTTGCATCACCAGAATTGGCAGCATCTTCATACAGTGAATTTAAATCAGGTGGTGGCTGATAAGCATTTGGAGCCACCGCATTTTCTAAACCAGAAGGTGGCATATCCATAGCTGGTGGAGCGATAGGAGAAAGAACATCAGCCATTATTGACCCCAATAAGATTTAATTTGACTATGGTAATAGTCAGGAGTTGCTTGAGTGTTAGGCGTAGGTAAAGATGTTACTGGCAAAGGAGGCAATCCAAATGGAGGTGCTTTTATACCCATTGATGGAGCACCCATTTGTGGCGGTGTAATTCCATAACCACTAGGATTGACGGCTCCTTCAGGGGTAGCACTAGGTTCAGATGTAGATGAGTCACCAGACATTAATAACCCAAGCATTTTTAATAATGGGCTTTTTCCTCCTTGTGCCGTTTCCATTATTCCAGGAAGATTTTGCCAATTCTGAAATTCTAAACCTGGTGCTGCTGTGGTTGCCATAAACTATCCTTAAATTTTAAATCCAGCACTCTTGCCAGAAGTTGTCTGTCCTTGAGTACCAGTAAAGTTAGGTGTTGTAGATGCTTGAGGTGTACCAAACACAACAGAAGCATACTTACTGTAGAGGTCTTGTGGAGCACCAGCGTATCCAATTTGAGCACCAGCAGCTTGATTAGCAGCACCCAAACCTGTTTGACCAGCACTAATAAGACCTTGAGCAGCAGCAGCTTTATTAGCTTGTACTTTAGCTTGAGCATCAGCAGCAGCAGTGGCTTGACGTTGTGCATTCAAGCTAGACATATTTACATCAGCTAGAGCTTGTCTGGAAGATCCAAGTCCACCAGCAGCACCGTACATAGCATTTTGACCAGCTTGTGATTCACGGGCTGATTCTCTACCAGCTTGCAAAGCACCTTGAATCTGATTCTGTTCGTACTGTGGATCAAACAATGATGCAAGTCCAGCCGTACCACCTAGCAAACTAGCTGAACCAACACCTTGTTGAAGGTTGCCAGTTTGTTGAGCAACATTAGTGGCACGTTGAGCCGCAGCTAAAGTAGCTGGAGCAGTTTGACCATAAACATCACCAGCACCAGCAATAGTCTTTTGATAAGCAGGAAGTGCTGTATCAGTAAGAAACTTTGTTTGTGCAGTAATAGCCGCTTCTTGAGCGGGAGATAGTTGTACTTGCGTACTTCCTGAAGATTTTCCACCGCCCATGATTATTGCCCCTTACCTTGTGATTGTGGTTGATTTGGAACTGCTCCTGCAATTCCACTTTTACCTGAACCCATTTGCATTGATGGAGTTGTTTGATTCATTACAGCAGGTGCTGTTTGATCTGTAGTAATTGTATTTGAATAAGCAGCAGGAGCACCCATTGCTGGTTGTGCTGTATTGGCTGTCAATGTCTGATTACTAGGTTGAATCGAACTCATTCCACTTTTACCACTTCCTCCACCTTTACCACCAGACGATGGAGTAACATTACCACCTGATGCGGTTGGGTTACTTGCTATTGCTGATGTAGGTGCGCCCATATTTATCCTTTAATTCCAGTGATTTTAACCATCATTACTCTAATAAGAGAATGTTATTTGGTGCTTGAGCCATTGTTACCCAATTAGTACCATCAGATACTACTGTGGCCCAATTACCTATTACTGGTAAAAGAATAGATGTACCAGCAGTAATACTATCAATTGGAACAATATTACTTGTAGCTGAATTAACTGCTTGCACTTGTAAGTTTTTAATTGTTACTGATCTACCAGGCCATGCTGAAGCCGCAGGAAACGTCAATACCATTGCTGAACCAGACTTGTTATTAATAATCCAAGTATCAGTATTGGTAATTGTGTAATCAGCAGTTTTAGTCAAAACAGTCGACAAAGGCACATAGTCTGTATTAGCTACAGCAGCACTCATTGCTGTACCATTGCCTTTCAGGATGCCTGTAACGCTTGTCGAGAGGGTCAGTGCAGGAGTTGCACCACCATTTGATGTACCAGCAAAACCATTAGCTGAAACAACAGACAATCCTGTTAGTGTGCCTTGCGGATTAGCAGCAGTAGTAATACCAGTAACTCGACCATAAGTGTCAATTGTCACTACAGGAATTAACGTAGCTGAACCTGTTGTTCCAGCCGTGGCAATACCACTGGCAAGGTCTATAACAGGTGTTACGCCGCCTGTAGATGTTATGCGTCCTGTTGTACCTGTTACCGATGTAACCGTACCAGAACCTTTATTATTAAAAGTATTCCAGTCAGTCGAAGTAAGGTATCCATTAACTGACGTTGTAGCAGCAGCCATGCTAATCACTGGAGTAGTACCACCAGATGAAGCAACAGGGGCTGTAGCGGTAACACTTGTAACAGCACCAGTACCTTGATTGCCAGCAACAGATACGGCCCATGTCGCATACGTTCCAGAACCACCAATAAGATCAATAAGCACTGTCATAGTGCTATTACTGAAGGCTGTAATCACACCTTCCATGAAGTTACTTGGGGTGGTTGTGTATGCAAATCTAACCCGAGTACCAATAGTAAACGCTGTAGTTGTTGCAGGAATGCTTACAGTAAAGGTCTTGCTACCTGTACCAATAGTGGTACTAGTAAGAGATGTTTGACCATAATATCCAATACCAATTTGAGACTGTGCACCAATGGTAACAATCAAAGATGGTGATTGAGGAACAGAAGGACTAGTAGTAGCTGGAAATGTTATTAGTTGAACACCAGTTGTATCTGAGTGCCAAACCAGTTCAACATAATCAGCAGCAGCAAGACTTAAAATATAGTTCCAAGAGATGATTTGTAAACCATCGTTTGACCCATGCTTTGCAGGAACACCATTTGTACCAGCGCCATCAGTAACATCTACACCATTAATACGCAACCAAATAGATACGTTAGCAATAGCCGAGTTGGGGTTGGATAACTGCGCACTAAATTGCAAATTGTAAATGCCTGCATTAGCTACAGTTAAACGTGTTCCACTGACAATACTGACGCCATTTTGTAAATCAGTTGAACCTATGTTCATGACATAAGCTGTAGTTACACTGGTAGCCGTTACAGTAGACGTATCATGGTATGCGCCATAGTAACCAATAGCACCTGCTAAAGCAGTAGCACTTGTCCAAGTGGGTGGAGCACCACCAGCAGACGTTAGAAACTGTCCTGTAGACCCTGTAGGTGTGTATGCAAGTGCTGTACCCGTACCATAAGCAACTCCACCATTAGTAGGTGTAGATGTGCTATTGGTTCCAAGATGGATAGTAGTGCCAAGAACTGTATTGTTATAAGCAAGAGTATTTGTAGCTTGGTCATACCAAACTCGTCCAGCTTTATAAGGAGGTGCAGTTAAAGTAGTATTGAAATCTATATGAGTAACAGTTTCAATTGCACAATCAAGACCTTCTAGGTTCTTAATAATGTCACCAGTAATATATCTATTTAATACAGCCCAACTAGAAGTGCCATACTTGTATTGAATTGATTCAGTACCAGCATTAAAGTTAATTGTGCAAATATCACCAGTAATAGGATTACGGTTTAAAGCAAATTGACTTTCTGCATTAGTTGGTTCAGTATTATCATTAGCAACACGAAACAATACCCAAGAAACAGGACTAAAAGATGGTGTTGTAATAATGTCTAAATCAATAGCATTGCTAGCATCTTGAAGATAACCATCATCAGGTTTAGTAGTAGATACTTGAATTAGAATTTGACGACCACCAGTAACGCTATACCAAAAGAATTTGGTTGTGCCAAATCCTCCGGTTACTTGAGTCCAAACATAATCTTGTGGATTAGTTGACTCAATGTTACTGTTGGTATTGCGTAAACCATAATACAAACGATTGGTTGGACTGTTACTGAAATTTAATGCACCAGTAATATTATCTGCATATTTAACAGCTAAATATTTGTATAAATATGAAACAACATTACCAGTTGGGCCAGTTATTTGACCAGTACTGTCATCGGCAGAAATAGTGCCTTTAAAGTTACTAAGCAAATAATTAATGGCATCCACTACATCATTTTGTGGCGCACCAGAAGATAATGAAAAAGTCATTAGAACGCATCCTCAACAATAGAAGCCTGCCAGTTTAACGCGGTAAGATTCCAAGCATCTGTAGCATTATTTGATTCTACTTTTACTGAAGTAGTTCTACCAGCATTCTGTTGAGTAGTTACCCAAGGATTATCCGTAACTACATTGACAATTCCAACTTGACCATAAGTAGGTGTTTGAGCAGTGGAATTAGAGCTGCCAACAGTAATAGTAATTACACCTGTACCTGCAATTTCAGGAAGTACCCGGTGAATATAAACTTTAGAGCTGTAAGGAACTGGCCCTTTTTCTGTTTGTAGAACCATATTGGTACGTTCAAACAATGTGGGAATAGGTTGATTGTTGATAAAACTATTGCCTACGCCTGTTTGTACCAACTTCTGATTTGCTATGTCTCCACGGGCGTATGTGACCGTTCTAGAGGCGTACTTAAACACTCCATTGACTAGCTTTGGAGCTTCACAAGCATCACAAGCAAAATCTACATCTTTAGGAGCATTCCAGACTTGAAGGTCATAACGCCATGACAACATTTTGTTACACCAACCAGGTGATGTTAGATCAGGATAATAGATCTCAATCTGGTTCTTTTGCGTGTTGTTGACCATAAAGATACGGTCAGAATGAGCCACACTAAGATTATTAAAAAAGTAATCACGAACTTTTTGATTGCCTAATGGATTAAAGTTAGATCCATCAAAAATCCAAATATCACGACTATCAACACCATACACATTGGCATCTGTATTTGACCAACAGTTATTATTAATAAGGCCACGCCCTTGATTTAACAGACGTACACCAAATACAGGCGTTGTAGAAGACTGGTAAGCAATAGGTGAAAAGATAACCGTATCCCAATAAGAGCATACGTAAAAGTTACCACCTAAAAAGAAACCATCAACAATAGGCCCACGTACTGGAATCTCTTGTTCATTAGCTACGTTTGATAAAGTAGGTTCCCATGTTGCAGGAACACCCGTATTAGCAAAAGCTTGTGACCACCGTACAGTTGTTGGGTAATTAACTGTTGTACCAATAGCGTAATCTTTTGTAATATTTCCTGCTATCAAAATGTTACCAACATTTGGAGAACAAAAGTTACGTACAAAACCAGCACGAGTAGCAGTTACACCAATGTCATAGTTCCATTTATAGTTATCAGGAGCAGTATCATAAATAGAGATCTCATTCCGAGTAGGTATGAAATACATAGGTGAACTAATGCCATCATTAATAAAGAAAACATTACCAACCCAAGAAGTTGTAATGTTTAAATCTTCTGTGTAACCTGGCAAGTAAGCAGCAGGATTTGCACCAATACCGGGTGTAATGTTGGTAATCGCATTTGCTGTAACTAAATACCAATTGCCGTGACTCGCTGTAGTACGGGTAGCAACAATAAATACCCATTCTGTTTCAGATCGGAAACCACCATCCATAAAAATAGGTAGATTGGGAATAACAGAAAGAATCTCTTGTTCACCAGAAATCTTTTTAATTCCACGTACATCTGCCTCAACATTTAGTCCACTGTTATATTCATTTGGGCCTAAAGCATTACTAGGCACATCTGGACAGAAACTCATGTTGACAAATGGAGTGCGTAAACGCGAGTAATCTGTCATTCTGTATCCTATTTATCAAACTGAAATGATTATACGGCTGCTTAAATTAATTATTACTGTAAATCATTTATCTGCCAAAGCAGAAGTAGTTACTTCTCTAAGCATCAGCATTAAAACAGGCCACATCATCACTGCATACTTACCGTATGTTGGTGGCATGAGGCTTGAAATAAATCCACTGTTGGCTTCTATGGCGGTTAATAGAGCACCGAGTATTGCTACCCAATAGGTCTTTGATTTGAGGCGTTGGAGGATAGGGTTCATGTTGTCATGTAATTAAAAGCTAAGATTCTTGAGGCTGTACCACCAGTTGTTTGCGCCGCAAGAAACCCACCAGATATGGAAAAGGTAATAGCTGTAAGAGTTGATGAAACAACGCTTACAACAGTATCTGTCATCATTAAAACGGCAACCCCAGATGTGGTTCTATCCCGAACAAGAACTAGTGCCGAAGCATTTGAAGATGGTGCGGGTACAGGAGTTGGCGTTACCGTTCCTGATATTGTGGTTGCAATCTCACCCCTAGCTGAAAATCCCTTATCGCTTACCAAGGGTTCACCAATTGAAGCAATCGACATACCATTGGTGTAAACCCCATCGTTTCCACCAACAACATTTTGATTGACAACTGTAATTTTTGTGCCTACGCTGACGTTATACGAAGCGTCTTGGCAATTATGCTCAAAAATTCGCAAGTCTGAACTACCAGTACAGTCTACGTTTCCAGCAAGAGTGGATGAGTAAAATCCACAATTATCAAACTCAACTTTTGATAGAGATAATGTAATGTTAAGAGTTACATCAGCGGCAGGTGTAACATTTCCATTATGTTCAAAGTGAATGTTTTGGAATTTTAGGCCACGAATAACATCACTGAAGACTGTGGTGTTAACTACATAAACAGCCCCCTCATCTTGAAATTCAAACACACTAGCTGAAATTAATGCTGTTGATGTGCTTTGAATAAACAAACCGCGTTTATTGGCTTGAGTGTAACAATCGGTTTCAGAATATTGAAATAATCCCGCATTTGCATAATAGCGACTGTAAATAGTTGCTTCACGAAACTGACATCCCTGAATGGCTGCTCCAACAATAGTTTTAGTCGCGCTTGAATGATAGATGTGATATGCGGCACGATGGAAATTACAATTTGAAATTGGGCCAATTGATGTATCAATGTCCTTAACCTGAATCAATTTTCCAAGAGTACCTCCAGCAGTATTACGTATGGTCAAATTCGATATTGCAAAATTGTTGGCTTCTGTAAAAATATCACCAGAGCCTTGGATAATGGTTGTATTTACACCATAGTTTGGCCCACCACCTCCAGCACCAATTATTCGTAAATCCTCAAGGTTATAGTTTTCAATACGAAAAGTTCCCGGAGGAAAATATACCGTATTGCAGATTGCTTTTGCGGCGCTTAACGCAGTGTTACAAAGGGCAACCCCTGTTGGATCAGCACCATAGTCCAAGATATTGGCAACAGTGCCATTTATCATAGAAAAACTTGTTTTAGTAAGAGACATTTTATTTCCTAAACTTGATAAGTGGCTGTAATAATGATACTGTTAGTAGTAGCTATTGTTCCCACGGCATACATAATTGTTCCCGATGTATCAACAGCACCACTAACTGAAAATCCACCATTAATATATAACGCTGGTGTATCTGTTGATGAAGCGTAGGGCAAGTTGGTTGTAACCTGAGCACCAGTAGCACAGGTGATAGATGTTGAACCAGATAAATTTAAACGCAGTGTTACAACACGACCAACACGGGTATATGTTCCACTAGAACTGAATGTGCCTACAACTGTACATTGACCTTTATTTGGAGTCCAAGTACCTTCCTCATACCAGTTCAGCAACCGACTCGTCATTCCTGCTGCTGGAGTATTGGCGGTGAAATTGATGCCTTTGGCTGCTGTGTTAACGACTAGATTATCAGCAGTGGTAATTTCACCAGTTCCTTTTACAATAAATACGGAAGAACCAGTTGTACTAACTCCCGTGAAAAGTTCACTTGTACTTGCGTATGCTTTAACGCCAATCCCCCAAGCGCTTGCAATTGTTAATACGGAAATAGCAGAAAAGTTAATTTGACTTGCTGTATTAACCAAAAGACCTGTTGATGAAATAGCGCGCCCAGCAGTTAAGTCTGACACGGCAACTTTAACCGTGACACCTGACTGCACAATTGGCAACGTCTCAGTCCCCGCAAGCGGTGTACTTGCAGGGGTTAATGCTGAGATTTTACTGTTAGCCATACTTGTTTGTTAAACGTAGTTCACTTCAATTGACGATGTAGTTGGTGG
>Ga0208643_1000561_pt1 | contig 23937 bp, 20 predicted proteins | sample VirMetDEL_Nov_12_FD_184516 | JGI IMG/M metagenome (GOLD analysis project Ga0208643, IMG submission 184516) | Aqueous microbial communities from the Delaware River and Bay under freshwater to marine salinity gradient to study organic matter... | ecosystem: Environmental > Aquatic > Marine >... | reverse complement strand
CTACTCAAGTCGGCTGCAAAAGTATTACTTTCTCCAGATTTTCTAAAGTCATCGTGCATTATAGACATTATGTTATCCTCTTTAATGAAGTTATCACCAATACTAGTTTTTATTCTATTAAAATTAAAATCCGCACCAGTACCATTAACGTAGTTCATGCCAGCTTCATTTTGTCCCATTTCGTATTCTAAATAAGCTTTAGATACTACTTCGTCTACCTGGCCTAACGATTTATCTAAATCTTCTGTAGTATACATCTGCCCAGTGTCAGGATCTTTAAAGAACCATTCTCCGTCTTGATAAACAGCGTTAGCTGGGTTTGTACATATATTTGCTATTTTTATTTCTTCTGCTGTTCTACCATTAGATAAAACTCCATCATTTTTTAATTCAGCCGCAATACTTAAACTTTCTTTTAAAGATCCAACTCCAGTAGACAAACCTTGTAACCTCATTTTTATTTTTGTTTGTGCTTCCTTGTCACCAGCTCTCACAGCGTCCATATACTCTTGTTGTAATAGTTTAGCTTGTTCTGTAGCTATACCATAATATTCCTCTCCAAGACTTCCAGAATTTTCTGTTATCTTAAGAACATTGTTAGAAAATTGTTCTTCGTGAGATTCTAGTTCTTTACGTTTGTTTTCTTCATCAACTCGTATTGCTTCCTGACGATCTTGAACAGCACCTAAAACTTGTCCACTTAAATCGCTAGCCGTATCCCAATTAGTACGTATGTTACGTTGTGCTGTTTTAGCATCTAAGTAAGACTGTATAGCGTTGCTGCTTAATTCGTATCCTGTAGTTGTGTTTTTTTTTGCCATAATTTATTAGTTTGCTATTCCCGCGGCGTAAGTACCAACAGAGCTACCCACTTGATTAATACCTGCGTCTATATCACTTTGAGCTGCATTTATAGCATCAGCTGTACCAGCTACATTTCCAGACGCTAATTGAAGTTCTGCGTTTGCTATGCTACCTTTTAATCTTCTTGAATATTTTTCGCCTTCTATTTCCAAACCTTGTATTCTACTAGCTTCTGTTCTCTCAGCTTTTTGATTGCTTTTTTCTTGTTGAGCTATATTAGCTGAAGCTTTTTGATTTGCTATTTGACTCTGATTAGCCATAGCTTGTGCTAATGCCGCTATACCAGATCCTCCAGCTGCTTGATTCATTTTCCCTAAAGTATCAGCCATACCAATTTGAGATTGTTCGTTAGCCATATCTGCCGCTTGGGTATTAACAGTTAAATCCTCCATAGTGTTTTCCATGTTTAAATAAGGATTACTAGTATCCATGTTACGATACTTATCCATAGCTTTTTCCATTTCCACTTTAGCTGCTTTGTTTTCAATTTTAGCTTTTCTTTTGTCGGCACTACCTTTTATAGCGTTAGCTACACCTAGTCCAGCTGAAACAGCTAGTGCTCCTACGGCAATAAAACTCATAATCTATTTATTTTTATTAATATATTCTTCATAATCTTCAAATGTTAAAGAGACAATCTCGTCTTCTAGTTCTTTAATATCTTTTATATTGTTGGGATTTTTATGTATGTTTACAAATATAGAATCCTCCATTGCGTATATAACTCTTTTACTACCTGGCGTTGCTAAAACATAACATGGTGCTATAAACTCTTCTGTAGTATCCTCTGTTACGACCATCAAATGCCCAGTTAATAAAAACCAAGCGTGTAAGTGGTTATGGATAGCTCCTATAACCATAGAATCAGATTTCATATCCATTTGTCTTATGTATATACCATCTGCAAAGGTGTGTTTTAAAGGAAAGTTATTGCTATGTACTATCTTGTTACCATCTCCCTCTATATTTTCTCCATCAGCATTACTTATTAACAATTCTTGTAAAGCTTGTATTTCCTCTCTTTTACTAAGAGTTATTTCTTTTTTCATTAAATTTAATTTACTATAGTGTATATAGTTACAGTTTTTTGCGTTTATTTACTACTTTCAAATACATCGCACCCTACACTGAATAACTCTGCTTCTGTGGTAGAATTACTTTTTAACTTAACCTCTGCGTAGTAACCCAATGCACTAGACATATTAGCTACGTTATCTTTACTGAAAAATATAAAGTGATTAGTAGTAGGTATTTGAGAAGCTGTTAAGCTAGTGTTTACCACCATAGATAATCTACCTGACGCTATAGATCTTATAGTCCCAATATTTACATATGTATTTTCTGTAACTTCATCTGCTTTTAATGAAGTTTTAAATCCACCTACATCAGTAGTTGAAGAGTAATAAGCTGTATCACCTACTTGAGCTGATTCATTTATTTTATTTGCAAATGTTAAAGTTACTGTAGGCATATTATGATATTGTTATTAATTCGTTAAGATCTAATTTAACTGTCACGTCGGCAACAGGAAAGGATTGTACGTTGAAACTTCCAGCTATAACTATATTATCACCAACTTTTGTTACTGTTGCGCTAGAAACAGTAGCGTTAACATCTGCTTCTCCACCACCAAAAGTTAATTCAAAATTATCTTTAACTCCCTCCATAGTTTGTGATGCTACTAAAGTGTTAGCGTCTGTAACGCTACTAACTGTTACTCCACGTGCTGTAAATGTTAAGGGCTCTCCTTCTATAGTTCTTATACGTGAACTTAACACAACTACGCCACCAGCTAAGGATTCTATTATAACATTGTCTCTTTCTGATACCGAACTACTTGTAACCTGCATACCTACTACTAAATTATCTAAGTTAGCAGCAATTGTTGGTGGTCCTCCAGCTGTATAGCTTGTTGGAGTAATTTCATCGTTCGTACCTGAGAATAAACTTAATTTTTGTATGCTCCAATTTATTTGAGCTCCAGCAATTATACCAACCGTACTATCAATATCAAAACTTGTTCCACCGGCATCTCCATCTAGTTTAACCACGGTATTGATAGTTGAATCTAAACTAAAATCTAACGACGACTTAACATTTAGAGTTCCACTACCCGCTGTTATCATAGCTGGTATTATAGTGTAAGAGAACTCTCTTGTCATGTCGACATTAGTTCCCGCTCTTCCTTGAATACTAATACCTCCACTTGCATTAGGATCACCATCAAATAGCTCTCCGTCGTCGTAAACGTTAGCGCCATCAAGAAGACCTAAACTAACTTTAATTACAGGATATTGGTATATACGTAATTCGTTAGCCGCTGTAGGGACGTTACTAGTAGCCGTAGTAGGAGTAGTAGGTGTTACAATAATGTCATAATACGTATTAGAAGTAACAACTGGGAAATGGATTGTCCATGAAAGGTTACTAACCGATCGTTTACCAACCGATCCCCAAGTTGTAGAACCTGAGTCTGTAGCGGACGCGGTAAAAGTCCCATTAATCCCACTGCCTGTTGTTCCAAAATCATACGTTTTGCTAGAGTCAGAGCTAACAACCTTAAAAGTAGCTTGAGCTAAATAATCCCCTATTATTTCTATGTTTCTAACTTCTCCACCTGCGTCTATAATTGATTCATTTATAATAACATCTGTTATTTGAGTAGTTGAACCAGGCTCACCTTGTTCCGACTGCCTTAACACGTGTGATATTAAAATTGATTGACCTAACTCACACATAGCACTAGCTGAACTAGCGGGGTCAGGATCTAAACCAGTAACATTTACTGGTGGATTATAATACCCTTTTATAGTAACAAATATAAGTTTTGAATTAGCATCATATACGTGCCCACTATTTACAAACGTATAATAACTAGAATAAGTACCACTAAGAGTCCCTATTGTTGGTTCGTTGTCATAATAATATCCATACGTTTCGTTAGCATCAAAATCTATAGAAAATATAAGCGTTCCTGGCGCTGCCACCCCTTGGGGTACTGTACCTTGGTGTAAGTGTTCTACTAATCCATCTCCAATATTGTGAACTAACGGAGTGTTGTTTGTAGTCGTTATATTTGTTGGGGCCGTAGCGTAAGTTACTGTATGTTTATTAACACCCTTACCATCTGTTTCAGCTACATGTTGAGTTCTTATACAGAAAAACCTATCTACATTTCTAACAGTTTCTTTTTCGTCTATATCTATATATAAAGTATTATCATTACCAGGCATGCTCCAAGGCGTTCCACCTAAAGCAGTTGAATCAAAGTGCACTCTAGCTCTAACAGTGTTGCTAACCGCACCAGCTGTACCTATGTCTGAAAATACAACTTTATAAATTTCACTATCTACATTACCTCCAGTCCAAGTATTTGTAGGACTTTCTGTTGCTCCACCGATTTTAAAGTCAGTTGCACTGATAACATAACCAACGTTCGGTGTTATTACTAAATCCGCGAAAGCAGCCATACTACCAGCGTTAACGTTGTCACCCTGTGTTTCTGCGTTTGAGTAAGAAGATACTGTCCAATTTGCCATATTCTATTTTTTAATCTGCCGTTGTGTCCCAATCTGTACCACCGCTTCCGCCATCTGTTTCGTATGTGGTTGATGTATTATTTGCAACTGTTAATTTATATATATTACCTGGTACATCTCCTGAATCTGCTACTCCAGAAGGAATACCAATTCCTTGTACTGAAAACTCTTGTTGATCTAAATTGCTAGATGTTACTGATAAATCCGAAGAATCATTTACATGAGTAGTTGCTACTCCTCTAATATTGTTAAACCATTTTCCTTCTTTTTCTACAAACTCATGAACCGTAGCTGATTGCTCGTTTGTTTCAAATGATTCTACATACCATCCGGTTTTTGCGTTTAGATTGTAATACTTACCATCTTGTTGACTAACGTTATTACCAGCTGCGTCAGTGGTATTTGTTGTAAGTTTATGCTGTGTTATTTTAGCTTGACTACCTTCGTAGTTTATAGTATTAAAACTTTTTATAGATTCTGGTTGATCATTAAGCATTACTGTTATGTCAGAGTAATACTGACTTCCATAAAAATTATTTCTAGTTTCGTTAGTATGATGTTTCCACATCTCTCCATCTTTAAAAGTGTAGTAGTCGTTATTGATGCTTAATCCAGTTTCAGGATAAAACGATTTAAAACTAACCCAACCTTTTGCTGTCTCGCTATAACTAAGAGTGTAGTATGTGTCAACAGGTGATTCGTAAGCTCCCTCTACGGTTGTCCCTAATTGTTTTATTGATACGTTGTATAATCCCTTTTTAGCATCGAAACTTCCAAAAACTGTTTCAATAGAATTTTTAGTACCAAGAGAACTACTAACTTTTAAATTATCAGCAAACCAATCATGCATTCCAGATGACGATATAGGCGTTATACCATCCATAGATAATCTACATACCTTTCCTCTAGTTCTGTCCACGAAATAAGCTCTAAAGTTATCCTGAGCAAACGATTCTGGATTTATAGTCCCATAGTCTCCAGCAAAAGCGCTTGCTTGTCCTAACACTTTATTAGATGCTACAACCTGCGAGTTACCATCCGCAGTAAACAACATATCTTTATTTGCCATGATTTTAAAACATTTGTCTTCTGTTATGGCTACTAAGTCTGTGTTTCTATTAATAAGTTTTTGAATAGACCCGTGTCTAGGATTTAGATCTTTAGTTATAGATTCTGCTTGACGAAATTGATTTAATTCATTTGTTCCACTTTTGGAATTGTATATTCCAGAATATATCATACCAGCTCCTCTTCTTTCTTGTTCGTAGTGTTTAGCTAATACAGTAGATGCCTTAACTCCATTTTTAAGATACACCTCGTTGTAATCATCCTTTATTCTGTTTGACTCTACTCCATTTTGAAACGAATAACAATTAAAATAAGGTAGCGTTACTTTTTGAGAATGCGTTTCGTTAACAAAAGTTATTTTTGTTGTTGTTGCTGCTGCTGTAGCTATTTTAACTTTTAACCTAGTCACACCACCATCAGGAGATGTAAAAGCTATAATATCATCAACTGCCACCGCTGTAGGTATCGTACCACTTAAAGTGACAGTTTGATCACTCCAAGATGTTACTGTTAAAGCTGTACCAAAATTAGTTGTTTCGTTTTCAACAGTAGAACCATACTTAGCGAACTGTTCATTTGTTTTAGCATTTAAATTTAAAGGAATAGCTGATGTTGCTTCGTAATATATATCTAAACCAACGTCTTCTTTTGGTTCTGTTTCCCATACTGCTGGATTTTCGGTTACTATTTGATTATCTTCTTCGCTGTAAGGTACTACAAACTCTATTGTAAAAGGAGTTGAACTACTAGCTTTTGTCCAGTTTCCATTAAGGTCAGTTACAGTTGGATTGTAACTATTACCAGCGCCGTCTTTGTTACCAATACCATTACCGTCTTTATCTTCAACAACTAACTTCCATGTCTTACGTTTATTACCACCATCTTTAAAGGAATCAGCACCAAACAGATTCACGCTTTGGAGCTTGGCATCATAGTTATATCTATTTTCTAGTATACTAGTATGCCTAATCGTATAAACTATATCATCTGGATCACTAGTAAATCTAAATTGTGTTCCAGGTGTTTCTAACATCTGAACAACAGAACCCTGGTTAGCGTGCACAGTTCCACCAACATTAAAATCTTCAGGATTATGCGCGGCACTATCAAAAGTATTAACCGTACCTCCAATTCCAGAGAAACTTAAAGCTAACCCTGTACCAGGTCCAGAGACAGATGTTGGATTGTCCATTCCAACCCCTCCGCTTGGCGTTTGCATACCAGCATCAAACACTCCGTGTGTGCCCTCCGCTATGTCTTTATATCCAAAAGCCCCGTTGGTATTAGAGATCTCTTGTACACCGTCAGCGTCTTCATTTGCAGTTATAGCGCTATCAATGAACCATCCGTTACCCCAAGCGCACCACCACGTTGCTACACCTTGTTTTATATTATTACTCCATGGACCACCTCCAGCAAAAGCATTAACAGCAGCATCGTCCGCCGAACCTCTAGGAAATTGACGGTAATCTGCATTGTTTCCTGAGTTTGCCGCTGACATTAACCCAGTAGTCACAGTTCCAACTTGCTCAACGTCATGTGTTTGACCAGCTACAGGAGCTGCACCAATAGCTTCTTCGTAATGAATATAATAACTACTCATAGCGTTTACAACTGCCCAATTATCACTATCACTAGAAAATGATAATATATTTTCTTTTATATTTATGTCGTTTAATATCTTAACAAAAAACTTACCGTCAAATTCAGGTTTGTTTTCAGGAATTTTAGTTAACAACTCTAAAAACACACCTCCAACAATAGTAGCTGTTGTTCCATCTGGAGCAAACTGTACTACATCTCCTCCAAACTTTCCATCTATATTTATTTTTAAATCACCACCAATTATTGGCGTTATACTAGCCACTTTATAATAAGCACTGTAGTTGGCACCACTACCAAATCTTAAGTATAAAAAACCATTATGCATAGCCTCTCTAATACCAACGTCTTGTACTCCACCTACCGTATTTTCCGTGTTTAGAAACTCATTGTTAAAATCCTCAGTGTTACATTGAAAACTATTACTATCTTCAAAAGGAAACCCAGCGGTTGTTTCGTTAATTTTTTTACTGGAAGGCGTGTTGGTTAGTGTACCCAACTCTTTGGTATTTCTTTTTATATATTCAGGGGCTTCATCTTTAATATCTATAACCTTATACTTCATTTCAGTTTCCATAGCTACATTTGTAGTATGTTGTTTTTTAAGTATTAAAACAGTGTTATCAGTCTCCCTATCTGTTTTGTGTATATTTATTTTATTTCTTTCAGAAGAAGGAAAAGATATCCAGACGTTATCATCTTCTGCTTCGTACCAACGATCCATAGCTAAACTATAGTATTCGTTAGAAGTTTGCTTTATAAAAAACTTATATGAGTCAGCCCATTCTGGAGCTGATGATTTCAACCTAGCTGTTATCTTGTTAAATCTTTGCGCTTCAAGTGGGGTTACTTTTATAGTACTGTCAACAGCGTTACCAGTTATTACCGGTGTCTCTCTACCATATTTATCTCTATACACAACTCCTAATTGATATGTTCTTAGCGATTTTACAGATTTACTAGGTGTGAGTTTAGCATCTTGAACGTTGTTAATAAAATCTCCCAACGTAGATTCAATACCAACATCAATAAGAGCCGTATTATTTACGTCGTAATTTTGCACATAGTTACCATATACTAATCTATTAGCAGTTATATCTTGTGCTTTAGCTTTTAACGGAACGTTGTCCCATGGTCTAAGAAGTTGATTTGAAGGTACTGCAGCGTGTATGAGTTCTGATTCTAATTTGTACTCTCCTCTTGCGGAAGAGTAGTTCGCTTTATCTGGCCATTCAGGGTGGTCATTAGTAGGCTTTATAGTCGCAACAGTATATATGTTTGGTGAGTCTTCGTGTTTAAGTAGTATGTCTACTTCTACAACGTCATGTCCTTTAGCAGCGTCCTCTACGATGTAGTCAGTTATTTTTAAAGATCTTAACTGATTTACCATCCCTAAGTTATGACCTTTTTTAGGTGCGTAATCATAATCACCAGGAAGAAACGCTGGTTCAGAGAAAGGTGAAAAAGTAGAATATTCTCCGTCTTTATATTTATATCTATAAGCAAATCTAGGAAACTTAAATTCAAACAAAGGTTTTGTTTTACCTAATTTCGCCAAAAACAACTGCGCGCCTGTTTGAGTCAACCCATTTGCTAAAACTTTATATCCGAAAGGGCCTGTAAAAGGTAACAATCCGTCAGGTACACTAGTTATAACTATTCTAACCTCAGCTAAATCATCAGTGAAAGTTGAGACAGATAAACTTGTATCAGTAGTAAGCAATATAATATCCCCAACTCTAAAATCTACATCAGTATTGAATGTTATAGAAAAAGGTCCGTCTCCAGGTTGTAACAATACTCCACTGTCGGAAAAAGCAAAAGTTATAAAGGCATCTGTGTTATTAACGTTTCCAGCAGTATCAGTTCTTTGTACGCTCGTACTAGACATTTCTAAATGAGGAGGCGTATAAGGTCCTTTTCTTATAGTTGTAATATTCTCTTCTTCTAGCCAAACAGCTTTTTGACCTAACCTATCAGTCATCACTTCTAAACTAAAACCATCTTTTGATGAGACTAATCTAGTGTGAAAGATATCGTTATCTCCACCAAAAGTTAAGTGAGTATTTAAAGTCACAGCGCTAGCAAAACCACCGGTTACCGCGGCGCTGCTAACTCCTTTTAAATAATTACTCCCACCAGTTCCAGCGATACTTCTTTCTATGTTTATTTTCTTTGGTTCAGAGTGGTTATCTGTCCAAAACAACATTCCATCTAAAATATTTATTCCTGTGATTAACCTAGTAGAATTAAAATTAAGAACTCTTTCAGAAGTAAAAGTTACAGTTTGATCGTTATTAGTTATAAATCCATTTGTAAATTGAGGTGAGTCAAATAATATTTTCCAACGATTATTACCTGTATCAAACTGTATGTCTGTAACGTTCCAATCTTGAGATAGATCAATCGACGTAGGTCCTCCTGAACTTTGAATACTCATACCTATCCTAATACCAGTGTTGTTATATGTTTCAATACTAGAAACTTCTGGTGCGTATAAAAACTGGTTAGACGAAGAACTTTGTAATGCAGCTGTTTGTATTTCAACCTTATATATATCTACGACAACATACTTAGTTGTATCATTCTGTACATCGTACTCTAAAATATAATCTTTATACGTAGTGACATTATTAGTTGTTGATTTTTCCCCGGCCACTAACCAATATACTTTATCTGTTTTAGTGTTAGAAATAGATCCAACACAGAAACTACCACTAGGAACATGACTAGTCACGACTGTGTTACCAAGTACAGGTTGAACGGTACCAACGTTAGCTCCCTCAGAAGTGTTTATCTGTATGTTTAACGCATCTCTATATTCTCCAGGTGGAACAAGTCTCTCATCGATATCCTTGTTCATCTTGGATGCAGAGAAGTTTCTCTTTATTTCCGCCATTTAATTAGTGTTTGATCCATTTAGATTTACCTCTCATGATTTGAGCAAGTTCCTCTATTTTGATATTTGATAATCTTAATTTAGCTTTTCTTTGTTCTGCGAATCTTTCTTTCTTCAGCAGTTGTATCATGTTTGGATTGCTATCATTTCTAGCACTTAATAATCCGTATGCCATATATTTATATATTGCTTCTTCAGCAAATTTGTGTATTTTTGTAGCACCTAAATCCAAAGCAGTATTAGCTCCGTTGGTAACTAGTCCATCACTAATATATTTAAGTATTAAAGTTTTACCACTTAAGTTAGAGCTAAAGTGGAATTTACCAACAGTTTCATCTATAAAAAACGATCCATTAGTTTGAGCGTGTTGAGGGTCTATACCGTATCTTTGGCCTATGTTTGCGTTATATAGTTCACTATCATAATCATAATCAGTATTCTGATTTTCAGAAGGTGTCTCGTAATTTTCCCAAGTTGTTGAGCTTTCATCTGAGGTTAAATCTGTAGTTGTACCTCCAGTTGTGAAACCTCCAGCATCTCTAACTGTTTCCGTTATATCTCTTGGATTAGATGTTTTAGAAGTAGGATATATAATATGTTCTATACCAGCGTTGTCACTCCAAGATAATTTAACATAGTTAACGTAATCTACTGGCATAACCATAACTAAAGTGGCTGGCACTTCTATTTCCCAGTCCTTAACAGATTTCAAAGTATCGTAACTTAATTCTTGCATTCCTCTTATAGCAAAAAATGTTATATCTTGGTCCATTACTTTTTCACATATTTTACCAGGTCCAACATAAGCAGCTCTAAAAGAATCTATAATTTCTTCCAAACTTATAAACTGATATGATCCATGATCACCACCATCCCCATAATATGCTTGTTCCGCATCTATTAATATACCCATTTATTTATTGTTTTTGTTTTTGTGATTCAGTAGTTTCTTTTTGCGCCGCTATTTGAACTAACCCAGGCTTGTTAATTATAATCCCAGCTAATTCTAATATTTTAAACACTAAACTATCTTCTTCTGAATCATGTAGTGTAAAGTCCGTAGATGTGTTACTATTGTATAACGCTTGCTCGTTTACAACAACATATCCCCAATCTACAGCTGCTGGTTTTGATATTACTTCACATAGAACACTACTACCTGCTACTACAGATGACGGTGAGTAAACAATTATATCTCTGCCATTATTAACATTTTCAGCGTACACAGGATCAGTTCCACCCATATGTCTAACTGAACTTGCCATTCGTAAAATTTCATTCATTTCTACTTTTCGGCAAACTCTATCGTTATAAAATATTTTTCCTGTTTGATAATTTGAAGGGAAGGTGTGTCCATCTGTTACCACCGCCACAGTGGTGAACGGTTTTAATTTTTTTGTTATTAGCTCAGATATATCAGACTCTGTAGTGTGTGGATCTTTAACAGCTCTTGGCTCTAATCTTTCTCTCATGTTTTTATCATAGAAGTAAGATTCGAATATAGACATCTGAGCTTGATTAGCCATCAGATTAAATTCTTGTGGAGTTATATATCCTCTTTGTTCTTTATTAGCTATCGCTAAAACTCTTTGATATACTGTATCTATACTTATCGCCATATATATTTTTATTTTGTATTTGCAATCGCCCCGTAGAGCGACTGCATCTACAAGTGATTATTATTTTAATCGTTTTTCTATTTGAGAATAAATCTCAACACCTTCGTCAGTCTTAAACCAAGCGGCTAAAGCTGAATAAGGATTTTCTTCAAATGGAACTGTCATTAGTTTTCTACCTGTTGATTTCCAACTAAAAGTTCTTTGGTCTTGTGATAACTCTACAATGTAAGCTTCACAAGCTTTTACTGCCATGTTTCTTAAACCTATGTTTTCATCTGTTACTAATTCTAAGAATAGTTTTGGACTCTTCTTAGCAAATAATAGTAAATCTCTTTTAAGTTCCTTAGAACTCATCTTAGACACTTCAGATCCAATCTCAACACGCATAATAGCTTCCATCATATCAATATCTAGATTGTTTGCTGCGTTCATAGCTGCTATTTCAAACTCTAACCAGTCTAAATGATTTTCTGCTCTTGCTACAGGTTTGTCTTCGTAAAACATAACGTCTCTATCTGGATGATACAAAGATAAAAACTTTTGTAAAATTGTTTTTTCTTTTGGAACCATTAACATTCCAGATCTAAAAACTATATGTGACAATCTTTGATCACCTTTCATTTCATCTACAAATGGTGTTCTTTGGTTTTCACAATATTTTATTTCTCTTTCAAATCCTTTTTCTTTATCAAACCAATATAAGTTTGCGGACTTAACGCTTCGGGATAATGGTTTTTTACCACCCTTTAAATAGTACATTCTATCTTTTACTTCCCATGTTTCTTTTGGTTGCTCTACAACCGGTGCAACTTCTTTAGTTGCTGTTTCTTTTTTTGCCATAATATAATATATAATAAAATTAATAAAATAAAAGGCCGAGGCCGAAGCCCCGGTCTTTTAATATAATAAATGCTTATTTCATTAACATGAAATTGTTAGCACCTTGTGTAACTAAACATCTCTCAGACAAGTAGTGTATTTGCATTGCATCTAAAGCAGATGTAGTAGCTCCTACAGAACCAGTAACCCAAGTCTTCATTTTTCTATTGTCAGTTTGCGAAGCTCTATATCTAACGTGTAAAAATGGTCTTTTAAGATTCTTTCCTAAAGATTGGTCATAAACAGTCGATACTCCAGCTGGAACAATAACCCCTCTGATAGCTGCGCTACCTGCGATTTCATTTATTCCACCTCTTGTAGCTTTGTCATTTAAGTATCTCATGTCAGACTTATAGAAGTCATAAGAACCTCTTCTAAATCCAGAGAAACCTAAGTTTAACGCCATATCTTCTTCGTTGTCGAATACTCCGTAAGAAGTCCCTCCAGCTCCGTAAGAATTCATAGAAGCTAACATGTCGTCCATTGCTAACGAAGTAGCTCTGTTTACAAACATCATGTTTTCTTCAATAGCACCTTGCTTATCAAACTCAGCTAAGATAGCATCAAATTCAGCTAAATCAGTCGCAGCGTTAACACCAGTAACACCAGAAGTAACATTACCTCTTGATTCGATAGCAGCGAATAAACCTTCAGTACCAGCACCGTTTAACCCAGCGTCAGCAGCACCTCTAATTTGACCGTCAGCACCAAAACCAATAATAGAAGCAGCTAGTGTTTTTTCAGCTTCCAACATACTCATCTCTAAGTAATCAGTAAATCTAGCTCTAGTATCACCTTCAGCTTTTAAGTACCATAAGTAACCATTTTGACCTTCTTCACCTGAAACTTCAACCCAACCAACTTGAGAAGCATCAGATCCAGAGATCTCGTAGTAATCTTTCATGATAATTGGCTTGTTGCTGTAAGACTTGAAAGTTGGCGTTAATGCCGTTCTTTTGTCAGCAGCGTTCGCACCAGTAATATCAGAGTAAGATTGTCCCTTACCGTACTCAGAACCTATAACTAATATTCTTGATCCACTAGCTGTTGTAGCGTGACCAGCTAAAGTAGCTTTATCGTAAGGCTCAACTGATATAACAGCCGAAGCTGGAGTTTCTACTACTAAACATTTTGTAACGATACCAGCGGTAGCGATAAGCACGATATCATTAACTCTAACACCGTGAGATGCTACAGCGAAACCATTTTCACCGTCAGCAGAACCATCGATATCAGTTACAACTGTAAACGTACCGTTAGTATCACCAGCCGTAGCTACTGTACCTACGTATGAAATATGCAATCTTGACTGCTCAGACCAAACTACTTGGTCAGCCGTCATAGACTCTTCAGCTCCAACTTGTGATAAGAAACCTGAAATAGTTCTCGGTCCGAAAACTTCAGCTTCTTTCTCCATTAGATCTGGTAAATATTGTTGCTCCCAACCTGTCGAACCTCCTGCGAAGTCGATATAATTAGTAGCTAGTGTTTGTTGTTGTGGTGAAGGCACCTTGTTCAACAAACTTCCGGGTGTAATTGCCATAATTTTTAATTTTTAAATTTGTTATTTTTTCTTTTTAATTTTAAATTTGAAATCATCAGTATTCTCACCAAGCACTTTAAACTTCATTCCACCGCTATCAATAACCTCTCCATGTGACTGTCGAGGATCCATATCAATGTTTTTAGATTTAGCCACACTATCTTTCAATGCGTCAGCTTTACCTTGTTCGTAAAAGTGATTAGCAATAGCATCAGAATTCATAGCAGTATACAAAGCCTTGTGGTAACCCCTAGCATCTTCCATTTGATTATCTTTATTCAAGAACTTCTTGACAAAGTTATTAATGTCGCTTTGAGTTTCTTTTACGTTATCAGCATTCTTTACGTTAAACCTATATCTCTTGTCCCCGACTTCATATTCAAAACCTTTGAATTTATCGTTAAACACGTTTTCAGTTTTATTTAAAAATGTTGATTTAGCTTGTTTCTGTACTTTCTGATTTACCTCTGATTCCTTGTTGTATCTGTTGAAGAACTCAATTGCGCTCTGTTGCTCACTCGTGAGCTTTGAACCCATTTTGATATCTTCATAGTATTTGGATTTTACACTTTCCAAGTGTAGCTTTGCTTCGGCAACTTGCTCCTTCATCGCTAATTTTTTTCTTCTAACATCTTTTTCCTCGTCCATCTCCTCATCAAAAGAGAATTTATCTTCCATGATAAAATCTACTTCGTCAGATTCTAAATGAGGTTTAGTTGTTTTATAATATTCTTTTAGTAAAGTGTGGTTATCCATTTCAGAGTAATCCTTATTTAACTTTACGTAATCGTTTAAATCACCACCCGTATCTTCCATGAAGTTCATTAACTTTTGAACGTTCTCAGGAAGTTCAACTCCAGTTTCCATAGACTTAACAACTTCTTTTTCTACGATTTCTGCTACTTCTTCAACTTCGTTAGTTACCTCTTCAATTACAGGGGTTTCTTCTGTTGGTTGCTCAGGAACTTTAATCTCTTCTGGAGCCTCTACTTTTTCAACTGGATTAGTTAGATCTACCTTAATTATTTCTTCAGCTTTTTCTTTAAGTTCGTTAAGATCTACCTTTACTACCTCAGGTGTTTCTTCAAACTTTTTCTTTTTAGGTTTTTTAACTTTTAACTTTTCTACAGTTTCATCTACTGTTGGTTGCTCAGGAGTCTTTTCGACTACCTCTTCATTTTTGTTTTCTTCCATAATATAATATAATAATAATTAATAATTTGTTTGTTTATTTAGGTTCAAACGCACCTAATCTCATTCCTCCACCTATAACGTCGTTTCCAGCGGATTCAAATGGTTTTTCTTTTACTTGTTCTCTTTCCTTCATTAGATCTTTCTGTTGCTCTCCACCCATTTGTTGTCTACGATCTTGTCTATTTTCTCTAGTGTTATCTTTTTCTCTATTAGACTCGATGTCCATGTTTTTAAGTTTCATGTTTATTTCAAACTCGTGATCCATTAAAGATCTTTTAACCTCAGCTTCAATTTGTAGTGTTTGCTGTTTCATTTTCGCTTTAGCTTGTTCTATCTGTATTTCACTTTGAACTAATGCTTGTTGTTTTTGCATTTCAGCTTGAGCAGCTGCTTGTTGTTGTTGAGCATTTGCATCTGCTTGAGCCTTCATGTTTTCTTGAGCCATTTGCTGATCTTTCTGCTGTTTCTTTTTTCTTCTAAGTTTCAACAGTTGATTAGCTAACTTAACATTTTTAATTTCTCTTAAATCTATAGCATCTTCTAAATCTATAGTTTGTTGCGATAAGGCTACTTGTATATTGTTTTCTAATAATCCTTTTTGCTCTTCATCTGGTTCTAAATCTAAAAATATACCGAAATCATATAAATGTAATTCAGCCATCTCCTCTAATGTAGCGACGTTGTGTGCTCCTATAGCTTGGATAAAAGCTTCCTTTGTTGGAGAGTACTCTATAATATCAGATATTCTTAAAGACAAAGCTTCACATACTTCTGCTGATAAAAATAGTCCAGCATTTAATATATGTCTTGTAGCTGTGTTTGAATTAGCGGCCGCCATCTTTTGTACTCCAACTAAAGATCTTTCATCTGGAGTACTACCATCTCTAGCTTCGTTTAATCCGGTTGTATCTCTAATCATCTGTAAATAATAATTATATGTCCCAATTAAACTCTGCATTTTTTGTCCGCCACTACTAGGTATCTCTTGAATAGGAATTTTACCAGGGTTTTGATCTCCATCAGAAGTAAAACTTCTACCAATAATACTACCCGTCTGGAAGAACATATTTAGTGCTTCTTGTGGATTGTAATTAGTTCCGTTACCTAAATCAACCTCAGCTAATCCATCAGCATCTAAATAGATTCCATCAGGAACCATTCTAGACATTACTTGTTGTAATTTTAAATGTGTAAGTTGTATCATATCAGCAAAACCTGTTATTCTACTTACTAGCGATTCTATTTTACCGTTATACATTCTAGGTGCAACTATAGAGTAGTTCATTTTAACTTTAGTGAAATCGCTTTTTTCACGCATCATATTCCTAGCTTTCTCCCACTTCAAAAGTTTGTCAGTTCCTAGCAACAATGCTCCTTCGTATAAACACTCTATTTTTCTATCTAATTTTCCAAATCCACCCTCTTTGTTTTCCGGTGGATTAAAAGTATCGTTTTTTTCTATTGCCTTCTCTCCTCCAGTTCCAGTTTCTTTCATTTTATAAACCTCACTCATGAAGCTTTTGTAATTGAAATAAAGAACTGTTACTTTGTTTTTATCTCGATCGTAAGGTTTTTGTCTACCAGCTCTAGTTCTTCCCTTATAGTTGTTTTTATCAATATCCTCTAAATCCTCTTCTGTTAAATCCGGAAATTGTTTTATCAATTCGTTAATAGGGATTTCTTTTACTTCACCCACGTAATACACGTCTTCAAAATAAGGTGATTCAGTGTAAGAGTATATTAAGTTTGCTGGATCAACGTAATCTATAGTTACTCCTTCTGATTTATTAAAAGAAGTTTTTGTTGCAGCTATACCTAACACTGTTAAATCGTAATATAATCTTTTCTTTGTTAAGTCGTATCTATTACCTCTAAGTAAAACATCTATAGCTTGTTCTTCTGCTATTTCAACAGCTTGCTTATAGTTTAGCTGCATGTGTAAGGCTAGTTCGTCTTCGTTTTCAGGGAGGTCTTCTTTTTTGTTTTCGTAAAGATCCATGTTCATAAGGTTTTGAGCCATATCATTGAACTCAGCTGTGTCCATGTCTTTTTGTATAGACTCCATATACTTAGTTCTCTTTTCAACTCCAAATGGATCTTGAGAATAAGCATTGACTTTAAATAGTCTTTCGGTCATACCGTTAACAACAATATCAACAAACTTAGGTATAATAGGAACTGGTTTCCAATCTAAGTTTAAATAACTTAAGTCACCATTTATAGATAACTCATCTTTATATTTTTGTGTACCTTGTTCTCCTCTAGCGTATAAACGTAGTTTGTGAAAGTTGTTAGTATCTGTTAAATACCTATTGTTATTATATCCAGAATCATTAAACCATTCGTTTTCTATGGCTTGAGCTACTTTTAAACCATATTCTTCGCTTAGTTTCTCTTGATCACTAACTATTTGACTTGGGAAGTTTGCGTTTCTTCTCATATTATTCTTTAATTAATCTTGATGTGTTACCTTTGTTTTGATAACGTCCTACATTTAAACTTATAGACTGTTTTTCAATTTTTGCATTTGGAGCATATAAATTTCTATTGCATGCCATTATAGCTAAACCAGAACTTATAGATGCATCAAATTTTGTTCTTTTTGTAATATCGAATTTAGCCCAATCATTAAGCGTTCTATTAAAATACATCGTTCCCCAACTTTGATTTCCTAAATCCCCAACGTATTGTTGTATGTACATCTCTATAGCAGCCGCGTGAGCCTGCTTTATATCTTCACTTGAATTTGGTATACCTCCAATTTCTTTCTCTGTTACAGATAATTTATTCCATGTTTTATCTGGTCTATTCATACTAAACCCTCTATAACCACGTCTTCTAAAGTGGTATAATAACCTAGGCTTATTATTCTCACATAGTATTGGCATTCCGTAAAACACACAAGCCATTAAAACGTCTTCAAAAAATATCTCTGCTGTTTGTGGTCTAGCTACGTACTCTAAAAAGAAATGATTTGGTGGAGCGTCCTCCATTGAGAATTTTGTTAATCCGTGTAATGCTCCATTTGATCCTCTTCTATCTACAGTTCCTGATATATCGTAACTATCACAACCAAAAGCTCCCATGTGTTCGTTAGCGGGATATTTAATACCGTTTTTTAATATTATTTTATTTTGCATATGTTGAGGTGGAACCCAACTTACTTTAAACCTACCTTTTGGATCTGGATAGAATATAACTTGTGTATCTTTAATTCCGTTAACCCATTGGAAATTACCAGTGTTAATACTAACTCCTCTTCCATCGTTGTAATCTATCTGGTCATATATTCTAACTAAGTTAAATATACTGTTTCTAGTTTCATCTCTAAAGGCATGCTCTGTGGTTCTTGGGAACTGTCTATAAAACTCATTCAAACCATCTTGATCTTGTTTTAACCCATCAGCTTCGTTTTCCCAATGCTCTATTATACCTATATCTATTAGTTCGCCATCTGGTCCGAACACATCATTATCTGGATTATCAAAAACTGGATATCCGTGTTCGTCAATAAAGCCTTCGTAGTTCCATTCCATTGGGATAAACAAAGAATATAAACCAGATTTTGTTTGTCCATTACGGTTTCGTTCTGTAACATCTGAATCATTATATAGTTTTTTAAAATTACCCCCTCCCTTGTCTAAGGAGTTTGAAGTAGAGCCCATCATACATTTCCCTATTATTCTACTACCTAACCTTAAACAAGTTTTTGTAACCCTCCAGTTGTTTAATATATTATCTGGTCTTTCCCACTTACCACTTTCATCATGAACTAATAAGTTTAGTTTTTCCCCATCATAACTATTGTCTCCTGTATTCTTCCAATCAATAGTAGTATCTAATCCCTTAATATCTTCTAGTTGTTCGTTCTCTGTGATTTTTTTTCTCGTGAACTTACTAGCCGGTACTCTATACGCTAATTCAGACTTGGGTCTATCCATACCATCTTGTATAGGTTTAAAAAAGAACGGATAGTTAATTGATATAGGAACAACTTTGTCTGTAAACATTTTCTTTGCATCTGCACCTGATTTAGATAGTATACCATATCTACTATCACTTGATATAGTAGCTAAATTAACTGTTTCTGCTGATGACATAAAAGAAAATCCTGATCTACGGTTTTTAAGGTAACACATTCCGTAACATCTTTTATCTGCCTTACAAGCTTCCCAAAATATAAAGAACAATCTATTTGCTTCTCTAAAGTCTGGAGCCCCAACGTCAATTTTACTCCATTGTAAATACATATAGTGCGTACCAGTTATCCAGGTTGGTTTACCATTATTCACAAACCAGAAACCCTCCTCTCGTCGTTTAAATTCTTCGTCTATGTAATCGTACCATTTTTCTTTATTATTTTCCGGATAACTCCTCCAATCGAATATGTTTTTAATACGTTCTAACTCCTTGGGATATTCTTGTTTCACCCATTTGTTTTTCTCGTGCTTATATACTTCTTTAGGTGGTTTCGGTAGCGCTATAATTAAATTTTGTATTTCTATAATCTCACCTATAACTCCATTGTGAGACAATACTATTAAATCGTGTTCTTTGTTATAACCATACTTCCACTTCTTACCTCTGTTCATTCTGGTAATAGTGGTTCTTTTTATTGGTTCAACTATATTAACTAAACTTTGCCTGTACATTACTTAGATCTACCTTCTGCGAATCCTTTAAAGACTTTTTTCTCTGCCTCTTCAGGTGTCTTGCCCTCCAAAAGGTTTTCTTCTTCTTGAATTCTGTTAAGTATTTCGAATGCGTCAAATATAGCTAGTTTTTTAGTAGCTGCGGCATTTTTCAATCTATCTGCTGATATATCTTCTTTTGAATCTACAATAGCTTCTTTAGCAACTTTAATTAACTCTTCAACTGCTTTCTGCCCAGCTTGGATTATACTCTTCTTCGTTTCCTTCGTATTCATATTTAATTGTAATAAATTTATTCATGACTCTATATAAACGTTTACCGTTTATTACAAACTCATATTCTGAGAACGGTGTAAATCCAACTAGTTCTCCTTTTTCAAAACTACCGTCGGTATGTTTTATTATACCTACGTTTGGTTGTTCTTTATCAACTCCTAAAAAAACCCTGTCTTTTATTGGTTGCACAAAAGAATATCCTTTAGGGGCTCTCCATTTTCCGTTTCTTTTATATAAAAATATTTGATCTTCTTTTATGAGATAAGTATTTTCATTAAAAAAACTTCTACTATTTTTTTCCCTACCCTTAACATCGTGCCATCTTCTAAAAACGTTATGATGAACTATAACTGTGTCTCCAGGTTTTATTTCTGTTTCAAAAGCAGTGGGAATAGATTTAACAACAGCTTGTCTATTCACATATTCGTGATTATAAATCTCAGTATTAAGTATCAATTCTGAAGATCCGACTTTAGTAGTGTTGTTATATCTTTTTCCCTTTGGCTCTATAATAAAGTCAAAAGGCGCTTTCATTAGTACTCTAAATTATACTCTATTGATATAGCCATGTTTTTATTGAAGTCTTTCCAAGGTAAGACATTTTTTCCTTTTCTTATATAAATAGAATACTTATCATCTTCCTCTAATATATCGCAGATAGTGTGCCCACCGTATACCTCTTGACCAACAGCGTAATGCATAGCGTCATTTTTGTAATCCTTACCTACGGTAATTTTTCTAATTAGTTTCATTGTATTTAATTGTTCCATCAGCAATGTTTATATCGTCGGTATTATAAATTGTTTTAAAATTTTCTCTCATTAAAACTAATTCATCGTTTAATCCAGCTAAACTATGTAACGTTGAGTGTTTCTGAGATTCCAACTGTCCAACTTGTAAGTGATGTCTGTTTATGTTATTTACTAAATCTTGTAAAGAATTTAATTCTTCGTTGCTAATCTTAGAAGGTTTTTTAGCCTTCAACTCCTTGATTTTTTTACTTGTGTTTTTTGCCATTTTATTTAATTTAAGTTAATTTGTTTTTATTGTTCAAATGAAAATTTTAATACAACCGGGTGTACATTGTAAATTTCTTCGTTATCAGCTATAACATCAGGTGTCGCTGCTTCGAAGGTAATATCTTGTTTGCTTGATTCAAAAGCAGCAATACTTTTTACTGTACCTAAAACATCATCTGTAGCTGAATGAAGAACGTCTCCAGGTACAAATATTAATTCTGCGTCTGGATCGTCATTACTACCTTTGTCAGTTTCCACAACAGTAACACCAGCAGCTTCGCCACCTCTAGCTAGTACAGTTGTACTAAAGTTGTAAGCCCCCTGTGCTATACCAGCAACATATATAGTGTCAAAACCTACGTTTGTTCCACTAATAGGTTCACCTGTTAAAACTACGTCTGGTCCACCGCCACGACTACCTGCTTGAAGCGTAGTCATAAATACAAGATCATCAGATGATCCAGTAGAATTAGCGCTGTAATCTAGAATTTGATATCCTATTAAATTGTTTTGCCATCCAGATGCGGTTACTGCTGCGTTTATAACACCAAGATCTGTTGGAGCTGCATTACCAATAGATTTAGCGAAAAAAAGTTCTATATCAAGAGCACCTTGATCCGCAGCATCCGTACCTCTTGCTGTAGCAAATGTGTTTAACAATCTTGCTGATCCTTTTGGTATTTGGAACGCTGTCCAATTAAAAAGAATATCACCAGCAGCAAACGCGCCTACGTGTTGTTTACTTGCTGTTATTGTTGGTTTTACTTCTACTGTAAAATATCCCATTGTTTTATTTTTTTGTTTTTTCTAGTGATCTACCACCAAAGTAAGCTCCGATCACGGTTATTAATACTAATTGTAATAGATCAGTCCATTTAGCTTCAACTACAAAGTTAATAATACCAGCATCGATAAAAATCAATAATACTGTTGATATAACTAAGAATATTAAAACTAAAGGTCTAACATTTTTACTCAACCAAGAATCGCTAGCCATATCAGCTGTCCATCTTGATGAGATTTCTTTTTCCATTTGAACTTTGTAGTTTGCTACTAGTTCTTTTATTTTCTTTTCAGCTTCAAGCTTTTCTTCTTTAGAAGTGTGTAAGTCATCTATAACGCCACCTACACCTTTTACTAATTCAGTAGCGCCACCTGAAAATATTTTTCCTAATATATTCATATTACATTCCTCCTTCTAAATTTCCAACTCCACCTGGTGTTTTTTCTCCACCTTCTTTGTAAACTCTTATAGCTTCTTGCATCTCAGGACCACGATTAACACCTTCAACTACGGATCTAGGAACTATAGATTCATGATCTTTTGAAACTTGTATTTGGTTTCCTTCGTTATCCGTTACATAATAATAAAATCCATCTTTAGTAACTGGAATAAAACCATTCTCGTCTATTTGTAAATCCTCGGTTACTACTGTTTCACCTGTTTCAAGGTTTTCAAAACTATCTGCTTGAACCATTACTAGGTTTTCATCCTGGTTAACCGGTTTCTCTTCTACAGTTGGTTTTTCTTCCATCATCATTTCCTCTTGTTTCATTGGAGATTTCATAACCATAGGTGTTTGTACTGGCATCGCAGCCATAGCTGGGTCTTGCTGCATTCCGTTACCAGCCGCAGGACCAAACATACCGCCAAACATTTGACCTCCAACTCCACCTCCAAGTACGTTAGTTGTTGTTGGGTCTGCATCAAGAGTATTTTTAACTCCCCTAGCTGCCCACATTGCTGGATTCAAAAACCCCATTTTTCCTTTACCCATTAAACCTTGCCCAAGGTTTCCAAGAAATCCTTTATTAGGACTACTTCCTGGTGTTGCCATTTGAAATGCTGATGATCCAGCTCTACCATCTGTTAAGCCAGAATCTGCTAAAGCTTCTACTCCTGGAATGTTGTTTTTCTTTTTCCAGTACTCCATGTTTTTTATCACTTTATTTTCCATATTGTTTTTTTAATTTTTTAACAGCAGCATCACCTGCTTTATAAGCTCGTTTTTCCCAAGGGAAATCTTTATATCCCTCTTCCACCCATTTTCCTTTATATTTTATTTTACCATCTTTACGTTCGTATTTTTTACCTCTATATTCCACGTAATCATCTCCATAATCTAAGATACCGTCCTCCATATCTTTCATGTGTTTTCCTTCATGTGCTACAACTTCAGCTTCGTCGATACTTCCGCTTTCAATGTTTTCATCAACAAATATAGTTCCATCGTTATTAGCTTCACCAGCTATACCATCCTCTAGCTCGATCTTTATAACGGTAAATTCAGAACCATCTATCTCAACTGCTTTTTCATTTGGATAAGCATGGGGTTTATGTCCGTTCTCACTTGGAAACGAAGGATCTAATTTAAACTTCTTAAAAGGATTATTATTTTGTTTAAACGCCATGTTATCTGTTTTTATCTTTTATCATATCATCTATAGACTTATTAAAAACCTTATCTGTGTATGATTTATTATTATAAAAAGTACTTCTTTCTGATACTGGCAAATCTTCTTCACCTAACAATACTCTATATATTCTACTAATTAACTGAGAACATTTGAATGATGTTTTAAATACCGAGTACTTTATTGTTGTTCTGTTTCTGTGTCTCCAGGTTTCTATCCAACCTAACCTTCGTAGTTTCTCCCAGCGATTCTTATCCCAACTCATAGTATAAGTACCATCTATAAACTCTTGTCGTGTAAATCTTCCTTTACAATCTAAATAAATTAATAATTCTAAATCTGCATCTGTTAACCCGTAAGTCTTACAG
>Ga0208643_1000556_pt1 | contig 24081 bp, 24 predicted proteins | sample VirMetDEL_Nov_12_FD_184516 | JGI IMG/M metagenome (GOLD analysis project Ga0208643, IMG submission 184516) | Aqueous microbial communities from the Delaware River and Bay under freshwater to marine salinity gradient to study organic matter... | ecosystem: Environmental > Aquatic > Marine >... | reverse complement strand
GAATCTTTTCTATATCTGGTTTCTACGTCTTTATTGTATTCGTGTCCGATATTTCTATCAGCTCCTGCTTTTAATGCATTATCAATAAGGATTCTAATCGTATCATACTCTCCAGAGTTTAACATATCTACAGAGCTAAGTAGAGCCGATTTTAACTGCTGATTTTTACAGAAGGCAGTGAACTCTTCTTCTACGTACTGTAACTCGTCGTCTGAGTGCTTATAAGCTTCTTTGAGTTGCTCTCTAATTGAAGTCTTTAAGATTTCATTATCTAACCTCTTTACTTCAATAGTTAAGGTCTCCATAGAGATTACTGTATGATACTTATGCCAGTATCTTAATATCTCATTTATGATCCACTTATGAGCCGGGTTAGGGAAATGTTCGTCTGTTAGAACGTCGTATATATTTTGTAAGAACTCTTTTCTCGTTAGTAAAGCTCCTAATGTCTTTACTTGGAATGCCGGACCGTAGTCGCTCAAGGATTTTAACGTCAAAATTTTAATTTTTTTATAACTGTTTAATTAATATAACTTATTTCTCTTATACCTGTAATATACGATCTTATTTCAGGTTTCCCAACTTGAAAAACGTATCAGTTATCCAGCCTTCTATATTTTTTATAAAATGGTCTACTCCGTCCTGGTGGTACATCTCTAGGAATTCTTTTCTATGAAATGGATTATTCTCCTCCTCTATCAGCTCTTGGATATATTTTATCTGTCTATCATCTAATATAGGGTTTCGGAGGTCCATTAACTTATAGGAGTTTCTTATAGTCTGTTCCCCTTGTAGTATTTGAGCATAGATTTTATGCTGTGTTAATTTAGCTTCTGATATCTCGAAGATGTCTTCTAGGGTTAGGGAATGTTTTACTAATTCCGGAAACCTCTTTAGAAGTGTTTTCGGACCTAATCCTTTAATTCCTGATATCGCATCTGATTTATCTCCTAGTAGAGTTTTATATAGTATAAAGTTGTCTGAATGTATTCCGAATTCCTCTGATACTTCTTTCTGTTTGTAGAATTTCTTACCTATCGGCCTATAAACTGTTACTTTGTTGCTAACTAGCTGCAAATAGTCTTTGTCTGAGGATACTATTATTACGTCTGAGTTGTGAGTATGGGGGAGGGTGTTTGCCATGTAAGCTATCATATCGTCAGCTTCTGCTTTATCTATCATTCCTGTCTTTACAGGTAGGCATTGCAAATAATGGATTAAACGTGTTATCTGATCTACTTTAGACTCTCCTTCTTCTTCAATATTATCATAGGTGTCCCAGTTTGTTATCCTGGTTATCCCTCTATTTGACTTATACTCCGGTAGCAGGTTTTTTCTATTGTTCGAAGATCCTACTCCATCGAATATTACATATACTCCTGTCGGCTGTACTAGCTGTATTAAGGAACCTAGTGATCGTATAAATCCAGCCATACCTCCAATAGGGACTCCTTCTTTATTTAAGAAGTTAATTGTAGCAAAGTTTCTAAAGAATAGATTAAGAGCATCTATCATTAGCACCCGTGAATGAAATTCCTGCTCTACTACAGGGGAGGTTTCATGCTCTGTAACAGTAGCAAGAAGAGCTCTTAGATTGGTTGACATACTTAAAGATAATAAAAAACCCCTGCATAAGCAAGGGCCTTTCGATTTAATTTAGAGTTTAATTCTATCCTGGATCGTTTTCAGTCGGTATAGGTGTAGTATCTCCTTCCTCTGGTGCTTCTACTACTATGTCGAAGTCTCCTCCTCCAAGTATTGCTGCCCATTCAGATGCATGTGCTGTTTTGTAGTTCTTAAGATCTTTATCTTCATCCATAATAAAACCGTGAGGGGTCATAATAATCTTACCTCTAGTTGTAATACCGTTGATATGATTCTTATCTATTTGAAGATTTGTTCTTTTAGCAAACTCTACCTGCTTTCCATCTTTAATTGCTTTAATCTTAGATGTTCCTGCATTCATAATGTTTCCGAAAGTGATTACAAACGTTGCGTCGTACCACATAGCAAAACCTCCCTTATTCATAAGTTTCGGTTGTCCCATTGGCGACTCTGCTTTCTGCGTCCATACCTTATTTACAACTACTAACGTATTAGTAAAAGGTGAAGACTCTTTTCTTGACATTACGATACGTTGATTTACTCCGTTACCGAATTGCGTAGACATTGCTCCTGCATTCCATTCATTATTGTTCTTATTAGAACGTACTGATAGTTCGCAAGGTACAGATCCGATTGAATCCCATAAGAAAAGTAAGTCATAAGGTAATGCTCCTTTCTTCTGTTCATCTACTAGATCTAGTATGAAGGCTGATACGTCTTCGATAGTATGTATCGTCTCTCTGTCTACATAGATAAAGAATCCTCCATAGTCTAAGACTTCTCCAGTCTCTTCGTCTACTGTCTGCTCTACCTGTAAGCCCATCTGTACGGCATGCTCCCAGTTCCATTTCATCTCTGTAGTGATGAATACTGGAAGTATTCCTGCTTTCTGTGCAGATACTGCTGCTTCTAGTAGTGCAGTGGATTTACCTGTATCCGAATGGCCTCTCAACATGACTATGTGTCCCATTGGGATCCCCGGGATAGAGGTTACCTCTTGAAATGCCGGGGATAATGGGATCCATTTTTGGTCTTTGAAGCGAACATTCTTACTCAGCAATTTCTGTTCTTTGAACTTACTTAGGTTAAAACCTTTCTTAAGCTCTGCAGAGACAGCTTCTGTTAGTGATTTGCTTTGTCTTTTCGCCATCGGTTATCTTAGAAAGGTAAAGCGTCGTCTTCAAATAAACTATCGAACTTATCAGCTTTTGACTCTGCTTTCTTTCCTGAGTTCTCTAGAGAGAACTTGTTTGTTGGTGATGAAGGGGTATCAAATGCTACCATTGGAGCTGGTACATCTTCTTCTGCATCTTCTTCTGGAGCTAGATAATCATGAAGTACTTTTTTCATGTCATCGAATTCCATTCTAGTAAATGTTTCCGGTGGATTTGGTTGATCCTCTAAAAGTGTTTTAAGCAATGCTGCATCTTCCGTTAAAGTGGTTTCAGCTGTTCTTGCTCTAATGGTTGTCTTAGCATAACCTGTTCCTGTTGTAGCGGCATCTATAGTAGTTAGAGTTAAATCTCTACCTGTGATGATATCAGTAAAATCTCCTATGTCCTCATCTTCAACCATTGACAATAGTTCCATGTAGATCTCTTTTCCGAATCCCCATAGCTTTACTCCTTCGTCTTCTTTACCTCTTACGATTACCGGAGCAAATACTCTCATTTTAGGTTCTAATTTTCTAGCAAGTCTCCAATTCTCTTGGCCTCCTGCTTCTCTTAATTTAGCAACAAACTCAACTATTGGATCTTTATCTCCGAAGTTGATTGGTGAGATGATAGGGAATTTGTGAATCCCGTAATGGAACATTAATTCCGAAAATGGATTTGATTTGTTGAATTTTGACGGCACTACTCGAATAACTTCCTTACCTACACTCGGTTTGTAGAAGTTGTTTTTCCTTGACCCTGTCGACTGGGTACTGTTCTGGGTTTGCAGAGCTTGTAGCTTTGCTTTGATTTCACTTACGTTCATTTTTATAACTTAATACCTTAATATAGTAACTTTGTTGCTTGTTAGCAACTTTAATTTACAGTTATCGAAATGCCACCTCTTCATCCCGCTGTTCCCTCCTTGTTTTTTACAGTACGGGCAGATTACCACTTTATCTAGCATTCCCTTTATTAAGCTCGGCTTTCCTTGCTTGGCCTTGCTTATGTTGTTCTTATGAGTTATACTCTTAGGTTTCCTCATCTTCTGCTTAGTATCTTCTGATCTTTGTATTCCCTTCATCGTGTTTGATATTCTACTTTTAGTATCTTCAGAGACTTTTCTACCTGCGTTAGCGTATCCGTTCGCTTTTTTTATTATATCCGGTAGCTTTAGTCTTGCTTCAGATAGGTTTTTTTTATGTTCCTCTGTAAGTGTTTTTCCTTTCTGTGCTTCACTTATCTTATTTCTGGTCTCTTTTGAGTGTTGTTTCGGCTTTTCATCTGTGTTTGTTAAGGCGAGGTTTAGCCCTTCCTCCAGTACGTTATAGTAATCTTGCCAAAATCTCTCTTGCCTATTTAATTCTGTTTTTTCACATTGTTCAACAATCATAAAAGTGTGGTTGTCGTACCCGTACTTCTGTATGGAGTAGTAAAGCTTGTATTGCTTTTTAAAAAAATGATTCCCATACTGTTTCCACCGTTTATGTATGTCTGCGGATTGCCCTACGTATACTTTACCTGTGGGGGATACTATTTTATAGATCCCAATTATTTTTTCGGTACCTATCTTTTGCTTTTTCATCAATTCTCTCTTTATTCTTTAGGTAATATTTCTGAGACCATTTCCTCTGAGCTTCTTTTTTTTGCTCTTCTGAAAGGTGTTTTTTTATACGTCCCATCTTTAATATAAATATACCCTAAGTATTAAAAACTAAGAAAAAAACTAAGAAAGTTATAATGAAATGATTCGGGAAATTCTTGTACGGAGTACTCTAAGGTCTCCTTGAGTAGTCAGCAGCACTGTATTTCTATAGTGCTGCCAGTTTACTCTAAAACGGGTGTCCACCACTCCCCCGTTTAGTTTTTTAATTACCTCATTTAAAGCGTTAATCGTATACAGAGAATTTGACTCTTTTTTCCTATGCACTAGTATTGTATTCGGAGGAATACTATCTATATTCATTTCATCTAGATTATAGGTACAGGCTACTTCGTCTGAATCTTTTATTTCTAATATGAAGATTTTATTGTAAAGTATTGTGTGTTTGGATGTTAGATCTGCTATAAAGTAATCTATCTCCTCGGTAGGTACAAACGTACACAGTAATTTATTCTTCAACATCTCTTGACTCTCTATAGTATCTATATCATACATATCAAAAGGGCTGTAAAGAATCGTATCTTTTTCCAACATTTATCGTTATTTTTAAATTTTCTTCTTCAAAGACTCCTACTATTTTACGTAGGATATCTTTATCTTCTTTTGCTAAATCTAAGAGTATTGCATCATATGTATACAGTACTATCTTAGACTTTTTATCTTCCAGAAGATAGAGTATTTTCTGCAATAAACCAACATTACTTACAGTTTCATAATTTTGTATTATGTAGTTGAATAGTTTCTGCGGATTCATATTAGTTAAATCTTTCCTGTAGAATCTATACCTCTCATCTACTCCGTCGATATATCCTTGCTTTTGAAACTTCGTCCATAGTTCATCTATATAGGCAGTTGTAAGTTTAAAGAACTCAAAATCCTTATACTGTTCAAAGACGTTCCCGTATAGTTGCTTAAATACCAGCTTCTTTGCTTCGTCTCTATCCATTCCATACACCTGTCCAAAATCTTCATAAATATCTCCCGTTGCAGATTCATACTTTACTAATTTTGAGATCAGAGTAGGGTGATAAGCTACTAAATCTATCTCCATCAGTAGGTCATTTCTCGGCACAAAAACACTCCTACACCCACTGTCTTTATTCAATGCTGCGAAGTTTATATGGTTAAAATGGTTGGAAGGTCTTCCTGTTGTATTATTGAGGTTGTACTGTGTTAATATATGCTGGTTTACAAGTGATAGAAAGGGTCTCTCTATGTTAAAGTACTCCTCTAGTGTATCACTTACCTTTAAGCCGTTTCTTTCTATAACCCAAAATATATCTTCTACTGTTTTTCGGAATTCATTAGGTACATAGTCGGATATGTCTTTAAGATGTTCTTCGGATACTTTTTGACAATGTTCGAAATGCTTTACAATTGGTATGATATTACTTAGTTCCGGATCGTTGTAGTACCTTCTTGAGAAGTAGTTTAGTGCTTGAGTGTTTTCTTCTTTAGTAGTAGGTAGGGAATATGTATTTTGCCCGTGGTAGAAGTAGTTAAATACCTTTCTATCCGGAGTGTATACTTTCTGGATGGTCGCTATCCATTCTCTGACTTGAGTATATTCTATTTTTAATGCTTCACTGTGAAAGAAGTTTAGGAGGTATCCTTCTTTTGTATCTACATCTCTTACATATAAACACAGAGGAGTATAGATAGCGGGATGTAGTTCGAGATGTCTCTGTATAGGAATAGCTATAATATTCTCTAACTTATGATCTTTTAGATCTTCGAACTGCTCTTGTGTCTCTATTAACCAAAACATAACCTTTCCTATAATATAAGGAAAGCTAGTAAGAGGTACAACTTAGATTGAGAATTCAGTATAGTTTGTAATGTATTGAGTAAATCCATAGACTTTATACCGCTGTTCTGTTAATAAGACCATACGTTCATTCGTCCCCTTAATATATGCTCCGGAGGTTGACCAGGGTAGTTCAAAAGGTATGTAAATTCCCCAATTATACTTTTTATCTTTATTTTTTATAGCAGTATAATCTTCTAAAGAAACCTCTGTAAAGATTGCATTGTTCGTTCTTCTCAGGAAGTACCGGGTAAGTACTGGATATTTTACTGTTGGTTGAGTGTATTTAGGCTCTAATAGCTCTACCATTGGAGGAGTTATGTTTTGCTGCCTACGTATACTGTCGTAATAAGTGTTTGTTGCGGTGTTAAGAGTATTTCCTTCTTCTAAGTAGTCGTTGAGGGCTGTATATACTAGCTCTTGCGGTACACCATCAGCAGCGTTTGTTCCTGTGTATAATTTTCCATTTGCAAGTATGTGGTATTTTCCGGTGTATGGTTTTTTTGATGTACGGTACACTAGTTCATTTCCATTTGTGTACTGGTCTGATACTATTTTAGATTTAGGGTAATACATATTATCTAACTGGTCCTTTATACTCTGGGTTTTGTCTTATTCCGTAGGTTGTTGGAATGTAAGTGGTATTTGCTGTTGCTACTGCCTGTACGACTTCGCAGTCCGGGCCCATACCTACCATTTTTTCGATGTCGACTCCTGTGTTTGCTATCAAGGTAGCGCTGACGGTGTTTAGGTTGTTCCCTCCGATATTCCTAAATGCTGTGGCTCCTCCTGCTACTCTTTCGTTAACAATTTCCTCTACCAAGGCATCACTTGTTGTTTTCCCTGAAAGGTATGCATCTTCTAACACTTTACTAAAACCTTTAAACCAGCCTTGCCCGTTGTATACAGCATAGATCATATTAAAATAGAGTCTTCCGTCTGATTCTATTAGATTTGCTATCTCTGTGTTTTTTAGATATAGTTTCTTAAAAGAGTCGTAATCTGCTTTGATTATAGTTTTGTAGGAATCGTACAGTACGGGTTTATCTTTTGGTTTTGGGTATGTATTGTTGTTCCACCTTGACTTATCCTCTCTATCTACGAGTTGCCAAAAAGCAGTATCATACGTTCCTGTATGATTTTTCCTATCCAGTCCCCAGAGTGTCTCTCCGCTGTTTACACTACCTGCATCTAATCCTCCTTTAGAGTAAGCTCCTTCTAAGTTATCTATAACTAATGCAAGAACTTCCTCAAACTTAGTTACATTCTTCGTGATAGTATTACACTTTATAGAGGTCTTTGCAGATCTTATAGCAAGTACTCCGGAGAAGGTAGAAGGCGGTGCTAGTTCTTCTACAAAAACACTAAAGGGCTTTAAAGCGTTCTCAACAGTTTGCACTTTCTTCTCTGGGATTGTTATTACTGCGGATATACTTGTTTCCCACTTGGAAGCATTTACTGTATGACTTAGTCCAGTGATTATAAATTCATAGGTGTCTTTATAAGACAGCGGAAGTACGTCGTTTGTTATTCTAAATTTCTGAAATATTTTCATCCCTCCTAAGCCTAAAAGGGTGAAGTCTAGTTTTATCGGAATAAAAGCTGTTGAGGTTTGACCTGTCTCTGTAAATCTTGCTAAACATGCTTTATATAGTTCTACCGCGGTGTTTTCCTGATTAGCATCGTCTGACTGTCCGAGGTTTACAGGAGAGAATATACTTCCATCTACCGGGGTCTGGTTGTTTATTAACTTAAGGTATACTCCTAAAGCTGTTCGGTAATCGGATTGTATTTGATCTCTTCTCTTAGTAGCGTTTTCTGCTTTCGTATTGTCTATAACCTCTTGCTTCTCTTTTCCAATCTGTTTAGTTGGGTATATGCTATCTTTCAGGCCAGAACTCAATATACTAAAAGATATAGCTTCCTCTCCAACTGTTTGACCTTGAGCTTGAGCTCCTACTGAGATCATGGTAGCTAGGTCCGGAGTGATACTGCTTTGAGCTGAAATGCTTGTTAACATGCTGCCCAGGCCTTGAGCTTTAAAAGTGGTTATGTTCTCAGAAGTATTTGTAAGTCCTTTGATTCGTTTTTGTTCGTAATCTATAATAGTTAGAACCTCTACTCCGCTGTCTACGTCTGAGATGACTTGCAAGTCGTTGATGCTTCCTAGGGCTTTACTAACTCCGTCGCATATATCCTGCAGGTACTGTCTTACTGTTATTTTATTATCTGCTTTCCCTGTGTTCTCTATTAGAACTTTGGAAAGATATGCTACGTTAAGGTATATGTAATTTATATTGCCAAGGGTCGGGTATATTGAAATATCCCTTACTACTCCCGCTTCTTTCTTTAGTGCTTCATTCAAAGTAGTGTACTTCCGATCTGCAAAACGTTGAATACTGTTAAAAGGTCCTATATCGGCTTTAGAGAATGTATTAAAGGTTCCAGAAGTAGTTCTTAGGTAGGGGTTCTTAATATAGCATTTCTGCAAGTTGCAGGAGATAGAAGTCGAGTACATGAACATCGGTTTATCCGACTCCCAGTCTACTTTTAGTACTTCTTCTCCTTCTGAGAAGAGGTTTACATACTCTCCTACCCATTTCAAAAGCGCTTGAAAAGATAAGTAGGTTTCTAATCCACCGTTAGCGTATTCAATAGAATTGAATCCTCCGAAATCCGAAGTTCTTATGTTACCTATAAAAGTCTTATATTCTCCCATATCCTATATTTTAATTCTCTCTTGGGGTGAGTACTACACTTGCTGTGGCAGGGTCACTGTCTTGGCTTATTGCTTCCTGTATAAATGACAGATCCGATTTAATCTTTGTACCTTCTACTGCGTATTTGCCACCTACTCCGTCAAGAAATCCTGTACGTAATACCTGTCTTAGTACTGTTGCAGGGGAGGCTTTTTGGGAATCTAGGTATTCTATGAGTTCGATATTAGAAACCGTGGCAGTATTTATAGGAGTTAGTTGTGTTATTACCCTTTGCAGTTCATTGAGCCCTTGTGAGAGACTCTCATAGTTTGTACCTACTCTACTGGCGGTATTTGGGTTACTAATTAAGGTGTACTTAAAGATATTGGAGGTGGTTGTATCAGGGTTATCTATAATGGTTAAGTTAAGGTTGTTGTAAAATTGTAAACGTTGTGTATTCGGGGTTATGGTGCGACTTTTAGCTGCAATTTCTAAGAGCTTTTCCTGGCTTCCGAACCAACGTAGTACGGTCTCTCGGTATAGGTTTCCTTCGTAGTTAATATACGGGGTCTGTAGTAGTAGGTTTCGCATGTCCTCCCAGGGAGTGTAGTACGCTTCTCTAAACGCTTCTAAAGCGGGCAGGTACGCATCCTGTATTGGCCCTACAAGCCCTATTACTCCTCTCGCTTGGTCGAGCCGTTCAAGTTGTGCTTGAGTGCTTTTACTAATGTTACCTTGTGTTGCTTCTTTGGTAGTGGTTTCTGAAATTAACTCATATAGAAAACTGTTAAATGCGGAAACGTTAGCTGCAAGTTGAATTGATGCTGTGTTTTGGATTCCTTGATCTACTATTATGTTAGGAAGCGTTTCAGAGGTTAGCCCCTTGCCGCCGATATTCATTTTTAGAGAATCTATAATATCTCCTACTGAGATTAGGTCTAGTACTATATCGTAGCTTAGGTCGTTGCCTAGTTTCCAAGAAAAGTTACTAACTTTTGCTAACATGCCGTCGTAGTTTCCTCCGGTACGTTCCTTAGTCTTTAAAAGTGTGTTGTGTATATTCTCCGGTTTTCTTTTATCTCCGTTAACGTTAAACAGTATGCTGGGGATGTCCGGAGCGTTCATAAGTTGTTTTGTACCTACTTGTGTGTTGGTTACGGTATTGTCGAAGTATATGGAGTGTCCCCATTCTAGAACCATACTGTATCCTAGTCTCAAGTATATTGCTTCTATTGCCTCAAACTGTTTCCGTGTGTAACATTTTATAGATACCTGGGCTTGTTTCAGAGATCCGTTATTTTTATAGTTTGCTGTTATCCCGGTGATGCCAGGCATTGGCTTATATCCTTGTTGTTTGTCTGATAGGAACCCGTATGAATTGTTCAGTCCATACCCTACTCCTCCTCTAAGTACTGCGCTTCCTTCATCAGAAGTGCCTGCAAAGAGCACAAGTTTTTTTGCTAAGTTAAAACCCTTAACATCTGCTTCCGATACGTTTAAGTTTTCCGCTAACTGCTTTACCCGCAGACCTTCTATCTGGACTGAGGAAGATAATCTTATCCAAGGCGTGCTTGCGTTAAATACTTTAAGGTCATCAGCGTCTTTTTGAGACTTCTGCAGTCTTTTCTGTCTGATGTTTACTTGGGTATCTACAAAGGTGTCAAATACTTCTCCTAAAATCCTGTCACTCATTATTTATACTATTAAAACTGTTTATAACATCTTCCGGATCCGCTGGTATTCGAATCTGTACACCTAATGTAGGGTAAATTGAGTTAAAAGGCAAGCTGGGGTTAGCAGCAGCTATTACCCAGTATAGGCTCCAGTCTTTGTAGTATTGATCTGCTAGTAGATCTAACCTATCTCCATCTGTAGTAACTACGTATATATCACTCTCCTGTTCTGGGATTATAGGGTACCTTGTTACCCCTCGGTATGTTGCACCTTCTTCTGTTCTATATACCTCTATGCTCGAATACCTGTTCATTTAATGCTTTTTAATACGTTATCAGCCTCTTGACTGCTGGGATATATAATATTTCCCTTCGTTATCACTTTCTTTTCAGAGTTTGTAAAGTCTTCTGCATACGGTAGATATGGATTTGGCTGCTCTCCGTACTTCTGCTGAGGGGTGAATAGTGCATAGTTCCGTGTTCCGTCCATTATCTGTGGAGCGAAATCGTGAATGGGTGTGAAGTTTAAAGACACGTCAAAATGTCTAGGTGTTTCAAGTTGAGTTACCTCTTGCCCTCTTTCCGGTTCGTTATAAGCTATCTCCCAGGAAGCTTCTTCCGGTACAGTGTAAGTTAGGTTTGTTATAAACCCAGGTATTCTGTAGAGGTAACTTCCTACATTGAGTCTAACTAAGTTACCTTTCATGTAACCTCCTGCATAGTCTGGTGCTAATGTAGAAGCTAGGTACGTAAGTTTTTGGTACATTGCTTTCATCTCATCTCTTGTCTGAGGATGTACTTTAAAACTTAAACTTATAGATCGTGTAAACCCAGTGTAGTTATAGAAGCTGTCACCCCGTCCTACGAATTTTGCAGTGTCCCATGTTCCTCCAAAATTATCGGTTATTGCTCCAAGAAAAGCTCTAAAGTGTACGAATGTATGATCGTTTGAAGCATTATCCATTACTTCAAACCGAAACCTAATAAAATCTCGGGTATTTCCTGTCTCTATGTCAACATTCTTTTGCTTGTACAGTGGCATTGCTGCTACTCTGTCTACAGTATCTATGTCAGAGACGTATAGATTACTTCTATTTCTAGTTTTTTTACCGGGGTCTCCTAATCCTACTCTTGTTATTTTGTTAACTAGTGGATCACTATAATCTACTGCATTTTTTCCAAAGACTCCTACTTGCTTCTGTATTAGGTTTCCTTCTACAATATTTATGTTTTTCCTGAAGTCTGTGCCTATTAGGTTTAGGGTATCATCTCCTCTTTGTGGTTGTTGTAATAGCTGATCTAAGCTATAGGTAAAGGTGTTTTGAGTAAATACTTGATATGCATTCTTCTCCTTACCGCTGTATACTCTATTATCTGCAAAAGAGATTATAGTCTGTGTAATCCCAGGTCCTCCGGGGTAGTTAAATAGTTGCTGAAAGTCTTTCGATATTCCAAAGTCTTCAAGGTTTGGATTTGTTTGATTGGACTCGGCTCCTTTTACGGATAGTTTAGAAGCGTGAAGCATAAGCAGTTTATTTCTATATCCGCTATAGTCTGCTCCGTAAACCTTGTCGTATTTTAAACTGCTGTCGAAAGATCCCAGTATTCTTCCTTGCTTATTAAGGTGTAGTCCAGTTCCGCTTGCTGCGACCTGTGCTAATGTCGCTAAAGGGTTATAAAGTCCTTTAAGAGGTCCGGATCTATTAGGTCTTCGGGTACGATTGGATTCTGTCCTGATAGTATCTGTTGTTTACCTATGAAAAGAAGACCTTTAGGAGTTGTAAGGAATTTAGTAATTCTTTCTAAGTCTATACTCCTGCTAGAAACCTCTCTAGTGATTCCTGCTATTAATCCAGTAGCGGAAGGTATATTCTCCTCCACTCCAGGTATTCCTCCTTTTATAAAAGGCTGTCTGCTACTTCCATCTCCAGGTCTATCCTTGCCGAACTCTAAACTTCGTTGATTAAATCCGTATTTTTGAGCATAGGTAGGTCCGGCTTTAGATTTAAAATCTGCAGCAAACGGGTTATTTTCATAAAACGACCCTAAGTCAGTTACTAGGTCCTTTAATGCCATTAAGGATAGGTAGTTCCTTTCTCAGGATGTGTATAGCCTTTTGGTTTTTTTCCGTTTAAGTCTAATGTAGACGGCTGTGGTAGAGTATTAGGTACTCCGTCCTCATACTCATTATATGCCTTAACTACTTCTGCTTTAAGTGCTCCGTCTAAGGAATACCCTGCTGCTCCGTTTCCTTTCGCATGAAGACTGGAGTCTTTAGTAGAGAGAGGATTAATTGGCGGGGTTGCTCCATCGTGTGCTGATAGGGTAGAGCCTTGTGTTGTTAGTAAATCTAATATGCCCATGGTTATTTCTTTTATTATAAATATAAACTTTTTGTAAATATCGGTTTAGACTGTTGCACTATAGTCAACTCCGCCTCCTAGTGCTTTAACGTTTCTACCTACTCCGTAAGCCTGTCTAGCGTTTGCATTCCCGACAGCTTGTCCGTTTAGATTCAATGTTATTTTAGTATCTGAAGGGGTAATATTAACTTGCGTATTACTGGCTGTGCTATTTGCAGGGTTGCTTGACGAGTAAGGTCTCTCTTGTCTATTTTCTGTTCCCGCTTGAATTGTTCCTAGCGAGCTTGTAGATCCTGCTCCTTCTTCCGGTCCTGCGTCTAGAGCGGAGTTAAGTACGCCTAACATAACTGCTCCTGCTGCTAGCCCGGCAATTGCTGCTGCTGGGTTGATAGTGGCTGCAGCAATTGCGGTCCCTATTGTAGCTACTTTGTAAGCGATAGCTAAGGGGAGTAGTATTTTCATAGCTCCAATAATAGTTCCTATATTCTCTCCTACAAAATTAAAGAAGCTGTGTATTAAAGGAAGTACTTTTTCCGCTAGAGGAAGTAAAGCGTCTTGAAACTTCTGCCCGGCAACAGCAAGTTTTTCCTGTAATGATACGCTCTCTAGTTGAGAAGCTAATGCGTCATCTCCTAATTGTTTTGCTATCTCTGCTTCAGTTTTACCCTGTTTCTTAAGGTTGTTATATTTTTCCTGTAAAGTATTTCCTTGTGCGTCTAGTTTATTTAAAGCTTCTCTCTGAATCAAGGCGTCTGCTAGAGAGTTTGTAGACATGCCAACTGCTTTTGCGTATGCTTCCTGCTGGATGACATTTAATTTTCCATACTCTGCTGCAGTGCCTATGTTAGCTGCTAGTTCGTCAGCAAGTGTGGCTTGATCTCCCATCAATGCTGCGTATCGTGCTCCTTCTAGATTTAACTGCTTTCCGGTTAGTAGTTCTGCTGCTAATTCATCTTCAATAGAGGATTGAAAATTTAATAGTGCATTGGATGTAGCGGCAAGATCTTTCATCTCTACCCCTAGAGCTTTGGCTTTAAAAACAGCCTGTGCCATTGCTGCTGCAGAACCTCCCATTTGCAGCTTAATTGAGGAGGATATGTCGCTTATTCCCTCTAGGACCTCTGCTTCGTTTAGTGCTAACCCGTTCTGTATATTCAGAAGAGCTACTTGTCCTTTGTACTCTTTTGTAGATTCTCGTAATCCTTTTCCGGTGAGAAAAGTCATATCCTGTAGAGCTCCTACTGCTTGTTCACTAATTCCTGCTTGCTTTGTTAAGTCTGTAAAATCTTTTAAGGTCTGCTTATTAAATTTACCAAATGTCCCGTATCTTTTATTTAGTGTAGTGAAAGCTTCATTGAAGTTTCTAGTTGTTCCGTACAGCCCTTCTGTAGTACTCGCCATTGCGCTAAGCTCTTTATTTAACTCATTAGCTTGGCTGTTACTTATTCCAAAGTTTCGGGCAGTATCGGAGGTTAGCTTATCTAGTTGTCTAAACGTAGCTACTATCCCTGTTACTAATAGTCCGCCTAATACTAGGGGATCTAGTAAATTTTTACCTAGGGACATTCCTACGGATTTTAAACCGGCCGCCATTGTGGAGAATCTAGAGGATGTTGCGCTACCGGCTTCGGTCTGTGCTGCTGATAGTGCTTTCTCTGCCTCTATAAGGTTTCCTAGTATTGGGATTTTACTTAGTCCTTTAAGTAGCCCTCCTGTGACTCCTAGCTTGGATTGTAACTTAGTGGCTTGGGTAAGCTGGGCGTCTAGGAGTGTTTTCTGTAGTGCTAGTGTTTCTTTTAAGCTCTCCTGCTCCTCGTCGTAGATTACTAGGTTATTTAATCTTGCTACCTCTAATAGGTTCTCAAGGGCAATCTCTTTAGTTTTAAGGTCGTTAATCTGGTTTGCTATAGTTTTAACATTAGCAGTTCCTTCTGCAAGATCTATAGTATTTGCTAGTATCTTATCTGTTCCCCTGGTAAGTTTTAGAAAGGCAGCATTTACATCCCTCTCTACTGTCTTTCCGATCGCTTTTGTCAGTCCTAAAGCTTCAGAAAGCTGTGTATTTAAACTATCTGCTATGGTAGCTCCGATAGAGCTAATAGTATCACGGAGAAAAGCTGCATCCTGTAAAGTATCTTCTAAGTTATTATCTTCTGGGCTTGCCATATAGTATAAATAGAGAAGGGTAGTGTTTTAAGCTACCCTCCGTTATATGCGAGTTTTTTACCTTTCATGTAGTCCGGTACCTGTACTGCTCCTGATTTTACCTTATCTGCAAGGAGGTTTCCGTCGTCTTGTGGTTTTTGCTTTTCGTAATACTCTGTTAATGTGCGGTATATGTACTTTCGGAGATGTATCGGGAGTTCGTAGACTTCTGTAAAGGAGTACCCTCCCTTTCCGTGAAATACTATTTCGTGTATTTGATCAAAGGTATTTTTTCTATGCTGCGGAGTCAGGCCAAAAAAAGTTAGTTGTTATTGGTAGAGTAATGTCCTCCTCGCCATTACTTGTTTCTACCGTAACTGTTAAGTTTATATCAGGCTGTACTTCGTTTATGTAATTTCTTAATGCTCTTGCATCTCTAGCGAGAAGTGAGGTGTCCACAAAGTTTCTAACTGTTCCTATTTCCCTATCTCCATTTACTGCAACTATAGTGTGTTTCAGACGGGTAGACATCTCCGAGCTGCTATCTTTATTAATTTTTTTAAGTCCATCTAGCTCTCTTTTAATTTTACTTGCATCTCCTACAGTTAGTACTTTAAATGTTACTACTATTTTTGAATGAGGTAAAGTATATTGAAATTCATTAATATTAGGCTGTATTAAAGTTTCGTCAAACGCTTTATCTTCTAATGTAGTTAAGTCTACTACTTGCGGAATACCTCTGTAGGTAAATTCGTAATCTTTTCCGTATCCCAGTATTCTCGCTGCAATCATAACTGCGTTTTGATCTCCTGCTAGTAGTTCGCTGTAATCTACTTTAGTAATTATTAGAGACTGTAGTAGCTTGTCTACGACGATTCCTTTTGCTAAGTAATTTGGATTAGTTAGGATATCCTCTTCTTTAGCGGTCATGTATTTCATTTCTACCTTGCCGCTTGCAAGTGGGGAATCTTTTGGATAAAGTAATCCTTTTGAAGGAAGATCTATCTCTTCTGTTGGGAACTTAAATTCTGACATTTTAATGTAACTATTTTATTATAAATATATATCTTATTGTTTTTCTTACAAATCTACCATAACAAACTTACCTTTGTATTTCATTAGGTTGTCTGCTGAGTAGTCTATTTCGTCTATGTCTAGACCTGCTCTAGTATATGCTGTTTTTATTCCGGTTAGGAATTCTAAAAGTTTAGGTGCTTTTAGGAAGATCTTTAATGCTTCCTCATCATCATCTAAAAGATAGGCTTCTGCTTGATCCATTGTTCTTTTTATTAACGTTTTTTCATCTGCTGTTAACTGTTCAGCATTCTCCATAACTATATACCCTAATCCTTGAGAAAGTACCTTAATTTTATGGATTGGTATGATGCAAGAGAAGTTGTAGTTTGCAAGGGTCTCAGCATGTTTCAACTCTACACTATCTGTTGTTACCTTAATTACTTTTCCATCGGGTAATTCCAGGGCTACCCCATTGTCTCCCGCTCCTAGGTATGTTGCTTTGTGCTTATCTAAGATAAGGGCTACTAGATCTTTATATTTCTTAGAAGTTTTATCTTCTGTTAGTGTTTTCATGTTTTGTGTATCTTCAACGTTAGTGTTCCTGCTCCTTTAATAACCCGATGCCACTCATGCCTTGCTATAAAGATACGATCCTTTAAGCAACTAGGCAACTTATCTTCTAACTGTATTTGCCAATCTGTGTCTTCTAGTACTTCGATTGTCCTATCTTCCTCATCACGATGCCAGAGTAGTTCGATTGGATCTATATTTCCGTCGAACTCACGAATAGTGTATTTGTCTGTAACTTCTAAATCAGTATACGGTTTACCAGAATCCACTATAACTTCCTTTTAGTCCTAATAGTTTAGAATATCTTGGCAGGCGACATGACCAGTACCCAGGTTTAGTTTTATCTTTCTTTTCTGCACAGTTATGTCTTTTTGCAAAGTTTCTTCTCGCTTCTGGGTCGTTTATTTTTGCTTTTAGCCCTGTGGTTCCCCCGAAAGATACTTTTTTTATTTTCTTAGTTTTTGGATCTTTAACATATACAAAGAACTTCTTACTGCCGCCTCTCTTTGGAGAGCTTAACTGTACTGTCTTACCTTGGTATTTAGCTTCTTTTAATACTGAAAGGTTAGGTCCTCCTGGTTGTGATGATATTTTAATATTATTTTTAGTAATATATTTTAGGATGTATTTTTCTTCAGGTTTTAGGTTGTTTTGACTAGCAAATCTATCTACAGCCATTTCTGTTGCATCTTCTCCATACTTTTTTATAAATTTAGAGATTATCGCTTTGGCTCTGCCTTTTGGAGATGTAGGATTAGATAGGAATTTATCGTATATGTCGTTTTTAGCTTCGTTCATAGACATGTTGTCTATTTCATCCCGTACCCATTCTTTTTCACCTGGGCCTAGTTGATTATAATCCATACCAAACTCAGCTTGTGCTACTTCATCGTAATCTAATGATTCTTCTAGTATAGGGAAATCTAAAGGAACTTTTACTCCTTCGTATATCCCAAAATGACCTAAATCGGTTTCTGTTAGTATTTCCAGATCAGATCCTGAGAATTCTAATATCTCTCTAGCGTATAAAGCTCTTGCTTCTGCAAACAGGTCGAAGTATTTTGTTGATCCTGCTCTATACAGGTGATCGGTTAAAGGTCTATTATTATCTAAATGATACCTTAAGCCTTCTGAGAGTATCTCTTTAGTTGCTTTACTTTCATTTAAAAGTACTGCTGGTTTAGTCTCGCAAGTATTACATCCGCATCCGCACATAGTTTTATTTCTTTATAAATATAAGATTTTTACGTTTAAATACCAGCTCTAGGGTAAACAAAAAGACCTGGATGTTTAGTCCAGGTCTTAGTATTGTTAGTGTGGGGTAGTTTAAAAATTTAATACAGCGTAGTCCATTCCTATTCCTAATGTAATAGTTTGTGCTGTAGAGTCGTTATCGTAGTCTAGATCTCCAAATGCTGCATTCTTAATAAATGCTCCTTTAATTACCCACTCAGATACTACATCTCCTACAGGACCTACTATGTCTATTACTAGGTCTTTTTTGTAGAAGTCACTATAGCCATCTCTACCTGTTACAGATTCGTGATGTAAACGAGTCCATTCCATTACTGCCTGAGCTCCAGAAGGAGTAATCGGATCGAATAATGTCATAGAAAGATCATTCCATCTTAATTTACCTTTTACTTTTCTGTATGTGTTTATATGGTTAAGTACAATCTCTCCTTGCTCAAATCCTAGTCCTGATAAGCCTTTGATCATGTAGGTCGGTATACCGTCCATATACATGATAAATCTGTTCTGTACTTTAGGTTCGAACTGTGTGAAGAATATTTCATCTTGAGTTAGTATTGACATGTCGTTATCTTATTTAGTTATAAATAGTTTAATTTCTCTTTTAGTTACTACTATGCCGGGAAAGCTACTCCTGTTGGCGTAATGTTGAAGTCTAGGTATATAAATTCTGCTGTTCTTGTAGGCTGTACGTAGATCTGACCTACTAATTGATTTCTATCAATCACATCAGCGGTATTATTACTGTCGTCCATTATTACTTTGAATGCAAATAATCCCTGTCTCTGTTGTATGCTTTCTAGGTAAGGATTAACCTGTGCTAGGAAGTTGTTTCTAGTAGCTGTTGAGTTTTGTTCGAAAACTAAATTCTGTGCTACTTGAGAGATATAAGATTTCATTGCAATTAAAAGTCTTCTAACATTTACTCGATCTAGGGCTGATGCTTTAGTTTGTAATGTTTTCTGACCATAAACTACTACTCCTGTTCCTGGGAAAGAAGCAATTGGGTTTACTTTGCTAGTGTATAATGTATCTCTACTTGCTTGAGCTAATTTTCTTTCTGGTCTAATTACTTGTCCTAACCCACCTCTGTTTATACCTGCTGGTGCAAACCAAGGATCGGATACTGTATCGTTATAAGCAAATACACCGCCCATTACTGTGGATGCAGGAACCCAAACTTGTCTTCCTAAATCTGGATCTAGTACTTGAACCCATGGCCAGTATGAAGCTGCGTATGAAGTATTCCTACTTGCTGCTTGCCCTGTTACGTCTGTAATTGACATTCCGTATTTCACCAAGTCCATAACATATAAGTTATCTCCTCTTTGTTGTGTGCTAGAAATTATAGAAGTTACTTGTGAAGTATAGTCTGCGTTATATAATCCCGGGGTTATTAGGATGTTAAATCTGTAATCATCACTATTGGATAGTAAGTTAATCATGTTAGTGTAACACCCGCCTGTAAGCCCTTGTGTGTCTGTACTGTCGATTGCATCGTAGAACTTAGCTCCGTTCTTTACAGTTCCTGTAGCAGATTCAAATCCTCCGCTTGCTACGAAAGGAATAGAAGCCGTATATGCTGTTTTCGGTACTCCTGCGTTATCTAGGTAATTAGGAGTAGGTGCGTTTACTGCATCTACTCTGATGTATTTAGATGCTACTGGGTATGATCCGTTAGTTTCTAGGTAGTAACTAGTTCCGTCTTCTGCATAGGTGAAAGATTGATCTCCTATTCTCTTTGCTACATAGTTTGGAGAGAATGGATCTAAAGATAAATTAGTCCAGGTTTCTAATACTGCCTTATCGTTTGTATTATCGTTGCCTCTTCTTACTAATAGGTCAAATGTACCGGTGTTAACGTTTCTTCTAGCTACCTCCCATCTAACATTGTCTACAGAGCCACTGTCCATTGATCCATCAGAGTTTAAAGAAGAAGTACTGTTCATTACAGCTCCTTCTGCTAGAGTTTTGAAAGTTACAGCTGTAATACTACCTGATCCGTATACTACAGTTTGTGCTGGTGCGTAAGATCCGGTTACAACTCTTGCTACTAGTAAAGACTCTCCGCCGTTATTAAAGTAGTTGTATGCTGCTATAGAGGTAAAGTAGGTGTATGCATTGCTTGCACTTGTGATACTTGTTCCAAATACGTTTTGGTATTCGCTATAAGAAGTAACTACAGTTGGAACCTCTACAGGGCCTTTCGCGGTAGGGCCTATTATTGCTGCTCCTACTGTTACTGGTCCTTGTGTGATAAAGGATTGGTCATTCTCTCTTGCAAGAACGCCTGCTGATATTAAAGTTTCTGCCATTTTAAATAAGGTTTAATAATAAATAGGTGAATTTCCTTCGAAGGTTTCTTTCTCATCTAAAAAAAGCAGTAGTTGTGGAAGTTAGACTTCGTCTATGTTACTAGTAGTCTCGGTATTAAATGTTACCGTACTGGCGGTGCTAAATTTCTTTAGCGAGTTTAAGTCTTTTTGTCTTGTGTTTGGTACTATATATCCGTCTAGTTTAATATCAAAAGTACTTCTAACAACTCTTTCGCTGTCTGCTGTTAATTCAGTCTGAAATCCGAATTGGTTAATTGATGCTTTAAACTTAAATCTTTCAGGATCCCCCCAGTATGAATCTGATGCATATTGTAGTGCTTCTACTATCGTGTTTTGTTGTTCTACGTAGTAGGTATAAAGTATACAGGTGTAGTTTAGAGTTAGGTAGTCCGGAGCTACTACTGCATAGTATTCTTTTTCCGGCTTTCTATTATTTAGTACATTAAACTTAGAATATGCATTTCGTGCACTGTACGTTTTCCCTGATACTATGTAGTTATAAGGTAGATTAGCGTCTAGTTTGTTAGCTATGCTTTTATTTTTAGCGATAGAGGTTCGTTTAAATAGGATTAGGGGTGCCATTATAGCTCCTTGAACATCTCTCAAGTACCCATCCTTCTGATAGGATTTCCATTTTTCAGGAGAGGAGAACATTACCGGTACTGCTATTTTTTCTCCGTTTTGTACGATATGAGGTTTTATTACTTCTCTAATATAATATAGTAAAGCCTCATCGTGATCTTGTAAAGTTACCTCTAAAGTTTTAGTCTTATCTCCTTTTTCAGAAACCTGTAACGCTCTATTTTTATTATTAGGCGTGGTTGGATTAGGATCACCTCTCTCTTTATCGAAAGGATCAACTAACGAGGTACTAATCTCTCTTTGAGTTTTTGGTATAGGCTTCTTATTACTCATTTACTATATTTTCGTGTAATGTGAGATTTAAGTGATTTTTTTAGTTTGCTAAATGCTTCTCCATATTGAGCGAGTTTTGAATCCTCTGGGTTCTCTTTTCTTGCTCTTTCTAACTGCATAAGTGCATCATCTAGGGATCCTATTGCAGCAGTCAATGGGGTTGGTCTAATATCCCATTGGAATGTTCCTGTATCCTTATTTACTAAGGTAGGTTCAGAGGAGGTATATCCTAGTTTACTTTCTTCTGCTATTAGTTCTCTTAATGTCATAATCTCTGTTTAGTTATTCCTACTCTATCTGCTGGTACATAATGTGCATTACATATAATCGAAAGACTTGTTCCAAACCTATCTAAATCACTCTCTAAAGGATTATTTCCATTATCATCCTTATTTGGATAGTCTGGGTTCTTTCCTACGAAGTACTGATTAGAGTTTGTATTGTCTATTTCGTAAAATGCACTTTTCCATTGTATAATATCTCCTACCTCTGCTAAAAGGTTTATATCTAGCATATCTTCTTTTAAGAACCTAAAAGTAACAGGCTGTGCCTGCGTTACTACCTCATCCTGTATTGGAGAGGTCTGATCTCCTCTTTCTATTAATGCATAAAGAAGTATAGGTTCTTGAAAGGTTCTTCCGGTTGCTGCTTCTCCGTAGATATTAACTTTAGTCTGCTCTAAATTGTACTTATAATATACTACCTGTTGGGATATTATATCATGCATCAATTCTCGATTGATGTGTCTGAATAGACTTATATCTCTTGCTTCTCCGTAAAGTGCCATTTTTTATTTTACTATCCAACAAATATAGGCTGAGGAACTAGGTTTAGTTCTTTTTGCTTGTAATCTGCTTCCAATGCTCTTCTCTCTAATAATTTTTCTCTAGAAGTATCCTCTAAATACCCTCTCAGTCTTTCTAGCAATGCTCCCTTCTCTGCAGTAGCTGCGGTAATAAGGTCAGCATGGTTTAAAGTGACTTCCGCTCCTGGGATAGGTATCGTACCATATTTACCACGAACATAGCCTAGAACCTCTTTAACAATGGAGAGCGTATATTCAAATATCCATTGACGGCCTATAGAATTAATTTCTGTATAGGTTGGGTTTTTATAAGGTACATTTGATACGTTTGATACTCCTCCTGATGTTCCTGGTGCAGTTATTGAGTTTCTTTCTGAGTTTTTTATATATTCAAATCTTAGTTTTCCTTCTTTAGGAATTGGGAAGATTCTTAATACGTTATTTACGAGTTCGAAGCTGAATTGTGATTTTCTTATTGCATCATTCAATTCGATAGCCTGTATCCTCTGTACGTCGAAGTTTAAAGGCATTAGCATGTAGTCTACTGCCGGTGCAGAGGCTCCAAAACCGAATTGGTCTAACATGTTGCTTAGTCCTAATCCAGACCCTGCATATGGATCAAAGTATCTTACTATTGCCGGTGTTGACTCGTAAAATACTCTTTTTATTTCTATTCTATCTGTAGAGCTTATGGATGCAGATGCTTGAGCCCATTGATTAAGGTCGTAATCTTGTTTATTATCTGTTAGTAGTAAAGAACCTGTGTACCATGTTACTGTTCCTCCAACTCCGGCTTCTTCGCCGTATTGTTGAGACATTCTTATGATAGAAGATAAGTTCGGCTGTATTACGTCTGTGTTTAAGGTAGTTGTAGTTTTTGATGTGCCTTCTAGTGAAAGATAATCCTGTCTCACTTTATACGCGTAGATCTCATTTCCATACGTTGTTACCGCTTCTTCAAAAGCTGCATAGAAGTTTATATCTTGTAATTCTATATTCTCTATAGGGTATCCTAATCTTCTTGCACAGAAGGTTACAACCTTATCTGCGTCTGTTTGAAATTGATAGTCATTATCATAGAACCCAAAAGGAGTGCTGCCGGGATAGAACCGGGAAGTACCGTCGTATATTGCAATATTGGCCATATGTTATAAATAGGACGTCTACTGCAAACTACTCTACTTCTCCGGTATTGACTTCGCTATGCTTCTCAAAGCTGTAGAGGGAGCGGTGCTAGCGTAGTATTTACAGATATGATTGTTTTTTTCTTATTATGAAACACCTACTAATAATCCACCTTGAAATTCAAGCATTTGAGAACCTGGAGGGTTACTCGCAAATACAACTGTCCCTGTGAATCCCGCTGTGCCGTTTGCTGAGAATGATGCAGCGTTAATTACTCCGCTTACGTCTAGCTTTTCTGTTGGAGAGGTAGTACCTATACCGACATCTCCGGCTGATGTAATATGTAGTCTATCAACTGAGTTTACTTCATCATGAATTGCAAAATTACCACTAGTAGAAGCAACACTGTACCTGTCGACGCTAGCTGTTCTTAACATTATCCCGGCGTCTATAATATTCTCAACAAGTATTCTATTCCCTGAAACGTGTAGTTTATGGGAAGGATTCGCGATACCTATTCCTACGTTGCCGTTATCAAATATACTTGAGTTTCCTAAAGCGGTTGCACTTGTAAGTTTGGGAATGTAATTTGTAGTTCCTGACCCGGTTATAGTTCCTGTATTAGTTGTGTAACCGGCTCCGTTAGTCAACTGATTGTTATTAGTTATTGTATTGCTGAATACTGTACCTGTTAATGCTAGTCCGGTTCCAGCAGTATATGTGGTGTTATTATCAGTCCACGGTATATTTACTACACCTTGGCCTGCAGAGTTAACTTGTAATCCATAAGTTCTACTAGCTGTAGCGCTCACAGCATTAGCTGTTATAGTCTGTGCTGTAGCACTAAATAACTCGATTCCACCAAGAGCAGTTGCAGTTGCTGCTGGCAGTACGTAAGCGTTAGCTCCTGTTGCGATTCCATCTAGTTTAGATTTGTCTGCAGCACTCATACT
>Ga0208643_1000555_pt1 | contig 24132 bp, 33 predicted proteins | sample VirMetDEL_Nov_12_FD_184516 | JGI IMG/M metagenome (GOLD analysis project Ga0208643, IMG submission 184516) | Aqueous microbial communities from the Delaware River and Bay under freshwater to marine salinity gradient to study organic matter... | ecosystem: Environmental > Aquatic > Marine >... | reverse complement strand
TTTACGCCCAATGGCGGTTGATACGTTCCTGGCAATAAAAACGACCACGTGTCCGACGTAATCACAAAACGACCTCTAAATTCGACTAACCCCTCCGACAAACGGACTTGCGGTTGTACAACGATTGTTGAAATTCCGGTTGAAATCGTTAAATTGACCCAACCGTCGTTGACAATAAAGTCTTTTAAAACCTCTTTTCCGTAATCACTCAATAAATTTTGCAATAATACGTCTAAACCCTCGTATCGTTGTAATTCTGTCATCGTTCCAAGTGAACCAACATTTGTTGCTATTTCCTTAAATTCAATGATTCTTTTTTCGTGGACAAATTCCGGCGAACCGTTTTCGTACAAAACCGGGTCGATTGTTAAGTCATAAGTTGTAGTTGCATAAACACCGTATAAATTAAAATCAATCGTTTGTGGTGTCGTTTCCTCCGGTATTTCATAAACGATTCCGTCAATGTAACAGAAACCAGACGTCCACGTAAAATTCCCCGGTGTTGGTTCGCTTACAACAAAACCGTCCAACAAACGAAATGGTGTTGAACCGGTGCGGTTTCTGAATAATGAATCCGTGATTGCCTTAATATCATTGTAAACACCGTTTTGAATGTGAACCAAATCGTCATTCAATTGCGGGTGTCCTCCAATCTTAAAATCAATTTTTTGCATAATTATTTATTTAATATGTTTGTATTTCGTAACGTTTCCCCGCTAATTTTGTGTTTAAAATAATTTCATTCATTTTTTCAGCGTTGTAAACTAATAAAACCGGAACTTTTACAATAAAATCATAATTCAACCCCAATTCTAAATGCGAATATATGAATTTAGGCGGTTGTACCTCCGAATCTAAATAATTATATTGTTGATTTTCGGTTTGTAATTCAATTTTATAAAATATAAATAAACGTTCAACAAATTTAAACGTGTTTTCAATTACAATTCCACGGTCAACCGGGTCGAATAAATCGTTCAAATACGTTTCAAAAATCAATCGTTGCGAATTATATGAAACCGTTAAACGAACCGCCGAAATAAAAGAAACTAATGTATAGTTTAAATCTGACAAAGGTTTAAACAATGCAACAAACCACGCGGTCAACGGCTCCATTCGTAAAAATGACGGTGTCAACCTAATGACCAATAAATTAAAATTTACAATGTACTTTTCCATTTTATTTTGGCAAATATGTGATTGTTGCGGACAAAGGGTTTGCCGGGTCAACCGTTACAAAACCCGCGGACGTACTATATTTTCTATTGAAAACTGAATAAGTTCCGCCGGACGGTTTGCCGGACGCACTATTCACAACCAAATCAAAAACACCGTCAACCGATTGGATTTCGTCAACTAATTTCGATAAAATCACCGCCCCGTTGAACTCCAAATTTTTGTGGTAATTTACAACCGCCAATTCAACATTCGCCGTTATTGTTGCTAAATCCAACAAAGGATTATAATATAAATCAATTGTGTATTTTACCAAATCGGACGCCCTGGAAATGACCCCTAATTTTGCACCCGCCGGTTGCAGTGTATCAACGTAAGCAATCGCCCCTAATAATTCCGCCGTGTTCAATGGTGTCGGCAATCCGAACCCGTCGTCCTTTGCAACCTTAATAATTGACCCACCGTCGCCGGAATCACTTATTGCAACGAAATCAATGATTTGCAAATTTTCGTTAATTACTGAATACGTCAATGACTTTTCGCCCGCCGTTTCAACAATTACCAAATTGTCCCCGAATTGGTATTTTCTCATTCTATCAATCCACCATAAATTGGTTCCGTAATTGGTCAATTCAATTTTCGCGTTGATTTCAGCGACAAATTCGTCGTATAATTTTTCCAATGTCCAAATGGCTACCGATGTAACCCACGCCCACAACCTCCATATTGCAACCTTTGAACCCGTGGACAAATCCGTTGTCAAACCCGACGCCGAATCACCGACTGGTTGTAATGCTGACAATTCCGTTTGGTTGTCCTTTTCCGCAACAATTACGTTGTAAATTTCATTTATTGTTCGTGCCATTATCTTTGTTCTAATCTAAAAAATGAAGAATTTTCGACGGTTAAATTTGAATCGTCGGTGTTGTTAATTATTTCTAAATAAATGTAATCATTTTGGTCTAATGTTGTTGTTAAATCAATATTAAAAAATGCTTTGTCGTCCGACCCAACCAAATTGTTTACAACTCGTTGTTGGTCAAATACCGTTGAAAATGTAGTTAATGAACTATCGTATTTTTTAACTCTTATCGTTACGACTTTGCTCGCCGTTCCTTTGACGTGCAAATCATACACCAATCTATATTCCCGGGGGTTGTTTCCAAGGTGTCGCAATTGACCGCCCGACGGGTTGTCAAAATGTACCAAATCGGAGGTTGTCCACGCCGTCGCAACAACCGTTTCCGGTACGTCAACCGTGTTGATTGTGGTTTCTAATTCTGTACCAATTGCAATAAAACCACCGACAAATGTATTTTGCAACCCCTGGCAATTCGTCCAATTTGACGCCAAATCTGAATATGAAATGTTTGGTGTCAATAATGAATCCGTGGAATTATAAACACCCGCACGTGTTAATAAAACACCGTCAAATTGTAACGTTGACGGATTCACAAAATTAGCCGGTGCAAAATCAACAAATGACGCGGACGCCGGCAAATCGCAATTAATATCTGTTTTGAACCTTGACGACATCAAAAAACCCGTTCCCGCTTTGAATAAATTATAAGTTCCGGCGGTTAACGACCTAACAATTGACGTTCTTATTGTGTACCCTCCAACCCAAACACCCGCCAATGTTAATTCCGGTTTTCCTCCAAAACGACCCGTTCCGGTTTCCAACCCTTGACGGTAATTTGTGATTGTTCCCAACGATGTGCAATTGTTAAAATTGACAATATTTATTTCGACCGCTTCAAATCCGGTGTCGCTGAAAATGTCAAATACTTTTGAGGACGTCCCGGAAACTTCAATTGATAATTCCGCCATTAAAACGTTGCCCGAACCCCCAACCGGCGATGTAAACATTGTATAACTTGAATCGGAACAAACCAATTGTGATGTGTCGAAATTGTACCCTTTTAAATAAATACCGGTCGCCGGAATTTCAATTGATACTCCGGTGCAATCAACTATTCCGTCAATAAAATATTCCTTTGTTGAATCAATTGTCCCGCCCAATGTGGACGCAACGTTTGTTTGGTTTACAAATATTCGTTGTTTTCCGGCAAACCCTTGACCGTCGTAATTTTCGCCCAATTCAACAATGTTTAAATCGGTGTCAATGCTTATAATGTCAAACCCTTTTGTGTTGTCACGAAATCGGAATGAATCCGCAATGGCGGTTTTTAGATTGACTAAAAATGTACCGTTTAAAGTGAATAAAGGGTTGCCTAAATCCGCGAATGTTAGGTTGTTTGCAATGGTCACTTTGTTAAACCAAAACCCTAATGTATTAAAAAATTTTTTCATTTTATTGTTCTGAAATTATTATTCCGTTGTTGTTTTGAATGTCGCCTTGACCCGCGGATTCGACAATGATATTACTTGCGTCCATAAAAAACGATGTTCCATTATTTGAGCCGACCACGTCAACCGGGTTTGTTGCGTCTAACTCCCATTGTGATACTTCTCCACCTATTCCAATTAACCCCGCTTTACGACCGTAATTGTAAATAGTTGTTACTTCTCCACTTGTAATAACATCATTGTATATGATAACCTTATCTATATACCCATTTGTTGTATTACTGACATACCTCGCCCCTATCCACAACGGACTAATATTTGATATTGAAGCGGTTAAATTACTTCTTATAGGAGTAATCGTTTTGTTTACTGTGTTGAAAAATATATTAACCCCCCCAGCTACACTAGTGCCATTATAGGTAACAGTTATCATTATCCATTGTTGGAAAGGTATAGTGTCAACCGTATCCACTACTAAATCGTTTAACATAGCGGTATTTGATAGTGATAACCTTATTTTGTTTGATTCCGTTTTAGAAATCGCATATCCTTTATATGGTGACGAATCCAGCATTTTTGCTATAATTATATTAAATGAGGTATTATCATTGCTATAAAAATTAAAATTAATACTAAAACTATCCGTTCTTTCAAAAGACAAACTTGCATTATGTGGAACTGAAATATACTCATTCACACCGTTAAAACTCGTTGATATTATTGTATTAGAAACTTGACTACTAACAACTAAACCATTGTTGTTTGGTATGTCCTCCGGTTCGCCCGAACTTTCGACAATCAAATTGTTTGAATCCATAAAAAAGGATGTTCCATTATTTGTTCCTACAACGTCAACCGGGTTTAACGTGTCCAATTCCCATTGTGAAACGGGGGTTGGTAACCCGGGAATTATTCCGGTTTTACGACCAAAATTGTATGCGGTTGTGACTTGTCCAGCGGTTAATTCAGTATTATAAATTATTGGTTTGTCTATTTTACCATTGAAAGGTATATTACCCCCATTTCTTGCACTTATTTGAAAATCAACGCTATTTATAATAGTTCCTGATAAATTATTAAAAGAAGGTGTATCTTTTGTTTTTAAAACTCCGTTCACATAAAAATTTATTCCAGTTGTGTTTGAACTTCCATTATATGTTAATACTATATGTTGCCAATTTGATAAAGATAATGCCCCATTCAAAGTAGTTACTACTGCACTATTCGTGGAAACGGTATTTATTAAAGCAAAATATAACTTGCCGTTAGAAATTATGTTTAATTGATACCCTCTAAATATAGAGCCCTGTATTTGTTTAGTTACCAACCCCTGCGAAGTTGTAATATCATTTGGATATACCCACATACTAATACTAAAAGGGTTTGTTCGTTCAAAACCTAAAGTATCACCCATTGAAATATACTCATTTACACCGTTAAAACTCGTTGAAATGATTGTGTCGCCCGGTTGCGATTGTATAATTAAACCGTTTGCCATTAAAACAATTCGTCAAGTTGAACCCAATTTTCATTTTCCGGGTTAAACACCGTCAACCCGTGAATTTGAACGTACGACGCAACAACAACCAACAATCCGTCGTTTGACTTTCTATAATCGTCAATTGTTTCGTGTCCTACATTTACACAACTTTTTCGAATTGCCTCAAATGACGGGTGCGCAATTGGTAATTCGTAATAAATCCGGTCGTCAAGGTGTTTTTGTTCGTGCATTTTATTTGTTTTAGATTTCCGTAAATATAGTTTTTATTGTCCAAACAATTGTTCCGCTCAATCCTTTTAGTCCGAAATCTACATTTTGACCCGAAATTGAAACGGTAACCGCGTGTCCGGTTGTGGTATCAATTGGCAATGCAAACCCCTCAATTATATTTGTACCGGTTATGTTTGACAACGTAGTTGTTCCGGCTATATTTTGAACCGCTCCGGCAACTTCATAAGAATAAACATTCCCAACAACCCCGTCCGCTCCAACAACCGTTTGACGTCCAACAATTTTTGAAACAAAATCATAATTTGTATTTGTTGCGGTTGTTTTCGACCCCGTGGCGGTCGTCAATGTTGCGTTGGTAGTAGTTACGCTTTGATTCCAAAATTCGACCTTAGAATCCAACGCCGTTTGTGTCAACGTTGAAATTGGTTTGTTCAAATCCGATGTGTTGTCAACATTCGACAATCCAACGTCCGTTTTGTTTAATTGGTGAAATAAAACCCACTCCAACCCGGACAATTCCGTTGCAAAATCCGTTGAATAAAACGGTGTTGTTAATGCCGTTTTAATATATAATTTATTATCGGTATAAGTTACAACATCGCCCAATTTATAAAGTGTTTCGGTTGTATAATTTAAACCAAATAAACCCGTACCCGCTGAAATTTCCGTCCAATTTGCTGAAATGTCGTCGGGAAAAATTCCAACCGTTCCGTTTATATCGCACTTAAATAGTTTCCCGGCAAATTCAACCCGGTCGTCAATGTTGTACGTTGTTGCATTCTCGTAAGGTACAAAATCGTAATCCGTCGCCGGGTCGCTTAATGTTGTAAGTTTAACCCATTGCGCCAAGTCTAATACTCCAGGCGAAACGATTTCGCCGGATTGGTAGATTTCATTTTGGTAAACCATACAATCGCCCAACGCGTAAGTTCGGGCAACGTCAAATTCGTTTAAACCTATCAATTCCGAATCGGTTGACAAATTCGCTAATGAATCATTCAAATCAATTAATAATTGATTTAAAATTGCACCGGTTATTTCTTTGTTTCCGTTGGTTGTTATAAATGAATTTATGTCGGCTAATAATTGCGCCTTTGTTTTTTGTGCCATTTAATTAATTTAAAAATCGTTGTTAAAATCCAATGAAAAGTCGCCATTTACCGAACCGTCCGATGTTGCAACACTTGTTTTTTTACTGACTAAATAATCAACAACCGAATTGTCAACAACCAAATTTTCGTCAATTATAAATGTTGTACCGGCGTTGACGTTCTCGTTTACGGAAACAATGTTGTTGTCCTCCATAAAATCAAATAACGGTTCAATTGAACCATAATATTGTATTAATATATCAAAAATTGTTTGGTTTTCCGTTGTTACTATTTTCATTTTGTTGCTATTACGTCAATTATTCCGTTGTCAAATGTGATTTCCTCAATTGTAAAACCGTCAAATTGCAATCCAATGTCAATTGCTTTTTTGATTTCATTTCGCGACGTGTTACCATTCAAAAATTGGGTCATTCCAACACCTACCAATGGCGATTGTTTAAAAACGCCTTTATTCGCTTGCAATATATGGTCGATTTCCTGGTTGCCGGAATCACTTATTTTGAAATCACCATTGGAAAATTGTATTTCACCGTTTAAAACTAATATATCATTCATTAATGTTTCACTTTTTTGTTTTCAATTTCCGGTTGTAACGTTGGCGACAAAAACGGCGTCGTTGCACTCAATGTTGGCGTGCTTGTTGGTAGTGTTGGCGGTAACAAAGGCAACGCCCCAACGATTGGGTGAACGTGTGTTTTATATTCTGTGTTCAATTGATTAAATGCCATTTCTAAACTATTCAATTTTTTAATCAATTCCCCGACAATGACCATTCCGTCCAAATTCCCGTCGTTAAACACAAAACCGTTGTCGTCAACAACCAAATTTATATCATTTATTTTGATTTCTATTTTTTCAACGTCTGAATATGCCGAAACAAACGCAATTTGTTTGTTCAAAAATGTTGCAATCACGTTTGAACCTACAACCGGTATTTTTAAAACGCCGTTTTCATTTGACAAATTAGCTTTCAACCGTACGTCGAAAATGTCGGCGTCGTCATTGATTGGCTCGCAATCGCACGTTTGCGTTGCCGTGTCCACGCTTACAACCTTGCAAACGACCGAATAAATTTGTTCGTTTTTAACGACGCCCGAAACCAATTGTTCAATTAATTGTTTTATTGTACTCATAAACTTTTTGTCCCTAATTCAATGTTTCGTCTAAAACCGGATTGTCCAAATGTCACACCGTGCGATTTGACAAAGTATTCGCCGGAACGCTCCGGGAATTTTCCGTCAATAATTTCAACAACGTGTTGGTGCTGAATTGTAGGTTGACCGAACATTTCGAATGACCCCGCATAACCGTCAAATTTTAACCGGTCTAATTCCGCCAATGCTATTTTTTCCAATTCCGTTTCAGATGTTATGTTGTAAAATGTCAACGTTCGCAATTCGCCGTCGTCGTCGCCCGTTTCAATTTCAATTTTTGTGTTGTCCTCCAACATCGAAATTGCTTTGACTTTGATTTTCAAATCTTCTTTTCTTTTATATTCCAAATCAGACGAAATCACATCGTTTTCAAATTCAACAACGTGTGTTTCCCTTAATGCTCCAACGTATGTTTGTCCAACGTACAATGTGCCGTTTCTGAAAAATGCCGGGAATCCGTATGTTTTTTTAAGTTCGTCAAGTACTTGCATTGACGTTGCGTTCGTGATTCTAAACGCACCCAATTTTGCGTCCGGTGATACAACCGGTATTCCGTCGGGAATAATGGCGGTTAATAATTCCTTTAATGTTACCGATTTGAACGACAATTTTTTAATCGTTTTTTGTTTCAATAAAAACGCCTCGTTTTCGCACTCCAAAACAATTGGAACGCCTGGAATTATTTTTGTAATATATCCGGAAAATTCCGAAATGATTGTGTCGTCGTAACCCAAAAATATTTCTATATTATCGCCACGCTTAAAAATTGATTCGTCACCATTTACAATTGGTTTATTTTTGTACTGAATTTTATTCGGAAATGTCAATTTCGCCGTTTCCGTAAATTCCGCCCAACTCGAATTGATTTCAATTTCCGTGATAAAATCCCACTCGATAAAATCGCCGTTGGCGTCCCACCGCTCTATTCTACAATTAAGCCTTTTCACGCCCTAAATTTTGGTAAAATGATTGACGAACGCCTCGAATCGTACGGTTTCAAATCTAATTCCAACGGTTTTTCACTTGACAACGACAACGTGAACGGTTGAACGTTGCGCGACCCCTTTTGTTGTGGGAATGAATAAGAATCTACCACAACGTTAAAAATGCCGAAACGCAATAAAAATTCCGATGTCACCGCCAATTCCATTGGTATATTAAGCAATTTTATTAAATCTTTGACCCTTTTTTCCGGATAAACCAACGCGTCCGGGTCTATTATTTGACCCTCAACAGAAATTGAAAAATCGCCGTCACAAATGTATTCTTTGACCGTCCCCGAACGACCTTGAATTGACGTTTTAACGATGTTTTTTGATTGGGAAACGCTTATAATTACCGAATTTATGACTAATTCCAAAAAAGTTTCCTCTCTGTCACCGTAGATATACGTTTTCGCGTCAAATGTTAAATTTGAATAAACCGGGTTTCCTAATTGTCCAACGTTCACTTCGTCCCAATCGTCGTTTTCTTTTCCGTTTATAGGTAAAAAAATTGGTCGGGGTTTCTGAAAATTCGGCGTTGTATTCGATAGGTTGTATTTTGATTGAGCCATTTTTTTTTATTGTGATAATGAAATTGTGTTGACATCGTTGACCGCCCCCAATAATGCACGGACAATTTCGTCTTTTACTGAATTTGCGCCCCCGGTAATTGTTTCCGTTGTAACGTCAAATCGTTCTACTAATGAACCAATATTGATTGTTAAATTGACCGCTTTTGTTCCTTTGACCTCCGACAAACCGCCCCCAATTTTTGAATCCGGTTTGGTTGTTGCTCCTGGCTTTGTTGGTTTTGTTGGGTCGGTTGCTAAATCCATTAAACCGCCGGTTGTTCGGTCTTTACGTTCAACAAAACGTCCGGTTGTTCCGGTAGCTTTCCCACGTTTTCCGGTTGTTCCCGCGATTCCGTCGCTTGCAAAATAATCTTTTCCCAACAAACCGGTCGCACCCTCTTTCGCTCCATTTGAAAACCCAACACCGATTTGTTTTCCTATTGTAGTAAAACCATTCACCGCCGACATTATCTTATCTTTGTCAAGTGTTAAAACGCCAATTATCAAATCGCCTAAATTTCCGAACATTGATTTCCCGGCGTTCCATATTGCCGTGAAACCGCCAATCAATGCGCCGGTAAAACCGTTTATTAATTTAATTGCACCGGTCAATAAATAAACCAATGCACGGATTGGAAATAACGCCAAACCGGTTGTGAATTTCAATATAGGTGCTAAAATTTTTAACGTATTGCCTAAAAAATTAAAAATTGACTCCAATTGTTTTGTTTCACTTCCAATCAACCCGAGTTGAACCCGCATTTGGTTTAAATCATCAATTAACATATTGAAAATTGGTAACAATGGCATAAAAACGTTTTTTATTTTGCTCCAATTGGTCATTGTCCATTCAAATACATTCATAAAACCGTCCAAAATTTCGCCCAATTTAGGCAAAACCGCCTCGCCAATTCCGATTCCTAATGATTGAAATTTTCCAACCATTGTTGAAATTCGACCGCCAACCGTTTTGGATTGTTTGTCCATCATATTAGCAAATTGTCCGCCCTCCGATGTGGCGTCCTTGAATGCTTGCGTAACCATTTCAAAGGATAAATTGCCCTTTTCCATTTCCTTGCGCAATTCTTGTTGGCTTAATCCGGTACGTTTGGAAATTTCATTTAACGGATTGAACCCTCCGTCAATTAATTGCCCTAATTCCTCGCCCATTAATCGCCCGTTGCCTTTAATTTTACCGAAAATTCGCCCCATTTCCGACAAATCTTTTCCGGTCCCGGCTGAAATATCACCGATTAATTTTAAAGTTGGTTGTAATTCCTCAGCGGTGACACCAAACGACAACAATGTTTTCGACGCCTCAATCACTTGCGCGTTGTCAAACGGTGTTACGTTGGCAAATTCGTTTAATTCTTTTAAAACCTGGTTTCCCTTTTCGGCTGAACCGGTAAACGTGGCAAATGAAACACGGGTTTGTTCCATTGATACACCCAAATCAAAGATTGATTTTCCAATCATTGCGATTGAACCGCCAATTGCCAACCCTCCAATCAATGACCCAATACCGGAAAATGACGATTTCGTTTGGTCAACGTTTTTTTTCAATCCTTTGGTTTTGTTGACCGCCTCCGACAATTCGGAAATGAATTGTTTGTTGTTCAATAATAATTTGTATTCGACCGTATTGTCCGCCATTTTTACACGTTAAAAGGATTTAATTTTTCACTTTGAAATTTGAGGCAAAACAACAAATCGTTCACCCGTTCCGACCATTCGTCGTCTGTTAATAAATCCGGCTCCATTCGAAAATAAAACCGGATTAAAGCATCGTATTTTTTTAATTCGTCCCAATCGTCGCCGGGGCGGATTCGGTTGTCACTTAAATTTTTTTTAATTCGCCGGTTCTAATTGTGACCATTTGTTGCAATTGCCCCATTGCGCCAAAAAACAATTCGTCATCGGTTTTTATATCTTCATCACCCTCCAACCAACACGTATTCAATAAAATTTCCATTGCTGAAACCGGGTCGTTGTCAATCTTTGAAATGACAACCTTTAATGTCGCACGGTCGGGTTTGCGCAAGTACCCAACCGCAAATTCTGTTGATTCGTCGTTGCGTGGTATCGTTAACGAATAAACCGTTCCGTGTTTTCTTTTCAATGCCTCAACATTGACAATTTTTTGTTCTGTTTGATTTTCCATTTGTTTTGTTTGTTTGATTTGTTTTAAAAAAACCCCTTACAACTTGCAAGGGGTTTGTATTTTTACCATTTTATGCAACCAACCGCCAATTCGATTTCTTTTTCAATTGTCGTGTCGCCTTGCGAAACGTCGCGTCCGTTGTTTTTGAATCTACAATTTTGTAAAACGTGATTGACTACCAACCCCGCATTCAAGTAAGAAACAACAACATCAAATTCCGGTATTTGCTGAATACGTCTATTTGGTGCAATAAGAGTTAACAACTCGATTTCTTTCATTTGCAAAGTTAATGACCCCGTAAATTCTACTTGACCAAATCCACGTTCAACGGCAAAGTTTCCCGCTCCGTACGAATCTTCAATCGTTTGGTTTTCCTCGTATTTTACCGCGGTGATTCCGTAAATTGGCGACCCTAAAACCGAAACAACGATTTGTCCCCAATCATAAGCAATTCCATTTATTAAGCATTGTGCCATAATTTTTTTCTTTTAAAAGTTCTAATTTAATGAAGTAGCAAACCCAATTGAAACTTCAATCACTTTTGCAACCCCTCGCGGAATCAATTTTAAAGTGATTTCAATTTTTGAACTCGATAAAACATCTTGCGCCGGGTTAATCACTACTTGCGACCCCGACAATTCCCCGTCACGCTCCATTTGTTCAATTCCTTTACTTGCGTACGATTCGAATGTTGCAATGGTTGGTTCTGTTAATGTCCCCGAATCCGAAACCGTCAACGGCGAATTTAACAATGGTAATAGATTTGCATTCGTTAAACGGATTGCCTTTTCAATTACTCTATTGTTTTCGATTGTTGCGAAATCCGATGTTGTCGCAATTGCCGTGTTTCCGAATTGAAAATAAGTACCTATAAAATCGGTATATTTTTTTAAGAAAACAAAACCGTTGTCGTCCAACGTGTCCAATGCGGTGTTCGAAATATCTTTGACCAATTGACCATTTGAAAACGCCGGAACGTCCATTTCCGCACCCGTCACAACGTTAAATTTTCCAACGTAACCGATTGATTCGTGAACCGCCGATTTTGACAAAACGCCAATTGCTAATCCTATACAGCCAACCGAAAACCCTTTTGAAATCGCAAGTGCTGAACCAACGTTTGCACCGTCTTGTCCGATTAATACGGAAACATATTTTGAAGCAACACGTGTTGTTGGTAATACCGTGATGTCAACGGTTGCCGAATAATTCGGTGACCATAAAACGGATAAACCCCTTTTTTCAGTAGCTAATGCGACCGCTTGCGTGTTCATTGCAACAACAACGTCCGACGACCAAACCCAAGATTCGGAAAACACACCGATTTGTTTGACTTGACCGTCCGCAAATGTTTGAATTAATGAAATTTCGTTGAAATCGTGCGCATCGAATAAGATTTGCGACGCTAACGGTGTATATATACCAACGTATAAAACGCATTTTGGATTTATACGGAAACATTCGTTGATGTGGTACCATTCAACCGAGTTTGTCCCGCCCTCAATGATTCCCAACGTTTCCGCGTCCTGGATTGATTGTATTTTTTTAATTCTGTCGTCGGTTGCAAATCCGGACGGCAAAACGGCGTTGTAAAACAACAACCCCGAAATGTGGTCGGTTCCACTTGCCGGGCGTCCTAATCCGCCGGACGCACGGTTGAAATTAATAATTGGTTGTGCCATTATTTACGTTTTTTAAAATTTTGTTCCTTTGGTTTTTCCTCCGGTGTTTCGATTGTCAATTTTTCAAGTTCAAATAATTTATGACCATTATGTGAATGACCAATTGCAAATTGTTTGTTTTTTTCCTCAAAGAAATTGCCGTCCGATGTTGCGAATAATTTTTCACATTTTAAAGTTGTGAACAAATTTTCGGCTTTTTTTTGTAGTTCGTCTTTTGTATATTCCATTTGATTTTTTTAAATAAAAATTAATAAACCGGGGCGATTAATCCGCCCCGGTAATTATGGAATTTAAGCGGCAACGTAACCTTGCGCCAATGCAACAACTCCTTTGAAATCCGAACGCATAACCGACGCCCCAAAATTCAATTCCGCCGAAATAATATCGCCGTAATTTTCAGCAACCCCAAGGTTTGCAAAAACCTCCGTATCGCTTAATGCTTTACACACCGAAAATTCCGACCAGGCAATTGCCCCGTAACAATCCGTTATTGCGTCCGCTGAACCAATTGCCTTTTTAACACCCGCAACAACTTCGTTGTATAAAACAACCGTTGACCTTACCATTATATCAAAACCGAATAATCTGTTTACAACACCATTTGGCAATGCTAATTGACCCATTTTTTCAGTAGATAACAAATCCGCATCGCTGAATAATTCGTAATACATATCAACCGGCATTAACAATTTACGACCGTTTTTCGGCATATTGTCTTTATCTAATTTTTGCGCCATTCTCTTAATGTCGTCTTTTGTAACGATTAAACGCGTACCCGTTGCCGTTGCGTTTGGTAGGTTTAACGCGGACGCTGAACCGGTTGTTCTTAATACCAATGTTGCGTCCGTTGTTGGCGCCCACGCATATGCGGTTTCGTCCCCCATTCTTTCGTTCAAAACCGCAAGGTGTGACCCCATAACCGATTCCATTTTGTTGTAACTTGTTTGTAATTCCTCAAGTCTTCGAACTCTTATTGGGTCGGTTGTGTAATTGTCTAAACCGAATGACAACAACGTGTCCGTTCTTTCAGTTATTGACGCCGGGAATGACGACCTATTTTTTTCAACCGACGGATTCGCCCCGCTTTGTGGAATGTGAACCGTTTTGTTTCCAACTTCTGAATCCAAATTCACTGACATTGTCATAAATTCTTGACCCTTATACAAATTGTCCTGGATTAAATCCAACCAAACTTCTTTTTGAATTGCCATTTTTGTTTTTTTTTAGCTTTTAGATATTAAATTAATTCGTTGCGGTTTCGATTATTTCGCCGGTGCAACACCGTATTGTTCTTTGTAAAGATTTGAGTATTTTTCCCAATCATTGTTCATAAGATTTTGCAATCCTTTGGGGTCGTTTTTACTCATTTCCTTAAATGTCATTTTCTTTTCCTCTGTTTTATCAACAACTAATTGGTTGATAATGTTTGCCGGTTGCGATTTAAACGACGCAATCAACCCAACGGTTTTTTCCATATCGTTAACCGCCATTTCAACCCAAACATTTTTTGATGTTGCGTCGATTTTACCGTTTGCAATTGCTTCATTCACTACAATTTCAGCAATTTTTGTTTTTAACTCAACAATTAATGCGTCGTTGTTTGTTAATTTTTCGGTCATTTCCGTTATTGAATTTGTTAATTCAACAATTTGTCCGTCCTTTTCAACAATCGTTGTTTCGAACGCTCCAATTTTATTTTCGATTGCCTCAACAACAACCGATTCGTTGTCGGTTTCGGCAATGCCTAATACGTTTGTAATTTCTTTCATTTCTGTTTTTGGTTTTGTTTTTACTATTAAAGAATTGACCATATTATAAATATAATCAAATGTTTTATTCTCGATTTGTATTGCCGTTCCGGTATTGACTATATTGTCAACCAATCCAAATTCCATTGCGTCGGACGAATCAAACCACGTTTCCGCTGACATTACGTTTGCGATTGTGTTTTTATCCATTCCACGACGTCCGGAAAATATAGTGATTAATGAATTTTTTATTTTATCAATGACAATTCGTTCCGCCGGATTGGTTGGTTGTTGACCTCCAAACGACGGATTGTGTATCATAAGCAACGCAAAATCATTCATTGATACATTGTTCCCAAACATTGCAACAACACCCCCCATTGAACCGCCAATTCCGGAAACGTGGGTGTTTATTATCATTCCCGCATTTTGTTTTGACAACATTGTCGAAATGATTGACCAACCGGCAAAAATTGAACCGCCAACCGAATTAATATTGATTGTAATTTCGTTTTCGCCGTCCATTTCAGCACCCAATATTTCGTTGTGAATTTTTGTTGCGGAATCCGTTGTAATTGCGTCGTATAAATATAAATCTTTCATTTGCTCAAATTTGAAACTATTTTAACGAATTACCAACAATTTGACACCGTGGCAATTGTATTTTCGGACGAATTGTTTTATCTTTGTAAAAAAAACTATGGACAACCCAAAACGATACATTGAAAAGAAACGTGATTTCGTAAAAAATGAAGTCAACGAGCGCACGAAAAACGGCGAAAAAATCCAGGGAATAATATATGAATTGTCCGAACGATTCATTTGTCACCCGCGAACGGTTGAAAATTGGTTGTACCATAAACCAAGGAACGAAAAAAATTCTTATTGACCGTCACCCGTACGAATGACCAAATTGTCAACGTCCAATTCCGCGGTGAATTCCAACGTGTTGACGGTGACGGTTTGGTTGTTTTTATAAATGAATCCGGAACAATCAATCAATTTGTCAACGAACCAATTTTGAATCCACACCCACACGTTCCCGTGGTCGGTATCTTGTTGCTCTGATGTCCGTATCATTGGCGACCATTTTTCGTTTGTAAATCCGTTTAATGTGTTGAATACTTTTTGCGTTGTGTCAAGGAAATCAATGTTTTCGTTTTCCAATGATTGAAACCCAATATGAAACGCAATTGCAACCGACGAACTCGAAATTCCGGCGTGTTCGTTTTCCCACTCAATCGACGTAAATTCTATAAATAAACACGGATAAGGAAACGCCATTTCAACGTTGTCTTTGTCGAATTGGTTGTTGTACAATCGCACCGTTTTAATTTCCGGAACGTCCGTTTCTATTTTTGTTTTAATGGCTGAATATAAGGCTTTTACTGACATAATATATTTTATCTAAATGATTGTTTGACGTGTTGCAAGATTCGTTTTTTCAATTTCTTTTCCAAAACCTCCGAATCACCAATGAATTGACGTTTAGGCATAACGAACCGATGTTTTCCAAATGCTATTCCCGGCAACCCCTCGTTGTGTATTTCAGCGTACGGAATGCCGGACGTTCCAACAATTACCGATTTGAAAGTTGCACGGCGAATTTTAATTGAGCGTTTTAAATCGCCACTTTTAACCAATGTTGCACGGTTTGGTGTTTTGTCGTTTTCCCTCCTTTTCCAGGCAACAAAATTTTTGTCCGTAAAACCGCCGGCAACGAATGATTGTTTAAAATGGTTCACCGCGATTGACCCCAACCGCCGGGGCAATGTTGGGTCGTTGGTTATTCGCCTCAATACTTCTTTGAAATTGAAATCCGTTCGTTTTGCCATTAATTATTTATAAACAATTTGTTTTATTTTATCAAAACCTTTGTCATATAGAATCACAATTTTTCGTCCATTTGCTTTTTTCAAATGTTCAAACAATTCTTTTTCCGTCATTGATTCACCAAATTGGATTTCCGGGTTGTAACCGTGTTTTTCAATGTATTTTTCAACTAATTCGTCCATTTTTTTATTGTCTTTTGATAAAATTTTCAATATATTCGATTGATAATTCGTACAACTCCGGAAATTCATATTTGAACAATTCATTTCCAACGAAATAATTTTCCGAACTATGCGCCCAAACTTCCCAACGACCACCAACACCACTATTCGCTCTATAATACGAAATATCGTGACCACCACCAAACTTTCCATTTGTCAAACCGCCGATGTGGTCAAATGTTGCCGACATCATTTCCTTTATTTCGTTTGGACTATATTTATTTTCGAACAAATCGTCATAAAACGCCATTTTATTTTTCTTATAAATTTCATTTATTTGTCGCCCCAAATCCGACTGCAATTTTTTATCCGATAATTTCCGACCACCAAATCCGATTTGTTTTTGTGATTTTTCAAAAAAAGATTCAAATTCCGGTTTTCCACGTCCGACCAATTTCATTTCAGAATTAAAAGAAATTGCAATTTCTTTTGTTTGGTCGTGGATTGCGTGACCAAATTCGTGTGCAACGATTTTTTTCTTCAAATATGGTGTGTTCCAACGTGGTGAAATTTCCGGCTTTCCTAATGCGACCAACATTCCATCGTTGTCACAATATGCCTTGTTGGTTGGTAATATTTTTAATTTTGGTTTGTTTTTTAATAACTTCCAAAACTCATTCGGCATTTCCGCGCCCCAATCGGAAACATAATTATCCGGAACAACTTTTTCAAACAACTCTTTTGTTTCCTTTTCGATGCTTAATTGTTTTTTTGTTTTTGGAATATCTATTTTCGGCGGTGCAACCTTGACCGGTATTTGTCGGACCATTGGGGGCGGAATCGGTAGGTTGAAATTCTTTTTTGCCAAAACTTTGAAACGTTCGTTAACCCCTTTTAATTCAAAATAGGGGTGTTCCGGACTGAAAACAATTTTGTCTTTTCCTGGATTCATTCGAAACAACGGGTGCGTTTCCTCCGTCAATTCTTTGTCGTTTGTTTCCGTGATTTCCGCGTCGCCGGTTTCCAATTCTAAAACATCGCAACGGCAACGCCAACCATTCGGGGGGAAAAACGTGTCCCAAAATGGCGAATCAACCGGTTTGACTATATTGTCCAACTTAACGTGTTCCGGACGCACCACACCGTCCCCAATCGTTTGATATTGTAGCAGCTCCAACCCACCGTCCACAATTTCCAACCATTGCGACGCCGAACGACTTTGTGCGATTGCGGTTTGGTGTTCGGCTTGCAACCAATGTTTGTTGTGTGTTTCAAAGATTTGTTTTGCGTCCTTTTTAAATTCTGAATAAGGACGTTTAAATCCTTTTTCGTCAAATATTTTTGACTGAATTTCTAATATTTGCGAACTTGTTTTCGCTCCGGAAAACACCCACGTTGACTGACGTAAACTTTCTACCATATCAAACGCCGGTGATTCAATCGCAAAGTCTAAAGGTGTTCCATTGAACCCCGTAAACACCGCGTTTTCAAGGATTGAACCGATTTTCATATAAACGCCGGTTGGCATATTATCCAATGTCGTGACCCCGTTAAAAATGGACGCCGACAACGTTTCAATTTCGTCGTCGCTGAACAATTCGTCAAAATCCGGGACAACTTCATTGACCAACCCGGCAAATGAATTTTTGCTAAATCCGGAATAATACAATGAAACGATTTCGTCCGTTCTCTTATTCGTAATACTTTGAAATTGAGTTTTTGAAATACACATTTGTTGCGGTTGGGTCGTTTATATCGTTTTGTTTTGTTTCAACGGGAACACCGTATTTTTCAATAAAATATTCCGGTTGTATTGTGTAGGTTTTTAATAGTTCGTTATCAATGGCGAATTGTTGGCTTATTGACATTTTTTCGGACGTGTCCCACTCGAATGTAAACCCCTCCAGCGCAACGCCTTTGTCAACCATTAAAGGAATCAATTTATTGTTGACAATGTTTGAAATGTACATTAAATCGTGTTTGAAATAATCGTTCAAAATGTTTTCGTGAACCGTTGCTTGCGACCTTGACGACCCGTTGTCCGATGTCATCGTTTGACCAACAATCAATTTTGACATTTCAGAATTACACAATGAAACCATTTCGTTAAAAACAGAGTGTGCGTCGGTTTTGCTCGTTTCCAAAAATTGCAATTCGTCGTCGTTGTCAAAAACCGCCCAACCATTCGACCCCATATTTGCCAACATTGATTCCAGGTTTTCCCGGTTCGCTTTGTTGCTCGAATGCGTTTTTCCAACCCTTGTTGGTTGACCGTATTTTTCGACGTATTCAGCCCAACTTCCAACCGCGTTTTTCTTCCAAATCGCGTGCGGTGTTGCTTTATTGAGTAAACCCAAACCGTTGGAATCTAAAAAAATCAACCATTGTTTAAATGGCTTTTCGTCAAAATATATTAAATTATTTGAATCGGACATTCTTTTCATTACGCCCCTTTTTTCCGGAATAATATATTCCCGTGGTACGGATTCAACCGATTCGAATTTGTCGTCAACCAACGCCCCGAATTGAATTAATGAGTAACCCCAAAAAATTGATTCCATTGATATATTGACAAACTTTTCAAACCATTCGTCCCGAAATAATTTTGTTTTTTCAATGTCAATTTCGCCGTCTGAATCAACAACCGAAAAATCGTGTCCGACAACTTTTAAAATCCGGGTTTGAATTAACGACGACAAATGCGCGTCCAAAACAACGTCCTTGAATGTCTTTATTAATTCGGTTCGTTTTGGATTCATTGCGGATTCGCTTTGATTTATTGCGCTCCGCCAAATTCCAATGTCTTGTTTTGACCTTTGCAATTGTGAACGGGTGATTCGCTCAATTATGCGTTCCACTTCTTTTTGTTTCACAACCACATTGTCCAATGTTTTTGCACGTCCGATTTCAAATCCGAATAACTCCATTTTTTAATAACTATTAGTTGTAATATCATTTGACCCCCATTTGATTTTCAAACCGTCCACACCGTCCGCGTTGGCGTCCAATACCGGCAAAAATGACGGGTTGTTTTTCAAATCGCGTGTTTCTGTTAACCATCTGACCGCGTCGTCACGTCTAATTCCTCGTAAATCCGGAATATTTCGCGGGTTAATTCTCGAATGCAAATGATACAATGACAAATCAACGACAATTGAAACCATTTTTGCCGACCGTTCGTCCGTTGCTGACCAAAAATTGGTGTCGGTTGGTAGGTTTCCCGGTGTTGTTGCAACATTACATTTATAAATTACGTCTAAATAAGTGACGAAATTACCTATTGCATAAGACAATAAAACGTCAAATTCCGGAATGTCGGCAAATATCGTTTCCACATCGTAACGGCTTGAAATATATGATTTGATTTCCTCAATTGCGATTGCCTCGCATTCGTCCAAATACGCGTCGTTTCCGTCTGTTATTACGGTTAAATTATCGCTTTGAATGTGTTTTAGATAATCCGGTTTGATTAAGTAATTCATTTTAAAACCTTAATGTTTTTGAGTTTGTTGACAAAGTACGTACAACCTCGCGGTTTCCTCTAATAAAAGCGTTGTATTCGTCCGAAAATACCGAACAAATCAAATAGTCATTCGCGTCGGAACAATGACCGTATTTTTCATAGGTCACCCCGGTACGTGGATTTTTAACCTTTGTTTTTTTCTTTTTACCGTCCATATCTTCCTTTACTTGCGTATAATCGGAAACCGTTTTTGAGCATTCCCGGTCAATTGTGAATGTGCAACCCTCGATTCTATTTTCAAACAAACGATTGATAAAATTTCCACGCATAACAATTGACGGGGCGGATTTGCTGACCCGAAACGTTGGGGAAAATTTCGCTAATTCCGTTTCAATGATTGTATAATCGTTGTGTCCCTTTTCCGTCCTGGTGTCCTCGTGTTTCCCGGCGGGGTCACCATAAACAAAAACCCCGTTTTGGTGTTCCCCATATTGGTAAATGAATTCCTTACAAACTCCGGCGGTTGTGTTCCGTGGTGTTTCCAAACATATTTCGTTGATTTGTTTTAAGTGTTTCCCGTCCAATTGGTGAACTAATAAAGTCATATAAGGGTTGACGTTAAAATCAAACGTTAAGTGCAACGGCAATTCCGGGTTGTACGCAATATTTGAAACATTGTTTTTTTCCTCGAATCGTTTGTAAAATTCACCCCCGGTTTTTGGTTGGCTGAACCAATCACCGTGCAACAATCTTGACCGGTCAAATTCGTCGTCTAATTCCTCCAACGTTTGTTTATACGATTTTACAAATTCTTTGTCCGGGTTGGTGTCCAATGACGCCGAAATGAATTTGTTTTTAGGTAACAACAACCCCTCGAAATGCGGAATTATAATTTCGTCTTTGACCCAACCGTCGGACGGGTTGCACGTGATTAATTGTTTCTTTTCCAATCCAAATTCGTGGTGTTTGTAACGTGTCCGGGTCAATAATATGTCGGCAACTCTTTTGTTCACCTGGACGCCCTCCTCAATGGCTCCGTCCGTAAATTCAACCGAACCGAGCGAATCCAAATTTGGGTCGGACGGTTTATATTCGCAATCCAACAAAACGATTCGCGAGCCGTTCGGGAAATCAATGTGTGATTTGTTGTCGTTATAAGTGAATGCAACCCCCAAGTTGTTTGCCACGTCAAAAAACGTGACCAAAACGGATTCTTTCAAACGTTTTAAAACCGTTCGTCCAATGTACCCACGCGTTCCCGGATAGTTCAACCGTTGGTGTATTTGCCACAAACAAATTAAGAAAGATTTTCCGCCCCCGGCTTGACCTCCATACAACAACCGGGAAACCCCATTGGTTTGGGTTAACGTGTCGAACGCGTCGGTTTGCTCAATTGATAATTCGATTTTTTTATAATTCATTCAATTTAAAATCTATAAATTCCTCCCCTTTTTTGACCGAAACAACATCAACAACCAACCGTTTGATTTGTTTGTCATTGAACGAATAACGGCGTTGCAAAACGTCAATAAATGGTTTCAACGGGTTGTCAATGTCCGCCGACCCCGACGAAAACCCAAAAACAACGTTCAATTCCATTTTTGGGAACGTTTGAACGTTGTTTGGCAATATCCAACCTAATTGTTCCGCCCAATTGATATATGCGTCGGTTCGGTATCGTTTGCCCCGCCACGCGTTATTGACTGAAAAGGGTTTAATTTCTACTTTCATATTTTATCTAACGGGCGTTTGTGACCGTTAGCCTTAACGTTGTGTGTAATTAAAAAAATATGCCGAAATTGTCGCGCAACTTATAAACCGGCTCCGGTTTAAATTTCTTTTTTAACTTATGTTGTGTATTACGAACCGCCGAATTTACTTTAATAATGTGGCACGGTTTACAATACGAACCACGGTTCCCTCCAATTATATAAAATTCTTCGACCGGTTTTGTTTCCCCACAATCACCGCGACATTCTTTATTCTCGTCCGTCAATTTCATTGTCAATAATTGTTTGGCGTTTGTCATAACAAGATTCGCAACATTTTTGAAATGACGTTGTTGAATACCTAGCGTTTTCATTTAATACCGTTTCCGGCGTTGCCGTGTGGCATAATTCACAAGGCAACAATTTTGTTTCAATACTCATCAAAACGGCATTTCGTCGGTGTCGTCCTCAATTCCGGCGGGTTGTGGTTGCGGTGTCGGTTCGTTGGTTATTCCCTCCAATCGGTTGTCCACTTTCCACGCTGACAACGATGTGAAATGTTTTCCATTCCAGGCGTTGCACTTAATATTGAATGCAACCTTTACAACATCACCGACTTTGTTGTATTTCGTGAATTGTTCCACTTTGTCCGCTTTGAAAATTTCAAAACAAAATATGTTGTCATATTCCGCGTTGGTGTCAATGACAAATTCAATTTTTTGCCATTCGTTCCCGGTCCCTTTTGCAACCCCTTTTTGCACTTGTTTAATTTCGGTAATTGTACCGGTCAATTCAAATTCCATATATTTATTTATTATGTTTGATTATTTTGTTTTTTGCTCCTTTTATTTTGATTGTTTGGACAACAATTTTGTCGTTTGACGTTTGGAATTTCACAAATTCCCGTCGTTGTTTCCGGTTCGCTCCAACCGTTTTGTAAAGAACGCCCGGTTCCATACGTTCAACATCTTGTTTTGATAATGGTTTATTCATTTGTTCGATTATTTATGTAAAAATAGTAATTTTCAAAATTGATTCCTAATTTTTGCACTGCTTTTGATTCGTTTATTTTCTGTTTTGCAACCTCGTTTTCAATTAGTTCGATTATGCAATCATTTGAATAAATCGGTTCAACGTTGGTTTCATTTACGCGCTCAAAAACCTCTATAATATATTCCTTTGATATTTGGCAACGCTCCAACCATTCCAGGACAACCGAAACGTCGTCGTTGTCCTCCAAAATTTCAACGTCAACACACCATTCCGAATTGTCGAATTTGCTTTTGATTGCTAACCAATCCGGGGTGAACGCACGGTCTTTTGAATTATTTTCATTGTTGCATATTGCGTCGCATACTTTCATTGACGCAACGGTCACACAATTACATTGATTTTTCATAATATATTTTTTTTGCTCCAAAGTAAAGAATAATTTTGCAATTTACAATTGTATTCGTATTGTAATGTATCAACCGGACATTCAATTTGTTTGTGAATGACTTGTTGTTGTGGTTTCTGAATACTGACAAAAACGCCCAATATTAAAACCGGTATTAATACTAATGTTATATTTTTCATTCTATTTTTTTTTGATAGTTTTTAACGATTTGAATTTGTTGTGGTTTTTCCTCCTCCGCGATTTCCTTTTTGCCCCACGTTTCCGAAAACTTGCGTTCCATTATCCAGGCGAACCGTTGCCAACCGTTATGGTCAATTACCAACGCATTGAATAATTTTTCCTTTGATTTACGTATTGCGGTTTTATAAACCCGAAAAAAACGTTCCATAATTTCGGGCGATAGTGTTTCGTCGTTGAATGCCTTTTTCCAACCCTCGAATGTGCGTTTTGTGATTCGTTGGTTTTTCGGCAATCGGTCGTTGGTTTCCTCCACCAATTCCATATCGGTAAAAATTATCGCGTTGTTGTTTGGAATTTGCCGTTTCCCGTCCTTTGTTTCAATCGTTTGGTTTTCAGCCAATACGCGTTCAAACATTGTGAAAAATGCGTCAAACTTAACCGGTTCAATGTACCCTTTTTTATTGTCCATTATCTTGTTGTTCTCGCAATGCCTTTAATTTCAACCCCTCGATTGCCTTGACAACTTCGTCCATTTGTTCGTGCAAACAATCTGTCAAAATACCGATGTATTCGTCCGGTTTGGACATTTTATATTCAAAAACAACCTTTTCCGAATGATTGAACCACGCGTTTAAATTTTGTTTTTCCTCTTTTTTCAAGTACTGAAATTTGTCTTTGATAATTAAATAATGGTCGGTTGCGGTTATGATTGACAATTTTAAAGCCTCCAACCTGGTGTGAAATTCTGAATGTGTCA
>Ga0208643_1000553_pt1 | contig 24245 bp, 18 predicted proteins | sample VirMetDEL_Nov_12_FD_184516 | JGI IMG/M metagenome (GOLD analysis project Ga0208643, IMG submission 184516) | Aqueous microbial communities from the Delaware River and Bay under freshwater to marine salinity gradient to study organic matter... | ecosystem: Environmental > Aquatic > Marine >... | reverse complement strand
AGAGAAATAACTATCACCAAAAGAAAGAGTAGCAATATTAAGAGCGAGAATTTCAGCAGTCGTCAAAGTTCCCTTAACAAGGATAGAAGCACCCTTCAACGATTGAATAAATTGTTCCTGCGTTCCAGAGTTTCCTAAACCAAGCCAAACTTGATACGACGAAAGACCATCTTCTCCATCTACACCATCAGACCCGGCAGAACCATCAACACCATTTGAACCATCATTTCCAGCGAGGCCCTGAATACCTTGAATACCAGCGACACCTTGAATACCTTGATTACCCTGAATACCCTTAAGCGTAAGCAACCAAGCACTCTCTGTACCAACAAAACCCTCATCAAGAGCAACTTGGTAGGCAGACTTGCCCTGAGCTCCAACCTCGCCGACGAAAGTCATGAGGAGTTTACCTTGTTCGTCAACGGCAATCTTGCGTTCAATTCCGGAAGCATCAGTTCCTACAGCCACCGAAGACGAATACTCTTCATTAAATGAAGTAGCCATACGCAAATAAGACATAGTAACGCCAGAGTTATTCACCACAGATACACGAACGTATTGATGAACGACACCAACAGAGTAATTTTTAGAACCACCTGCAGTAAGGTAGTTAAAATCACGTTGAGCGTCCCAAAAAGTTTTATCTACGGATTGTTCTACACGAACAAGACAATTTCTATCGGATTTAATAGAAACGCTGATTTCAACGTTGTTAGAAACACTTTCACCAGCACCAACGAATGAAGAACCTGCCGAAAGGGCAATGGACGAATTATTCAAGATTGATTTCACCATTTATAATATTATATGATATAATAAAATATTATAAAATCGCTAAATAGAATATATTTAATTATCAAAAGTTATATTTGTAGCATTATCTTTATTTATTGTTTTTGTAATTTCTAGATATATGGAACTATTTGGACCTAAATTAGTCAATTCCTTTTGTGTATATGGCGATAATATTCTAGTTTTAAAGTTTTGTAATTTCATAGGCATTCCAACGTGTTCGTAGATTGCACTATCAGATAAACTATTTGTAATAAAAGCATTAGGCCCGGTATAATAAGTAGATACTAAAGATTTAACGTTTAGTTTATCATTATTCGTTAATAAAACACTACCATTATAACCTTCTATTGAAACGAGGGCGTGACCTGTATCTGTAAAATCGCTAAATACTATTTTTGCTCCTAAAGAAATAGTTGTTTCAACCGCAGAATACAAGATTTTATTTTGTAGCACAAAATTACCCTGAAATATAGCCGATTGAAAAAAAGATTGTAACACATCATTTTCATCTCCACCTCCAGCTATAACGTTTTGACTCATAGCATTTAAAGGACAATTTGGGGGGAAAAAAGAAGTACTAGTATTTCCACCTACCGCAACCCAACCTAAACCTGTTGGTTGAATATTTGCTGTGGTTGGAACATACCAACCTAACATATTTAAACTATCCACATAAGAAACATAAGACATTTCAGTCGTTCCACTTGCTAAAGTTTCTGGGTCAAAAATCGTTGAAGTTCCTTGAAAACCGGTTGTTGTTGATTTTCTAAAAGTTTCATATTTTAATGTAAAATCATTTGGATTTTTAGGGTCGTATTTATGAGTTATATTAGGGACATCAAACCCTAATTGTTCCCAAAAAGGCATAGATGTTCCGTCTGCCTTTGTTGCAATCATATCCTTAAATATAATCCCTGATTGTGATCCTATCTGAATTACATTACTATTTGTTTGAAAGGTTTGCGAAGATGTTCCACTTGGTGCTATTCCAGAAACGCTAATAGTCTCAGGGGTTATTTCTCCACTAGTTGGGTCTGTCCCCCAAGTTAAAACATTAATAATTAAATCATTTAAGCCGTCAACACCACCTGGAAATAATGCCCCACTATACACAAAATAACCTGGTTGCGTTGTATCAGTAGAACTAGCAATAATATCAAAAGTATCTAAATAATATTTATAATTTTGGTAATATGCTCCTGTGAATAGTGGAGGATTAGGAGAAGTATTTGAAACAGCGATACTTTGTTCTTTAAATGTTGTAGATGCTCCAATATAAGAAGACCAATTAATTTTACTATCTGGCCCTGCCTCACCAGAATAAGTTGTAATAGTGCTTGGATACATAGCAGTAACTTCTTGTAGAGAAGTGCCGGTTGTTAATGGTTTTGTATAAATAGGTGTATGCATATAAGGGAACTCAAATAAGCCGTTATTCTCGTTATTATATGTTAAAGACATTAAATTAGCACCTACTACTGGTGTGCTAATATCACAAGGAGCAGAATAACCAACCGCGTCTGCGTTGTAGTCAGCAATTGTAATAGATTCTGGTCCCTGGTCTTCTTGTAAACTTACACTAAATGCAGGCATATCAGTTCCAGGCAGGGCTGTTCCATCAACTACCGCGGTTGTGCTAGATGATGCTACACTTGCTGAAATTACTGGTCTTATGGAATATTGCTTTGTAACTGGTAAGCCAAACTTTTCTTGAATATTATTGTAATAACTACTATCAACATCATTTATTAATGGTCTATACATCATCTCAATACACTTAATATTATTATCAGTAGTATTTCCAAACACAGGCATATCGTTATAATTGTTTAAATTATAATCGTTGTATATTAATCGCACATTGCCTTGTGTTTGATTTTTATCAACGTGAGTAAAAGCATTAGGACGATATACAAAAGGATTATCATCTGCATAATCACTATCTGGGTTATTAAAATCTAAATCAGTATACTTTGGATTAACTGGTAGAGCAGTTGGTAGTGTTGTTGAATTACCATTATAACCAGGCATTATATTTTTATTTTTACTATTAAAAAAGAGTTGGGGTTGATATTTTGATGGAGGCATAGGGACATATCCAGTTGTCGGAAGTAATTCTCTGTTTAAATCTACATCTGTGCTTAATGCACTATCATTAACAACTACCGCTTGATATATTTGGGGTGGAGTTGCTATTTGTGGTTCTATTTGACTAATATAAGGGAAGGGTCCTTGTTTACAATCTCTAGCCGAATAACCAAAATATCCAGTAGCTGGGTTTTTTGTCGTTCCGTCGTTCTGTTGACTATTTATTTGTGCCGAGTCCCAATTTATAAGATAAGATAAATCTGGTGATCTATACATTTGCGAATGAATACCTTGATTAGGAGTTCCTAAAAAACTATTCCTAGCAGTAGTAATCGTTGATGTAGTATTTATTTTTGTTTTTTGAACGGACATACCTCTAGAAATGATTTCCGCCATGTAATCAGGACTATAACTCCCTGCTTTTAACGTCATCTTCCATTTTTTTATAAAAGGAACTAAATCACCAGGATCTAAAATACTAGGGTCAAAATTAGTTGAACCATCAATATTTTTAGGGACTGAATAAGTTAAAAGATATGGTAATCCGTCTGCTTGATTAACATCTTGAGTATTATTAAACCCAACTGGATTATTTGCTAAAATATAATTATTATCATCTAAAGTAACTTCTGTAATTTGTGCTATTTCGTAAGCATCTTGAACTGACCCTGTGGGTATAACATTTGCGGTATATGTTAGATTCAGCCTATTAACCCCTTGATTATCATAAGGAGCATAAGTTCCTGTACTTGTTGCTGTAAATGTAAATGGAACTTCATAAGATGTTGTTAATTGAATTGTACCAGTTGGATAAATATAGGTAGGAGGAACACCAAAAGTTGGATTTATATCTGAAGTGCTAGGTAATTGTGTTATTATAAAATCTACATTATCACCACCGATAAAGGGCGTTTGAATAGTCCCTGTTGAATTGACGTTCATTAAAAACGAAGGGTCACCATTTCTTGTAGTTGGTTTTTCAGTAACATCTTGATTAGCAGTAAAAGTAAAGTTTTCATACGCATTAACCGCTTGAATAGTAGCAGTAGGAGTTATTGATAAATTAAAACCAATTGGTATATCATCACCAGTTAATCCAGCAAAATCTGCTGTAGCCGTAAAAGATACAGGCATTGCGGCAGTTATATTAGGCCCTCCATATGGCGTCCAATCAAAAAACTCTCCATCAACGATACTTATAGTCCCAGTAGGAGTAATTGTTATATCACTAAAAACAGGGGCAGTAGCAATAGCAGTAGTTTTAAAATCATCACTCGTAGGAACATTTGTAATAGTAAATGTCGTTCCTACATTATTATCACTCGCTCCGTAATGCGTCCAATCAATACCACTATTATTTGTTTCAATTGTAAAAGTCACACCAGTATTAAATTGAGTATAAGGAGTTAATAGGTTAAATACCATATCATTCACAGATAAAGTAGGGATTGCATTAATAGTAGTAGTAGTTATTCCATTATTAGTTTCATTAGTAGTTGAAGCAACAGGAAGATTAAATACATAACCCACTGGAGGAATAGCAGTAAGTGTAGGGTCTAATAATACCCAATCAGAAAGAGGCATAGTTCCAATATTTACTACGATAATAAGTTGTCCTTGATAAGCAACTAAATTATCTTGTGTATCAGTTAATAATTGATCATCATAAGTAGCAGTATATTCAAACGCTTCTTCTAACGAGAAAGAAGCATATTTGGGAGGAGCGAAAGTAAATGTCCCACCAACTACAGGAGGAAGTTGAGTATAACCAGCACCATCCCACGCTGTATCTGTAACATTAGGAAGTGTTGGATTTACAATTAGTCCAATATTTACAACTTGATAATTAACTCCTTGAGTTCCAGCACTAGCATTAATAACAACAGCACCACCAGTTCTTTGCCCTCTTTCATTCATTGTAATACCCATACCAGTTAAAACATTTTCTGCTTGTCCTATATATTCAGTTATATAATCTGGTTCTAGGATTTGTTCGCATAAAAAGCGTGTTACTTTTGGAGTTTGCATAATAGCACCTATATTAAAAAAATTAGTATCTGTTCCAGGATAATTTGCTCCACCATTATAAGCAAAACCATAATCTACAATCTGATAAATAGTTCCAACGACTGCTTGTGAAACTGGTATAACATCGCCAATAGTGGTAGATGGAGTTGCCCCATAAATAGACCAATCTATACCTTGATCTGTTTCTGTTATTGTATAAGACACGCCATTTTTTATAGCTAAAAAATCATTATCAACATTAATAGGCGTAGGGTCAACACCAACATTAACTGAATAAATATCACCCACGCTAGGGTTTGGATTACCATCACCTAGAAAACTCCAATTAGTATCATAAATATAACCATTATAATTTAAAGGGACACCTAAATTAACAATAGTTGCTTTAAACGAATTAGGGAAGTTTTGACTTGCTAATATAGGGGCTGGAAGAGGAGCACCCAATAGTTCCCAATTATTAAAAGTAGTTGTAATATCAATAGTTTCTGGGATTTGCACGTATAATCGCATTCCTATTTTTAAATCCAATATATCATCTGCTGTATCTAATGAAATAAAAGGGAAATTAAATGGAGATGGTATTGTGGAAGGTTGAAACTGAAATGTGATATTATCTGGAGAAGTAGCACCCAAATTAACCCAGTTAGTATCATAACCATCTTTAAAAGGGACACCTTTATCTACGATGCTATAATTTTGGCCCGCTTGTAATGATGCATTATCAGTATATATTTGTAAAACAGGATTTGTATTCGCCGGAAAACCAGGAGCACCATATAAAGTCCAATCAATATAATCAGTTGTCGTATTAATAGTATAACTAATACCTTCAACTATTGAAGTAATATCATTAACAATTTGTATAAATGCTGTGTTTGGAAGATTTCCGCCTGGAAACGCACCTGGTGTTGTGAAGTTAAGGTTGCTAGGATAATTTTTTAAATCATAACCAACATAAGCCCAATCTGTATCAAAACCACCTATAAATGGTTTTCCAGGATTATCAATAGTGTAAGCAGTTGAAACACCAGAAATATCAGTAAAGTTTATTTCAGGATTAGGGTTAGTACCAATCCCAGTTCCGTCTTTCGTTGCTTTGAAAACCCTACTATTATAAATAGGTGTAGGACAACCAATAGAGTTAAAATCAGCATCAGTAGTTTCAGCTTTATCTGTTATTTGATATAAAATTCCTTCTTTTGCTTCGTTTAATGGAATTGCTGGTCTTGTAACAACCCAATTTTTGACTTTATCCGGCCCGTAAGTATGATATATACTCTCGGCTAATGGAGCTAGATTATCAGGGATTTTATCAGTTGAATTATTAGCAACAGGGGTTGTAAATGCTACACCAGTAGGGGGTATAGTCACTATTCCAGGATCTTTTGTATAATCATTAGTTGGATTATAATATTCTTGAACTAACTGCTGTCTGTTTGGAAATAATTGAGTAGGTGGAGTTGTAGCAGGGGGGACAATTGGACTATCTAAAACTCTGCTCTTAATTGTCGTACCACCTCTGTTTATGTAATAAAAATAATAACTTAATTCAATTGTTGTATCTTGGTCTAAAATAATATTACCACTCACTCTATTTCTAGTATCAATGAAGCTTGATTTTAATGCAATAGTGTCGCCCTGCTCTAACCAAACAGGTTCTGACGTCCGGTTCTCCCAATTACTATTACTAATTTTGGTGTCGCTGTTAAATGTGTTTAATCCGAGCATAATCTTTTTAGACATTTTGTATATAATAACCTTATATAATTATATACTAAATTTAAACTATTTTTGTATTTGCTAAATAATATTACAAAACTTTTTACAAGATTACAAAGCACCAGGAGCATAATTGCCTACTGAACCAGTAGAGCGTTGATAAAATCGCTTGACTTCAGCGAGTGCTTGAAGAAACTGAATATGGTCTGCTCCGCCATCAAATTTAGAACTAGCTTGAATAGTCAGCTCACCAACTATAACTTGGTTCAAGCCCACACACGAAAAGGAGTGAGTTCCGGCGTATTTCTTGTTAAGGTTAGGATTGTAAAGACCCAATTCAATAGTATCAGTAAGCTTATCATGATTGTAAGCAGACGCACCAGGCAATATAAAATCACCGGTCATATCCGTCATATGAGCCAAGCGACGAGCATCAGTGTCTAACCCGCCAAAAGGCAGAACAACCTTACCATCAATAATAAGATTGTATTTCATTCCAGCGTGAGCTTTGGTGAAGCCGTCATTTTGAGGAGCACCAGTAGCAGAATTACGCAAATAATACAAATACAGATTAGAAACCAACTGATTAGTATAGGAATTCATACGCTGGTCTATAGCACCAGACCCTACACCATCAAGGACGACATTGCGGATAGGGAGTTTATCTGGTACAATCTGGTCGTAAAGAATAATATCTTGAGCGTCCACCGGTTCGCCAGTTAAAACTTCATCAACAAAAAGCGTAGGTGGCTTGGTAAATGTATATCCGTTTTCTTGAAACTCAATTTGGATATTCATAAAATCAACACTCACATTTCTCGCTAAAAGATAATTAGACATGAACGACAAATCAATATAACAACCTATTTTAGTAGCGTCCTGCTTCCCCATCTGTTCGGCCAATTTAAGTTGTCCTAAAGAAGGGACTTCTACCGCCATTCCTGCATTTTGAAAAAGAATGCGGTTAATATCACGTTGAGCTGGGTTATTTTGGTGTATCATTTTAATCGCCATATAATCAGTGTTATACATACTATCTATTATCTGACCCTGACGATCAAGAAACGAAATAGATTTGATTAAAGAATAAACACCACGAGCATCAAAATAAACTGGTTTATGCTCTCCATTCACAATAGAAAAATCAGCTAAACGTATTTTCTTGGTAAGATACTTAAACGAACCCTGAATAGTGTAATACGCTCTCTGCGTATCAATGGACGTAGGAAGAATACTCAATGTGCGACTTTCCATATTATATATAATACTGATATAAAATAATATAAGATATTAACAATATTATTTTATTTAAATCCCTAAATATACATTTTTAGATTACATGGTGATAAAACTATTAACAAACATAAAAGCATCAAAGGCAGGGATTATATCATTATAGGCCTTACCATCAATCTTCAAAGCAATAGCAACCCTGTCGTTAGATGAAGTCATGAGAGAAAATCCAATACCAAAAGATACTTCCTTATTCAAAAACTCATTCACAATAACGTTCTGTGCGATATTACCATTTAACGATTTCAAATAGTTAATCGCTGTTTCTTGGTATGTTTCTATCTTGTAAGGGATAGGCGTATCAGAGGAGTTAATCATTATTTCAAGCGAACCACCTAAACCATCAAGCCCCTTAATAAACTGGCTCATAAGGTTATTGTGGAAAATAGAGTTACGTTTGCTTTGTTCTATAAAAGAAACAGCTACAGAGTTATACATAACAGGCGTAGTAATATTTAAATAAGAAGTCGCGTTATTAACGGATTGCTGATACAGATGTTTAACAGGCATAATAACCATTTCTTTAGTAGGCGTAGGCACCATCATCTCAACCCACTCAAGTTGCAAATCAGAAAGCGAATAAAAGATTTCAGTAAACTTTGTTTCAGCATCAGTCATATATTCCTCTTCTGCCTTGCGGTCAGTATAGAACGCCTCAACGGCATTCGCCAGAGTAAGCGAGATTTGAATAACTGAAAACTTATCGCTAGACAAGTCAGCGGACGCTTGATTTATAGCAATCATAGGAAGCATACTAAAGGAAGTAGAGCCTCCCACCAACGAAAAAGCGTTCATCGTTCCACATAATTCAGACATGAGGGTAGAAGAAGTATTTAAACTTTCTAAATGATTGGTGGCTTGTCTCTGCATAGAAACACTGCGATTATACATTTGGTTATTTTCAATACCAGAATTATTCACACTGGTATTAACCGAGCGAATAACGGAATGAATACCGGCAAAAGCGTCTAAATGGATATGATCGGCCAGTTTAATAGCTCCGCCATCAGTAGTTCTATTACAAGTAACCGATACATTACCAGACAAACGAAAAGAACCGGCAGATATAGAGCGACCTGCCGGCAACTTGATTATGAAGTCTAGAATATCATTTTCTCCATACGCCGACTTAAGCGAAGATGGTTGAGTGGCGTTATACAACAGATTAGACATTTATATTATATTATGATATAATAAAATATAATAAATCGCTAAATATAGTTTTAAAACATTCTATTATTAAATCTATTATTTTTTAATGAATGAAATGATGGAAGGATTATTTCGGCTACAGGTTCTGGTACAGGGACAGGAGCTGGTGCTTGAGCTTGTTGTTTAACCGGTTCAGGTGCTTTACTTTGTTCTATTTGTTCCTTTGGTTTTTCTTCATTGAGAGATTTATTAGAATGTTTATTTTTTTTATAACTAACTAATTCATTTATAGCATTATAAATCCCATCTAATTTATCATTATTTAATTGTTGTTTCTTTTTAGGTTTCTTTACAATAACAACTTCTTCTTCGCTAGATGAACTGCTGTCCTCCTCTTCAATTATAACTTGCCTTTTCTTTTTAGGGGCAGGGGCAGGGGCAGGGGTTGTTGCTTCATGACTTTCCTTAACCTCCTTTTTTTTAGGGGCTGGAGCTTCCTTCGCTTCTTTCTTGGCCTCTTTTTTTGCTTTCAAAACTTCACGTGCTTTTATTAGGCGGTCTGCTAATTGTTGTCTTTTCTCTTCAGTCAATTCTTTTTTTGTCTTTTTCTTCTCCTTAACTGGTTTGCTTTTAGTTTCTTTTACTTCTAATCCAATATTATCGTCTTCAAATACATCGTCCATTTCTATATATTATAATGATATTTATTTAATTATAATATAACTTAATGTGTTTTGTTAAATCATTTACTAAATCTTTATTTTTTTTTAATTAAATCATTTCTCTCTTCATCTATTTTTCTAAACTCAAATAAGTATAGATTAGATTATAAAGATATATTCTCCAATACTATTCTAGAATTAAATCCACTATATTTACATAATTCAAGATAGTTTTTTATATTTTCATTGTTAAGCATAATAAGTATTTCATTTAATAAATTTATATCATCATATTCAATATAGAATTTACTTTCGGTTGTGTTGCATTCGTTTACTATACTTGGCTTCAAATACCCAGACATATTTAATAGAATTCTAAATTTTTCATAATTTGGTTGCTTTATATCGCTATAAAAGGTTGTTTTTGAAGTATGATATGTTATATATTTAAAAATATCTGTTTTATTTTTTTGAAGATGCTTTTTTCCACTTTTATTTGAGGTGTCTAATGTTCTAAATCTAGAAATTTTGAGTTTATCATTAGATTTATTAATTACATCATTTACTAATTTTATTGTATCAGCAGTAATATGTACTGGAAGAAACGGCATATTTTTATATTCTTTAAAATCAATTTCTGAAACAATAATTTGTTTTTTATATTCACTTTTAACACGAGTAATACATTTTGTTATTGATTTTTGAATAAGATAATATGAAAATGAAGACCCTTTATTAAAATGTTTTTTACATTCATTTAGGTTCAAAAATAATAAATCATATTTTAAAAAGACATTATGTAATAAATCACCACCTGATTGAGAATTAGTTGAAGGACTTAACCATGAAATTGGAGTAATATATAATAAATATCCATTTTCTTTAATAATATTGATTGCGTAATTAATGAATTGAGAATAAAGATTAGTCCCTCCTTTTGTTATGCCGTTTTTATCTCTCGTTTCATAAGGAGGGTTTCCTATAACTAAATCAAAATTTTCTACATTCCATTCTTTTTTTATATTTAATTCAAGTGAATTACCAACATAATAATTAAATTGATAATCAGGTGATATACCACAATAACTTTCAACATGATTTTTAAGTAATATATGTGTAATTAAAACATTTGTTTCATTTTTATCCGCAAAATAAATACACTCGGTCATTATTATCTTACACCTCTCATATTCATCAGGTATAAAGTTGGATAAACCGACCCAAAATTTATCAAACAAATCTAATTGAAATGTGCCTTTACCACAGCATAAATCTACTACTTTTTTAGGAGTCATAAAAAATTCTTTTGGAATTGTTGAGTCCATTTCATCTACTAATTTACGTGGAGTAGGAATTTCAGCATTTTCTTTTTCTTCTTCTATTGAAGGTTTAAAATGTTTTTCTACCAAATCACGCAATTCTGGGCCTTGTGCGTTTGAATATATATTTTTAATCACATCAACTATATGTGAATAATCATCACTCATTTAATATATACAAACACTAAATCTTTATTTTTTTAATTAAATAATTTCTCTCTTCATCTATTTTTCTAAACTCAAATAAGTAATCTGTTTATCTAATGTATCTATCTTATAGCAGATATATATAACATCAAACCAAGACCGGCTTGTTTGTTCTCCATTCTTGATAAATTGTATTCTTTTTGGTGGGATTATAATCTTGCATTTATCAGCAAAATAATCCATATAGAATTTTTTAGTAATTGTAGAAACTGGTAGAATCATAATGAAAGGTTTATCCAATTCTTTTAATCTTTGAAATACTTTTACCTTACAACTAAAGGGCGGATTACTTACGATAATATCACCACGATTTTCAATAAAAAAATCTATTTTCTCATGTATAACATCAAACCCTAATTCTTGCAGAAATACGCCACTCTGTGAGTCCCCATAGAAACATTCCCATATTTGTTTATCCTTTGGTATGTATTGCTTTATTTGTTCCCACGCAGATTTAGGGGTCATGTATTCATCGTCATTATGAAAATCAATTGCTCTTCCTCGTATAGTTAAACCGGCCATAATTATATAATAGTGAGAGATTGTATTATATAATTTTATACTAAATACTTTTAAAAGAACTTACTTTTAATATCTGCTAAACTATCTCTATATGAGGGTTTATTCCACAATAGCCATCTGCTCCAGAACCCAGCAGTATCCACACCACTTTTAGTCCAGTTCTCTCGTGCTTTATGTCTTGATAGATATGCATTCTTTCTTTCTTCGTCTTTATGTGTGGTATAATCGTCATAACCAGTAGCCCCAAACTTAACGCTCTTTTCACGGCCAGTTTCTTTATTTTTTAATACTGCTTTATATTTCTTTTTTTCACCAGATAGTTTAACTAGTTTAATAAATTCATAACCCATAATATATTATATAGAGAGAAATATAATATAAAATAAAATGTGTAAATTATGTTTAGTTGAAATTGTTATTTTATGGGTGCCTGTAATTATTACAGGTTATATTTTATTTAAAGCGACATCAGAACACTCTTAAGAAAATACAAAGTGCCTTCCTCAATAGGAGCAATAGCCGACTGGGGCGAATGCAGGGCAACTTGAACCGCAAATGGTCGGTTGTTGGTGAAATAGTTGCTCTTATCACCAGCGGTATAAATCTTCAAGGGAAGAATACGAACCGGCTCTGCTGTGTTTTCTAAACCCTTGATCCCATAAAAATTACGGAGGGGCAGGGTGCTATTGCTGAAATAATCAAGTGTCTTATCCAGATGGAGCGACGAGGAATAATCAGAACCAATTGTCTTTAACGCAATATCCGTAGAAGTGTTCGCAATGTTATTCACTTGAAATCGGTATGAAAACACATTAGGCATCGTAGAAACAAGCGAACCACGTTTAGGCATCAAAATAGCATTGTTAAACGATGAAGCTTCCATGACGTTAAACTGACGCTCATAGTCAAAAGTATTATCTTGAATTGTGATTGGTTCCACTCTGTAAGTGTTGTAAGTCATACCCATAGGGATTTTCTTATTCTTGGTTTGCTGTTGAAGGACTACTTCCAATCGGTCAATTTCATACGTTAAACCCTTGCTTAATTTAGTCACCAGAGCTGCATCACCCTCTCCAGTACCTAAAATAGTAGTGATTTTCTGGTAATCAGAAACAATCAAATCAAGAGTAGTAGAGGCTTGTTGTGTAACAACACCTTCCCAAGCTTGTTTAAATGAAGCACCCATCGTAGCATCAGCACAACCCAAGTTAGTAAACTTAAGGATAGTTTGACCTGCCGTTGCACTTGCTGTAGTAGAAATAAGACGAACACCTCGCCCACTATTAGGCAGAGCAATCATTCCATTTCCAGAAACCACATTTGATTTTATAATATCAGGGCCAATATACATAATTTCTTTAGTGGTAATCATATCAGCACCAGTAGGAGCACCACCTCCAGTAGGGTATGCTTGAGGGTATGTTAATTGAAATGATAAAGCAAAAGTCGCTTCTTGATTGACGTGTCCGTCATGTGTAATTATACCGCCAGATTGAAGTTCAGCAATAAACGCATCAGGCACTTCAATCGTATTATTAGTAATACCAGCTTTAAATCCAGCATCAATAGTAAGAGGTAATACCATCATATCTTCCATTTCAAGACGCAAAAACTTCAACGTAGTAGCATTCCAAGCATACTTCATTTGAAGACTAGATTTAACGGCAGGAGTTCCGGGCGTGGGAGCAGGAACAGGAGACATATGATCCGTCGTGTTTTTAGCTCTTATAACAGGCATAGTACCAACAGCAACATCAGCATCAACTACAAGTTGGAAATCTCTTCCTGTGATAGTGCCTTCCGTGTAATCAGCGTCGCCTAAATCGCCAGAGGGGATAATGTAAGTATCTCCGGCTTTGTATTCTTTAGTATCAATTGCGGTAAATGACGTTAAGGTGTAAGCACCGGTTGTTGCGTCAATATTCACCTTCATAGCAGTAATATCCGCAGGGGCAGGAGTTCCTGCGCCAGTTAAGTAGGTGGCTGCATTAGCACCAGCCCACGCAGTAATATTAGTTCCAACTAAATCATATTCTAGAACAGCGGGAGTTTCAGGTCCAGCAGGAGCAAAAGGAACGATATTTGATACTTCATTTTCAAAAGCAACAATTCTAGGGATTTCTCCAGTTTGCGTCTCCATTTCAAACACCATTTTACAATGACGACCTTCTTCAATACCGCGAGTGTTAATATTGGCTTCAGTTAAGGGGTCTTTAAATTGTAATTGCTGGTTATTAGCCCACCCATTAACCTCGTCAGGAGTATTACCAATTGTTTCAAAAAGACGAGCTTCATACACACGAGGCGTATCAGCAACGCTAATTCCAGTATCACTATGAGGAAACAAAGCACTAGGGTATGCTTGCGTCATGTTATTTTCCAACGTGACGTTGTTAGGGTAAAGCATTTCGCTAAAATCCTGGTCGTTTTCAACAGCGGAGCGAACAGGCACAACCTTAAACAGAGTATTTTTATCTTCAAACTCTAACGAGATTTCCAAGCCGTTAGTCTGCGACAACCAGAAGTTAGATGTTTTACAGCATTCAAAAATTTCACCAAGAGGTATTTGTACTTCAACCATATCTTTCAGGAGCGAAGACAGCGTAGACATTACAGCCGTTCCTCGTTTATCAGACAGAGCAACACCATTCAAAAGGGATTTGGAAGCAAGACGCTCTTTGTTGGAAGTAAGTTGAAACATCGTCTGGGTGATAATGTTGCTAAAAGGAATACTCTCAATGATAGTTCCGTTGCCTTGTTTAAGAATGCAGGACTTTATCATACTAGCAGGAGTATAACTAAAATCTTCATGGCCAAAACTGATACACAAATCACGTTCCAACATACGTACCATATTATCAGTGGTAATTGTTTCACCTTCCTTATTTTTAATGCGAAGTTTCATCGCTAAATAACTTTCAGATAAATCCGTCGCCAGATTGTCGGCAGGAATACCGATATTTGCTCGGTTATATGTGGAAGTATACTTCTGGTTCTCCTTGGAGCGATACTTAATCGTGCGGATCATATTGATACTCATCTTTATAATATTAGATGATATAAAAAATTTATATAAAAATCATATTAAAATGTTTATATAAATTGTCTAAAAAATCGTTCAAAAAAGGGGGCCAAAAATCGTTCAAAAAAACCTGCTAAATTAAACTCCTGGTTGAGCCGTTGATGCAATATTGGCTTGAGGGACAAAATCAGTCACCATTGGAGGGGGAGTTGGAGGAGCTGGTAAATCAGGTTTAGCATCTTCTAGATGTTTTGCTCCTTCTACAGCACCATAAATCCCAGCACCCAAACTAGCTAAACCAATAACTGGGTCAAGCACATCGCCAATACCCTCAAATACATCACCTATACCTCCAAAAATATCTGATAATAAACCACCCCCTCCTTCTTCTGCAGGAGCATCTGGAACAACTTCAGATACTTTTACTGGTGGTTTATATCCTAGAGCACTTTCATCTGTAGATGCTAAATCCGCTTCGCTTCCTTCTTGCACTTTATAACTAACTTGTTGTGGCGTTTTAGTTGACCCTACTTCTTGGTTATTTTCTAAAACTCCGCTAGTGCCTTGAGAAGTAGAACTAGATGCAGAAGGGGCAGGTTGCTCTGTGGGTAAAACAGGTTGAGGCACAGATGAAGCTTGTGCCCCTGTATAATCTGCCGTTCCAAATTGTGCTTTTGTTTCGGTAGTTGCTGTATCGGTAAATGCTGATTTTACACCCAAATCTTCACCATATAGAGGATTATCAAATACTTTTTCACCAGTACTAGGAGGAGCACCAGATACGGCACTTTGTATTGTTTCACTAGCACCAGATACTGAACTTTGTATTGTTTTACCGGCGTCAGATACGGCACTTTGTATTGTTTCACCAGCACTAGATACTGCATTTTGTATTTTACTACTAGCATTTGAAAGCGCATTAGCAGTATTATCAACAGCATCTGATGCTTTACTAACGACATCAGAAACATTACTTACGTTAGATTGTATCGTATCACTTAAATCACTTGCTACACTTTTAGCATTTTCAGCAGTTTTCCCTAAATTGTTATAAACTTGCTTGACTTTTTGATAAGCGTTTTTAATACTATTTACACCAGCAGGTAATTCAAACCCAGATGTGATTAAATCACTAACACCAGATATTTTATTTTGGTCTTCTATTTCATCTGAAACTTGCTCTTCTTGATTTAACGCAACCTTGTAATTAAATTGTTCGTTCCTGTACTGGTTTATATTGTCGTTAATTTTAGCTTCTTGATTTTGCTCGTATTGCTCTTGATTGGCGTTAATCTGCTGACTAACCATCTTTGAATTTTGATAGAAGTTATACGCCATTATAAATTATATATAATATGTATATAATATATTATGGAAGAAAACACTAAATCATCAGTTTTAAAAATATTACCAGTTAAAAAAGATGAAGAACCTGAAAGTATGTTAAATCCTATATTACCAAACCACCCTTTCGCAATGTGCCTCTGTGCACCTCCACGTGCTGGAAAAACGAATGCTGTTATGTCCCTCATAGCAAACAAAAACTTTTACTATTGTGGTAATGAATACGACAAAGAAAACCCCTCATTTTTTGATGAAATCTTTGTATTTAGTCCAAGTGCATTATTTGATAAAACTAGTAGGAAAATATATAAGGCGATGGATAATGTAATTGTATATGATGAAATGGACGATTTGCTAAACTCACATATGATTATTTCTGAAATAATGGAAGGGCAAAAAAATTGGGACGAAGAAGAAGAGGGAAGACCTAGAAAAAAGATTTTACTTTTATTTGATGATATGGTTTCCTTATTTGATAAAACAGGAGTTTCAACGCTCGTAACGAAATATAGGCACTATGACTTCAGTATTCTTTTATGTAGCCAAACTTATCGTAAAATACCTTTAGTTGTTAGAAATTGTATGACGGCCTTAATGTTTTTTAACTTGATGAATAACAAAGAAACAGAAAAATTATTTGAAGAACACGGCAGTAATGTCCCTGATTTTTACGAGCATATAAAAGTTTTAAATAAAAAATACCAATTTTGTTTCTATCATATAGAAGACCAAAAGTTTTATCATAATTTTCAAACGCTATTATGGAGTAAAGATGATTATTTAGAATAATTTGATTTACCCTTATTTCGTTCTTCCCATTCTTGCAGTTTCATTAACCCAGCAACTCCTATTATTTGTAATCCAGTATAAAACAACATGTATTTATTAAAGGGGGTCATTATATAATAAGTATTTAAATTATATTTATTATATTTTTTGTAATTAATCTCTCTTCAATTAAAAAATAATTCATTTATTAGTCAAGACAAAAGTAACTTCACCCTTTGGAACCGGTGTACCATCTATGGTATAATACAAACGATAATTCATAGAAGTAAAGTCTATGGGTTGCTTTGTTTGAACTTTCAGATATAAGGGTTCATTAGGCGTAAAATCCAAATTATACAGATGTTGGTTTTGTTCTAATGTAGGTGTGAAATACGCAATTATATTCTTTCTACCATTTCTAGAAACAGGATCACTTGTTGTTTGGCCTACAAAGTTATTTAATTGGATTGTATCTATCTCTAACGCAATCTCTTTATTTTTGGCTTGGTATAATTGTAATGGAAATGGAGCTAAATAAGTCAAATCACGTCCGCCATAGTTTATACCTCTAAAACGAGCAATAGTTTCAAAACCTAATGTATTGCGAACTTCTTGAGCGTTGGTGAAATCAAGCGAAACAGATACATTTTGGTTAAACTCTGCTTGATTACCATTTGCTGTTGCTTGAAGTTGTCCGTCAGTAAATATAATACCAGTAGCCTCTTCTTCAGACATATCGTGTTTAAATCCAATATCATAATTGCTTTCAATATCCCAAGCAAAATCAGTTTGCCCTCCGGTTAAATCGTATATTTTCTTTTCTGCAGGATCATAATAACCAATCACCACAAAGCCGTCCTTTTGAGTGAAGAATAATGTTCTATCTGTATTATCAGGACCAGCAAATGCAAAGGGCATACTAGTTAGTGGGGTTGTTTTATCTGCATTATAATCAGTTTGATAATTATAAAATTCATCACCAATAGGGATTGTTTTTGTAATCGCTCCTGTATCGTCAGTAATTTCAATACGAAAATTAGGTTCTGGGAAATCATCATCGGCACCTCCCTCCACTATTGTCGTTTCGTAAACAAATGAAATAGCAGGGTCAAAATCTCCTGTAACACTTCTTTTAATGAATTGAAACGAGCATTTACCAAACTTTCCAATTTCATTTTGCACAAAAGTCATACCACCAAGTGAAACATAAACACCACCGGTTCTATCTAATGAAAGGTTTTCTGGTTGTTCTGCGTTTGGACTAGTAAGTGCTTTCCGTTTATTTTTCAATTTAGATAATGTTCTAAACCCTGAACCAAAGAATGAATAACGTCTTGCTGTTACTTCAGTTTCAGTAGCAACTATAATACGAAGGTCATCACCCTCCGCGTGGTTAAATTCAAATGTCCTTTCGTCAGATTTAAAAAACTCTAATAATGCAGTCAAACTTTTATCCGTTCCAGTATAAATACTGGTTGAATAATTAAGACTTAAACCAATAAACATATTGTAATCTAAAAAATTATCAGCAGTTAAATAATTCATAGGCGAAAAATTACTTTTGATTGCGTTCGCCAAATCTTCTAAAAGGTTTGCATATGATATATACAACTTGTCTTTGAGCGTAATTGTAATTGTTTGTTGTGGAGAATTAGCTTGTTGATAGGTAAACACGAATGATTGTCCTTTGATAAAAACCGCATCTTCTCGGACGTTAAATTGGGCTGAAAATGACGTTAAAGCGACTGCCGTTTCTGGTTCTATGCGGATACTATCACGAAACAATACATTAGTAAGCGACGTATCGCCTTTGTAAGTTGGAGTGACTATTTTAATGTTCTGAGCCATTTATATTATATATAGATAATATAAATATTAAAATAATGTCTAAATCTACTAAATCAAATGATTATTATCACCAAAATATTAAAAATGATGAGGATTACATGGAAGTTAAACGTCTTGTAAAACGCGAATGGTATGAAAATAATAAAGATTACGTTAGTGCCTATTACAGAGTTTATAGGGAGAATAACAAAGAACGTATTGCTATGAATAATTTAGTATGGAGATTAGAAAATGGAAAGATTAAAACACCTTTAGAAATTAAATGAAGAGAGAAATTAGTTATATTTATATTATTTAATATATTTAGAAATTGTATAATAACATGACTAATTATACTTATTGTATGAATTATAGCGATGAAAGCGATTATGAAACTAGATATTCGTCAAGTGAAGAAGAATACGATGACTATAAATGTTATTATTGTGAAACTGACCTTGATTATGAAGAGAAAGTATTTGAAGATAAAGAACCATGTAAGACACGATATTATTGTGCTAGATGTAAAGAGCATATACACGATGAAGATTTAGATAGTGATTAAATGATAAATAATATATTATTGCTTATCATTTTATTTTAATTTATGTTTTTTAATAATCATCAGGTATATCATCATCATCATCAATACTTTTAATACCAATCCATACTTGCTTTGGTTTGCCTGATATTTTTTTAAGTTTGCTATGGATATTAGTTAATTTGTTTTTTTCACAATACTTCTTAATATCCCTTGTTAGTTTATTGATACTGATATTTAATTTCTGGACTTTAATCCATTCAATCATAAGAGCACTTTCTACATAATCATTTTCATTATCAGTAAATACAAAATCATTCTTAAATGTATCTACATATTCTTCTACTTTCCCAAAAGTATCTACAAATGCTTTTTTAATTTCTTGCGGTTCATATTCAACCCTTTTATTCTTCATAAACTTTTTGTATGCTTTCATTAACAATAACATAAAAGCACTTCTAAACTTTGGTGTTTGTATTTCATCATCAAAATTAGGATCAATCTTTAATTCATATTTATCATTTGTAGGATTATCTAAATATGTTTTACTATAAGGGATTGCTCTAACTCTATTTACAATCGCATCGTCCATAGGTGTGATTTTATCTAAATCATTTGCAAAAATAATAGGTAGGAAACTGATTTTATATTCGGTTTCATAGCCTCCATGCTTTCGGGCTACAATATCGTCCTTCCCTCCTGATGATAATTTCTTTAATACACTACCATTAATCCAGACATCAGGTTCAAGTTCATTAGATGCTATAATTCTTTTGTTTGCTAAAAGCATAACCCATCGTAAAGCTTGTGCGTCATCTGGATTTGCTATTTTTTTTACAACTAGATTATTCGCGTTAAATGTTCCAAAATAGCCACCTGCTACTGATTTAATAGCGGAAGTCATAGCACTTTTCCCTGTATTACCATCTCCTATACCAAAAAGGCAGCGCTTCATGGCGTCACCTGCTAATCCTCTTGCTATATTCAGAATATAATATTCAGCAACCTCTTCTCCAAAAGGGTCAATAAACATTCGTTGTTTAACAGATTTTAAATATTCTTTATCATCACACATTTCAAAAGCGTAAGGTATTTGTTCCAAGAACACTATTGTATGGTCGTATAACGAACTATCAAAAGGAATAAATATGCTTTCTTTGAAATTGTAATATCCATTAGTAAATAAAATATAACCTAATGAAGACGAATTCATATCCCTACTCCAATCATTATCTGCGTTTTGTACCGATAAATCAATAACAAGTTTTAATACATTTTGGCTATTCTTACGATTTTGGACGTAGTCAATTAATTCATTTCCATCATTTAATCGCTTGATGCCTGATTTGCTAATGTATACACTTAAAAGGGAGTTTATCATTCCTTCATCAGAATACCACATATAATTGGTTTTGTAATATAATGTTTTATTGGAATATTTAATATTATCTTTTATTTTATTATAAATAATTTCTGCAGCTTCAATATCATTTGATGCTAAAATATCACTATTTTCATCTATAATTGCTTCACGTTCTATCTGATATTCCTTATTTTTTTGTTCCTTCTCTAATTGTTTTATTTTCTTTTTGCGTTCTTTTTCTTCTTCCTTACATTCTTTAATAAACATATTTTCATTTTCTCGTTGTAATTTCTTGTCTTGTCTTTCTTTATGTAATCGTTCTTTCTTCTCTTCGGTTGTTTCTTCGTGAGGAGGGGTTATAAACACAATATCATAATACTTTTCTATTTCTTTGATTTCCCATTTTACATCAAAACCCATTTCAATATTTAAATTATTCATTAATTCCAAAACTTTATCAACACCACCATATTTTTCTATTTTAGTCTTATTTAATTTCAATCCATCAAACTCATAAATAGCATCATAAAATGTAATAACATCAGTTTTTAATTCTACTTTACAAATATCAGTCGTATAACAAATCTTACTTAATGTATTTTCAACAAGTCGGAGCTCCCATTCTTGTAAATAAGTAGATAAAAAAGCTCCATTAACATTAGTATCACCTTTTGCTTTTTTCAATCGCGATATTGTATTAAACATTTCTGGATTTTCTTTTTTAATAATTTCAGTAATAATTTTAACTTCGGCACAATAATCAGCAATAATAACTGGTTCAGGGAATGGTTCAATCCCTTCATCTATTAACCAATTCTTAAATGTTCCACAAAAAGACAACCGGATTACAAGGGATTTCACTAATGATCTATTTACTTTATTGCCTGATGCTTTAATTATTTCAGCTATTATTTCTTCACGTTCATTACAATACTTCGTGATTGTTTCGCAAGGAATATTATTCGCCAAACAAATATTTCGTAAGATTTCTGGTTGTGCGTTCTTTAAATCAAAATCTAGATAGAAATCTTTTATTAATGTATTTCTTGTCTTCTTGGCGAATGACGTACAGCCTAACGATTTACATGGAAATACTCGGCCCCATTTGTGTTTTGGTTTCTTATATCCTACTTTAAATGATTTTAAAAATTTACAATATTGCTTCAAATATCCTTTGAGTTGTTCTTTTTCATTCATATAACTTTGAGATGCTATTTTATGACTATAGTTTGTTAAATCCCATTTGTCTTTTAAACATGGGTCTTCTGAAAGTTGTGCTACATAGTGTAGGGGGATACACTCTAGAAAGCTGTTCTTTTCTATGAAAGATGGTTGGAGGAAAATCGCTAAATCAATCTGGGGGGGGGTCGCCATATTATTCTGTTATATTATATTACAATATTTTATTTTTAAGTAATTTAACTTAATTATATATTTAATTATAAAGTATTCTAATTTTCCTAAATATATAAGTATTTTTTTAATAATTATATATTTAAATAAAACCGGCTGTTTTAAGATTTTTTTTTGCAGGGTATTTTCCAACCCTAAATAATCCCACTTCGTTAAAACACTCTTCCCATATTTTTAATTCATCAATAGTAAAAACAGGAGCATCGTGGAAACTTTTTAAAAAAGTATCCATTTTGGTTTTAGCTTGTAAAACTAAATCGTCACTACTAACCCATTCAGACATTACATTATTATCAATCCAATCCCAATTTTTTTTATGATAATCTAAACCATTACAAATAAATCTTACTGATTTATATCTTCTATCATTTTTAAAAAAACAATATACAATACCTCCTTCTGTAATTGGTTCAGGTTTAAAATTACATATATTTTTATATTCTTCTCTATCATTTAACAATAAACATATTTTAATAATGTCTTTTTTTGTAATAACTCTTTCACATTTAAAACTCAATCCTCTCGCATAAGTAATCATTTTATTATATATAAATATTATTATTTAAGTATTTTTTAATAATTATATATATTCCTAAATATTTTGAGTTTTCATTAATTCAACCATTTTTTCGTACATTTGATGAGCTTTTGTCTTTTTGTGATAATATTTGTTGTTTCGTGCGTATTCTAACCCACAATCGCAGGTGAGCTTTTCTGCATAATATTCCTTATGTGTTTCATTATATTTCTTATTATATTGGACTTGATCGTATTCATGTTTTGTAATCGTTCCATCTTTCTTCTTGTATTCTCGGACAACCATTTTATATTATATAGAGAGAAATTTTTAAGTAATTATTCCTAAATATAAATCTAATCGTAAAACTTGTTTAATCGTAAAAATGCTCCGTCTGCTATTCTATCAGATTTTTTAATTATTTGCTTATCAATATCATAACAAAAATCGTATAATGATTTTTTATTAAATCGTTTGCTTTCAATTTTTATCAATCCACCTTTATTATCACAATATATCCAATCTCTTTTATAATAATCATATCTTTCATAATTTCCATCTCTACAAAATCTAATTTCATCTGTATAATAAACGTATTCAATAGGCATTGTGCTTACTTAATATAGTTTGATGTTTTTAAGTATTTTTTAAAGTAGATAATAATTTTTATAATTAGTTTTGGTTTTATCAGATATAGAGTTTTTAATATTGAAAGCGTGTACGAGTTCAGCCATAATTTATATATAAAATAGTGATATAATAAAAATAAAAATATGAACGGAAAACTTGGATAGGCGGATGCAAAGGGAGGTAAGGGGGGTTCAAAAGGTAAGCCTTCAAGTCTTACCTAATACTTACCTAGTGGCGTTTTTAGAGTGTTTTTTTTAACATTTAACATCATTATCAGTAAGGGGGGGTGATTACATGGTGAGGTAAGCACTAGACTCGTTTTCGTCACTTATCCCCAGCGTATATAGAAAATGTTTTTTTTTATTTTTTTATTATTTATATTTTATCTTTAATAATTTACAGATGAAATTATTTTTTTTATTTTTGAAAAAAACATTTTTTTCGTATAGTACCAAATATATTCCTAATATCTACTTACCCCTTACCTCCAAATAAATAAATAATAATAAGACCATATATGCTCTCCTAATATACTCCCTTTTTAATAATAAAAAAAGAAGGTAAATATCTAATGCTTACCTCCCTAGATAAATCAATATATAAATACTTACCTAATACTTACCGACCATAATATGATAAGGAATATTATTATCCCTTAATATAAATAAAATCAATCACAACCAACAAGAATAAATGTAAAAGTATTCACATGAATAATTAAATGGAATTTCTCTCTTTAATTATTTTTCAAGTCGTAAAAAAGTATGAAGGTTAAAGGTATAGCAAAGGTTTATTGTACCTTTATAACTCTGCTTGAGAACCGAGAATTATAGCCGAGATTTCGCAAGTCAAAAACTTACTAGGTTTTTAAACCAAAAAATCAAAAAAAACAAAAACTTACTAGGTTTTTGAATTAAGTTTTATTTTAGAGCAAAATTGGTTTAAAAACTTGTTAAGTTTTTGGTTTAAGTTTTATAGGGCCAAAGAGGCCTCCACGAAAAGTCAAAGAGGCCTCCATGAAAAAAAAAACAAAAA
>Ga0208643_1000552_pt1 | contig 24260 bp, 28 predicted proteins | sample VirMetDEL_Nov_12_FD_184516 | JGI IMG/M metagenome (GOLD analysis project Ga0208643, IMG submission 184516) | Aqueous microbial communities from the Delaware River and Bay under freshwater to marine salinity gradient to study organic matter... | ecosystem: Environmental > Aquatic > Marine >... | reverse complement strand
TTGACTCTGTGAACATGTTCCTGTAGCTTAGTAATCGTTCCCATGACGGGGACGCTTTGTTTAACTTTTATTTGGAGTTCAAAATGAACCTAGAAAATATTGCTGTAATCGACACACTTGTTATCACTGCGGCTACCGGCAAGCTGCTGACTGCTGCGACTAAGAAGGAGTACAGTACGAAGGCAGCACGCAAGACAGCGTATGACGCCGCATATGCCGAGGGCGTACGGGCTAACATGATCGAGAAGGGGAATCCGGTGCGCGATCAGGTGAAGGATTTCATGTTCGCTGGATTACCCGCCGCCGAGCGCAAGCTAATCGATTCCTCGAAATCGGACTACACGCCGCAGGAATGGGACACGCTCAAGCATCTCAAGTCGCAAGCCACCAAGGATTTGGGTGGTCTGGTTTCGAAATTCAAGAAGGCAATGGAACGCCGCGAGAAGCTCGATAATCCCGAACCAGCGAAGGCCGAGGATGCTACCGAGGAAGTTACCGAGGAAGTTACCGAGGAAGTTACCGAGACCAAGACGCCGAACCAGATCATGGCGGGAATCGTCGAAGGATTTATTAACGACGTATGCGAGGCCGAGGAATGGGACAATCAGGTTAAGATAACCAAGACCGGCAAGGCATTCCTTGAAGCCTTATCCGCTTAACCCAAAGAGGGAGGCCGAAAGGTCTCCCTTTTTTTGTGCCCAAAGAAACCAGTTCCCAAGCTGCGTGCTGCCTCGCCTCCCCGATGCGAAACCAGTTCCCGCTCTGCGTGCCGCCGTAGCAAAATGTTAGGCCATGGCCTAAACTTTTTCCCCGAAACCCCCTTGTGACATTTGTGACATTTGTGAGGTTTTGCTGGAGTCGAAAAAAGAACATAAGTGCTTTGCATTTTTACCCAGTGCTTTTCTATTTGGGTAATATTGGTTTGTATAAATCTTATATATAAAAGAATGAATAAAAATATAATGTAACTTTTGTAACTTTTTTAAGAGAGAGATAAAGGGTTCTGCTTTTTACTTTTAAACTATATGAAACTAGTTAAGGAGGGTAAGACCCCCCAAAAGTGCAGAACCTCTTTTTAAAAACCTCACAAATGTCACAAAAGTTACACGCTTGATTTATAAAGAGTTTTTCGCACAACCTTGTAACCTTTGTGACATTTTGAAAATTAACCTCTTGCAAATCAAAGGCTTAGCAAAAAAGCAAAATGTTACATGAATGAAATCAAACACTTACGAGGGAAAAAGCATTATGTAGTCCTTTGCAGTTTAATGTAGTTGACTTGACAAAGGCTTTGTAATGTGCTATACTAGGCATTCATTTGGAGTTATGGAGTTACACAAGTTCAACAAAGCAGCACATGGATGTGCGACCAAATGTTAGGCCATGGCCTAAACTTTTTTCCCGACAACTAACCGTAGGAACAACCATGCAAGCATTCATCATCGACGACGGCACAATGGACACAGTAGTCCAGATCACTGCATTGGGTACAACTTGGACACAGCGATACGACAGCGACTACCGCTACGGCTTTGACCCCGACCCTGACATCAGCACTGAGTATTTTCTTGAATCGGTACTTGACGACACACAAGACGAAATGCGTCAGCAAGCGCACCACCGTTGGGAACAAATGAACGAGTGGGCATATGGGTAAAGTCAAACAACACTTAACCAGCGAGAAGCCGTGCGTCCATTGTGACGCACTGTTTCCTAAAGAGCGCGAACGCTTGGGCTATGACACTTGCCTGACTTGCGGCGAGACCGAGGCAAACCAACGACGGCATACGGTAGTCCCGATGCACAAATCCAACTACACCGTAATCAGCAACCGAGCCGAACTACTTGGCATCAACAACAAGGGAGGATTTTTTAGGTAATGCGGAGGTGGAGATTTGCCATCAATGCAAAAGAGTGCAACAATGCACAAACAGCTACACAATTTCACAAACAACTTAACAAAGGACTATTCAAATGCAAAACAAACTAAACGTAATCCCAATGAGCAATACCCGCTCACCAATGGAGCGACTGCGCGAGAATGCCGTACTGCTATCTGTAGTGGTGCGTTGCCCATCCTTCAAGAAGACTGACAAGCGTGCTGGTGCTGACCATTCACGTAGCCGGAATGCGAAGGTAGGGAGGCACAAGATCGACAAGGTATTGATCAACTCACCATTGCTTGAGGCGATCCGCTCACTGGGCAATGACGCACGCAACATAGTGAAAGCCGAATGTGCGCCGTATGATCGCGGGCAGAACTTGTGCCCGAACTACAAGTACATCGACGTGAAGGAAGCAGTGCGTCAAGTATTCACTGAGATGCAGGGCCACAAAGACAAGTTTGTCGCGGAGTATCCCACGATCATGGCGTACAACCAGATCGAACTGGGGGATGATTTCAACCCAGCGGAGTATCCATCTCTGCAACAAGTCAAGGCAAAAATCGGCTGGGACTTAGTGGTCAACCCCATACCGCTACAGGGTGACTTCCGTAGTCAGGTAGAGCAGGACGGTCTCGACGAGATGACTGAGGATTTCCACGTTGCTGCCGACAACGCACTACGCGACTCTCTGGAAAAAGTTTTTGAGGAAGTGCGTAGAACTATCGAGAACGTATCGGAACAACTCAGTGACCGTGACGTGAATCCGGACTCAAAGCGACAGTTTAAGTCCTCGTGCCGTGGGTTCCATGACACGCTACTCGACAACGTGATGCGCTACGTCAACATGCTGGACGTGTGCAACATCTATGACAATCCAGAGGTGAAGGCATCCCAACAACAGATCAGGGACTTGCTCACATCCGTGAGTGTGCCGCAGCTAAAAGCATCAGACACGCTGCGCCTTGAAACCAAGCAACAAGTGGACGAGATCATCAAGAACTTACCCACGCTATAACCAACCACAACCAACGAGGAACTAAAAATGCAACTCAATACTGTAATGCAATACGCTGACTCTCACGATGATCTGATCGAGGACATCGCTGATCTGGGCCGCGAGATTTCCCTGATCATTCAGGGGCCAATGGGCTGGGGTAAATCGGCCATGTTACACACGCTAGGCGAGATGCCTAGGTTCAAGGGATATACACTTGTTTATATAGATTGCACCACCAAGTCCGACTCTGGTGACTTCTTTATGATCAAGTACGGCGAGGACGGTAAGACGTTTCTGACCGTACCCCACGAGGAACTGGGTCTACATCTTGAGGGGCCAGTGATCATAATGTTTGACGAGATCGGTAAAATGCCGCGCTCCGCATTCAATGCAGTGCTGCGTATCCTGTACGAGCGCAAGTCCGGCACGATGTCGCTCCATCCAGACTCCATTGTGTTCGCCACCACTAACCTAGCAGCGGAGGGTTTGGGTGACTTGTTACCACCGCATGGCATCAATCGCTGTCAGGTACGGACGTATAAAGTACCCACCAAGATGGAGTGGCTAAGCTGGGCCGTCCGTAACAGTATCCACACGTTTTTGATGAGCTACGCTAATCAGAACGATCATATCTTTTCCTGTTTTCTTGACCATGAGGAGATTGGGAAGTACCCCGAACTGTACGATCCCCGTGCAGTCAACAAGCCTGTCGCATGTGTTACGGGTCGATCTATGGAGAACGCGTCCCATGTGTTCCATGCGTATGATCGCCGCATTGAAGCAGCTATGGATGCCGGGACATATCAACAAGGTGGAGACCTTGAGAAGAAGTATCAGAGAGTGTTGCTCAATGGCTTGGTCGGAACCGTTGGCCCAGTGGCAGCGAACAACATGATGACCTACTTCAAGATGCAGGGTGAGATACCCACGCGTGACCAGATCATACAGAACCCGATGGGTGCGCCCATACCCAAGAGTGGTGCAGCTAGATGTCTGTTGATCAGCCGGACTCTGAACGATATGGACAGAGAACTAGCGGGGCCGTGGATGACCTACCTGATGCGCGGAGACTTCACTAAGGTTGACCAAGCGTTGTTCGGTATGGGTACTCGCGTCAAAGGATACCCTGACAAGAAGTTACGAGCAGTTGCCGGTAACACGCAGTACCAGAAGTGGGCCGAAGTTAACTCACACTTGTTTGGATAATAATTACGAGGACGATGAAATGTTTGCATTAGATATGGCACTAACACCCGAGCAACGGGTGAACCGTGAGATCACCAGAGTGCTGGATCACCTCCGATACGCAGCGATGGCGGGGGTAGCACAACTGGGTGAGATACGGGTAGAACGCGGTGTACCTACCGCCTACACAAATTTCAGAGATATTGTGATCGGGTACGAGTATGTCGAAACCCTGACCGACGCAGAGATACGGGGTTTGTTCATCCATGAGCTATACCATGTGGCTTACATGCACATGCCGAACTATCTTTGGATGACCAAGATCAATCCCAAGTTAGCCAACATGGTGTGGGATTATCGCATTAACGGGCAGATCGTGGCAGAAAATCGGGTGGATGGGTTCGCCAAGCTACCTGATGGTGCGTTGTACGATAGCAAGTATGACGGGATGCTTGAGGGTGAGATATGGAAACTTCTGTACGAGGAAGAAGAGCAAGGTGGAGCGGGTGGTGTCCCTAGCGAGGGGCAGGGCAGCATGGATGAGCATGATGTCGAAGCGTTCGAGGAACTATCCGAAGAGGAGCAGCGCGAACTCAGCAACGATATACAGGAAGCTATACGGCAGGGACTACTTGCCGCAGAGAAAGCAGGCAAGGGAGGTAACAAAACCCTTGAAGAACTTGTTGAGGTAGTTATCCCGTGGGAGGACATCATCCAAGAGTGGTTTGTCGATACGTGCAGCGGGGGTGAGGACGGTACGTTCCGTGTCCCGAACCGTAAGTACATGCCGATAAACATCATCAGGCCAAGCCGTATACAGGACAAACTGGATGATATTGTTCTTGCCATCGACACGTCAGGCAGTGTTGCGTCTGAACAACTCACCAAGTTTATGTCAGTGGTGCGTAACATTATTGAGACGCTGGCAATCAACAATGTACATGTGATTTACTGGGATACTGAGGTTCGCTCGCACGAAGTCTATGGTGAGACAGCCATACCACTGTCTGAACTTGTTAATACAACTAAGCCGAAGGGAGGTGGCGGCACTAACGTAACATGCGTGCCTGAGTACATAAAGCAGACCAGCATCCAAGCCGAAGGCGTTGTGGTACTAACTGACGGTCACATATACGGAGGGTGGGGTACGTGGACAATGCCTGTACTATGGGCAGTCCTGAACAACAAAGAAGCAAACCCAAGCGTCGGCAAAAAGCTAGACGTACTTATATAGGAGAACGATGATGCAAGAACCAATTAGAACTAAACTAATACCAACACTGAAACTCAGAACTGCGTTTTTATATAACCAAAGTCAACTACAGTACTTCAACCCGTACAACTACCCGAAGTGGGAAGGTGAGGATAATCGTCTTGGTGAGATAGAACTCATGGACGTTGAAGCTGCGATAAACAGGTGTGTGGGATACGAGACTGTGCCCGTACATCTGACCCACCGCAATCGTTTCCATGAGGAACCAGCCAAAGCACCAGATGCTCTGGGTGTTAAGAAGAAGGGCGACCTTATGTTCCGCGCCCTGATCACATGGTCTTATGAAGAGAACTCGCTGGGTGTCGATACGGTGAGGTATTGGGTGGTCTCGCCGTTCATCAGGAAGCAGCGTTGTAACAGCCGCTCACCACATCCAAGCAGCCTTACAGATCACTGCGCTTTTCGTACGAACAGTGTTAAGAAAGTACTACAGGAAGTACTTAGCTATCCCGCTGTAAGTTTTGATCTCATTGTTGCTTATGCTTACAACAAGATGAGGAGCATGGCCGAAGAGGTTCTGGAGACAGACCGAAAGGAACTGATCAATGAAGTGTCTGACTTTTGGAGGAAAATTCAGGTAGAAGATCAGGACGCCAAAGCCATACTGATGGAGTGGTTCGCTCACGCGCTTACCGGCAACATGGAGATGTACATACCAGCAAGTGAACAACTTGTGGAGAGAGCGAAGGAACATCTGGAAACTATCAAGCCATTACATGAACAAATAGACGAAGCTAACTCATTGGTTCCTGTATTTGTTTCACAATTTGGTGATGATGACGTGGCCCGTTGTTACACGATGAAACCAGAAGAAGGATCAGTAAAAGGGTATTTTGATCCGGAAGGTTTTGTTGACAAAGTTGTTGTGTACGAAACAGCCAGTGCGATGCCATCTGTAATCAAATCCAAACTGGCTGCGATACAGATCAATGAATCGAACTTGTTAAAGGAATACTACAGCCACTACAACTACATACCCAATGTCGGTGCGTTAATGCTTGATAAGTTTTTCAACACAAGAGGCAAGCACGGTATGGTGTTCTTGAACCCCACCGAGTTTGCCGAGGTATTTCCGAGTGAGTGATGCGTTCAGGCTTGAGGTATTTGTAGACAAGGACGGCACGGTTTATGACGAGGTGATACTAGACAAGGTAGGCGATGCCACTAGCAAGTGGGATTACTTACTAGACTCTAAACTTCATCATATAAACAACTTACCAAGCTGGATGCGAAGGAAGTTAGCTGTGTTGAAAATGCGTAGCTACGACCCACCTACTGAGAACATACCGGAGGTCGGTCAGCGAATAAGTAAATACATATTCTGGATTTATCCTAATGAGGGAGATACCGATGGCGATGACCCCGGAGAAAAAAGTAAAGCAGGAAATAGTGAAACAATTGAAGAGTATGGATGATGTGTATTACTTCTTCCCAGCAACGGGCGGTTATGGACGGTCAGGTGTACCCGATATAATCGTCTGTTACCGAGGTTGGTTCTACGGTATTGAATGTAAAGCAGGAAAGAATAAACCTACCGCCCTTCAGTTACGTGAACTGGAAAACATAAACGAAGCCGGAGGCGTTGGGTGGGTAGTAAACGAAGACAACGTAGATTCTGTGAAACATGTTTTAGAATCAAGAGAACATGATGGGCCGCGCAGACAGTCGTGGCAGCAGTTAATATTAGAATTTGATAAGTGAGATAGTTGTGTTGGGCAAGGAGTGTTTAAAAATTTCTGACCTTGCCCCCATCCCAGCGGGCGGTGGATAGGCATTGAAAAACACCCGCAGCGCATGGTCGTCTTTATTTGTTTAGGTAATATTCCCCGGACAAATTCCTACACGATTGAGTGCGTCGAATAAGTCACGCTACGGCTAGTCGTGAGAAAGCACAGATGAACTCTGAATGGGTGGAGGAACTTTGTGTGGACTCACGCAACTTTTAATTAAGGAGACAATACGATGGGCGATGTTACGTTAAAAGAATTGTTAGAAGAATTTGATGCAGGAGAACTAGACGAGGAACTGGAAGAGTTTGCGTCAATAGAGAGACAAGTAGAGAAAGCATTAGTCGAAGGTATAGACGGGGCAGCCGATGTGCGTATGGTTCAATCAATACTGCTTTCTAAAATAATCTCTGTAGCTATTACGTTGGGTGTGTCAGAAAAAAGATTTGAAGAGATTGTGTCAGACACTTGGCGATTAGTTGAGTGGAGTAATGAAAAACATGGGAGCGAGGTACACTGATGAACGGCGAATCGTTCTACGTAGATATAGACGGGGCGACGTGGCAGTACATGTTGGTTACTGATCCAGAAGCTGCACTGTACTGGAACGCGTCTAGTTACAAACTAAAACTAAGCGACATCAAGATCGCAACTAAGTGCTCGCTCGAAGATCGCAAGAGACTACGGCGAGAGATACTGAAAGATATGCAGGAGAATGATGATGGGCAGAGTGTATAACAACGAGCGAGATTTGCCGGACGATCCGAACCGTGTAGGTGATGAAGACTACGGACGCAAGTGGTGGTTGGATGAACCTGATCCAGATGTAGGGCGAGAAGAGGACTGGGACGATGCTAGAGATAACGATTAAGGTTGACGAGGAACATGCCGAAGAACTGATACAGCTAGGCAAACGCATTATAGCAGCAGTAGAAAAACTAGAAGAGTTTGTGGAGGATGAGAATGAGTGAGGAAGAACTGCAAGAACTTTGGGATAGAGAGTTGCTCGACGGATGGCAACGTGAAGGCAGTATGGCGGGTGTAAAAGCCTTTTTCTTTAAAAAAGCCACAGGATTAAATGACTACGAGGGGGAACTTGATTGGGGTAAAGTAGATACTTTTTTAGAAAGTTGTGCCCTTAAAAGATATGAACTGACGTATGTAAGCAAACAACCCGTGCGAGCATTTGTTGCAAATAGATCGCCCAACCTTAGCGGTTGCCTTTGGTCAGGAAAGTACAGCCACGATGAGCTGTTAGAGGCCATCGACAGATTTAAGTGGACACCTCTTACTGAAGAGCAGAAGGCAAAGTTTTCTAGGCAAAAATATCAAAGGTATAGGAAAGGAAAAAATTCTTTAACCATTAAAGCCAGAGAACTAACTAAAAAGCACGATTGGAATACAGTTAAATAAAGAGGAAGAGAACGATGATTATAAAAGAAATCAGTAAAGATTTTTGGCGTTTAGAATTACGTTATGGCGAAGATAGACTAATCTGGTACGCCCCCACCCGTGCTGAAGTACGCGGTAAGTACCATCAATGGGCGCATGATAAAAAGTTTTCTGGTACTAATTTACAAACCCCGCAACCGACTATTGCAGCGGGTAGTGTGGCACATTTGGAATGATAGGATATGGCGAAGAAAGGACATAAGGATTTGCACCCAACAATTATATCTATGGCAAAGAAAGGCATGAAGGGTGTTGATATAGCTGCTGAACTAGGGCTAAGTCCCAACAGCGTCAGGACAATACTCTTTAACAACGGAGTCAAGTTAAAGACCCCGATAGGCAGACCGATGGTGGACAACCCTGTTCGTAACAGGTTCAAAGTGCCGAAGGTACACAAAGGGCCGGAGCAGGTGATGCCAGACCCGTTTAGGAGAAGGTAATGATAACTCCCGCGTTAATATGTATAGCTACTGCAATTTACTTCGAGGCTAGGGGTGAACCCGGCGATGGGCAGATTGCTGTAGCACAAGTTATACACAATAGAGTCGAAGACCCGCGCTATCCAGACAATGCGTGCGATGTGGTTAAGCAAGGTTATTACTTGAACAATAACCCAGTGAGAGACAAGTGCCAGTTTAGTTTTTGGTGCGACGGTAAATCCGACAGCCCGAGAAATATTAATGCTTGGCATGATGCTCTATACCTCGCATATATAAGTGACCGTATACCTGACCGAACAAAAGGGGCTACTCACTACCACACTACTGAAGTATATCCAGCGTGGGCTTATACCGGCGAAGTCACGACTAAGATAAACAAGCATGTGTTTTATGCAGGTGTTAAGTAAAGATGTATAAGAACCTTGATCAACAATGTAAGTGTGGTCAGAAGATGCTTGAAGTGCTTGGCTATGTTGAGAAACAAGACGGCGATGGGCACCCACAACCGTATCGGAAAGGTTGGTACTGTCCGTTGTGTAAGGCTTGGGAAGACGCAATTCTTAGAGAGAAAATAGTAGAGGAAAAATAATGTACGAATACAAAGCAACAATAATTAGAGTCGTCGATGGAGATACAGTAGATGTTGATATTGATCTTGGTTTTGATTGTTGGGTTCGTAATCAGCGTATCCGTCTTTTCGGCATCGATACTCCAGAGTGTCGCACTAGAAATAAACAGGAGAAAGCACATGGACTACTCGCGAAAGCCTACGCCCAAAAGGCTCTCAAGCTGGGAGGAGTTTATGCGCTCCGAACAAGAGAGAAGGGAAAGTTTGGAAGGTACTTGGGTGAAATCAAAGTTGGACGGACGACCATTAATAAACTACTCATTAAAGAAAAGCTGGCTGTCGCGTACACCGGCCAAAATAAAAAAGACATAGCTGCTGCACAAGAGGCTAATCGTTTAGAACTAGTAAAGAAGGGGAAACTGTAATGAAAAAAGAAGTTTGGCAGTATGGCACTTTGTACTACAACCCCAACGCAGGGGAGGGTGAAATAGACCTTTGGGAAGATTTCCGTAACGAACACTTCGTTATCCAATTAGATATCTTACAGGATTGGCGGGACTACCTTGATAACTTGTACGACAAAACTTTAGAAGAAAGCAGAAAATTATAATGGACATAATAACAATAGACTTTGAAACTTATTACAGCAAGACTTTCGGCTTTAGGAAGCTAACGACTGAGCAGTACGTACGTAGCCCTGACTTTGAAGTTATAGGCGTTGCTGTAAAAGTTAACGACGGGGACACTGAATGGTTGAGCGGAGGGTTCGATGATCTCAAAACTTATTTACAGAATGAGTACGATTGGGCTAACTCTGCAATACTGGCTCACAATACTTTGTTTGATGGGGCTATTCTTAATTGGCTTTTTGGCATTAGGGGTAGGGTTTATTTTGATACTCTCAGTATGGGGCGTGCTCTTCATGGGGTGGATGCTGGGGCATCTCTTAAAGCGTTGTCTGATATGTATGGCATCGGTCAGAAAGGAACCGAGGTACTCAAAGCAGAAGGTAAGAGAAGGGGAGATTTTACCGAGGAAGAACTAGCCGAGTATGGGGACTACTGTATAAATGATGTGGAGTTGACCTATAAACTCTTCGACATCTTTATGAAGAAACGTGGATTCCCCATGATCGAACTCAAGGTGATAGACATGACCCTACGTATGTTTATCGAACCTATGCTTGAACTAGACGTAGCCAAACTAGACAACCATCTTGATACCCTTAAAGAACAAAAAGAGAAACTTCTTTTACAGAGTGGTGTTGAGTTAGAAAACCTTATGTCTAACAACAAGTTTGCAGAGTTGTTACGTAACGCCGGGGTAGAACCACCAACAAAAATCAGCGCACGTACGGGCAAGGAAACCTACGCATTTGCCAAGACAGACGAGGGGTTTAAGGCGCTACAAGAACATGAGGATATAGAAGTACAGACGCTAGTTGCTGCAAGACTAGGTTTGAAAAGTACCTTAGAAGAAACAAGAACAGAACGCTTCTTGGATATTGCTACTCGTGGAAAGAAGATGCCAGTTCCCATCAAATATTACGCAGCGCATACGGGACGTTGGGGTGGTTCTGATAAGGTAAACTTACAAAACTTACCATCACGAGGGCCAAATGCAAAGGTATTGAAATCATGTATTTGCGTCCCTGAAGGGCACACCCTGATCCAAGCCGATTCTGCTCAGATAGAGGCACGAGTGCTGGCGTGGTTGGCAGAACAAAACGATTTGGTCTTAGCATTCAAACGTGGTGAAGATGTATACAAGATAATGGCTGCAAGTATATACAAAACTAAAGTAGAGAAAGTCACACCAGAGCAACGCTTCATAGGTAAGACTACAATACTTGGTGCTGGGTACGGCATGGGCGCTGTACGATTCCGAGAACAATTGAAAACATTTGGTGTAGAAGTTGACGAGAAAGAATGCCGTCGCATTGTGGGGGTGTACCGTAGTGCCAACAGCAAGATCACTAAATTGTGGCGAACGGCTAACACCGCACTGGAATGTCTGCACGGCAACGCCATAACAACGGTAGGTAAGAAAGGCGTTCTAAAACTCCTACCAAAGGAAAACGCCATCCGGTTACCGTCAGGTCTTAGTATGTATTACAACAAACTTAAGATGGAGTTAGATGAAGATGGTAGGGAGCAGTACTCCTACAAAACCCGCATGGGTTACATAAAAATATACGGCGGCAAAGTTATTGAAAATGTATGCCAAGCCATAGCGCGTTGTGTAATGGCAGAACAAATGCTGGAAATACAAAAGAAGTATCGGATTTTGCTAACAGTCCATGACTCTGTGGTATGCTGTGTCCCTGACGAACAAGTTATTGAAGCTTGTAATTACATAGATTCCTGTATGGCTTTTGTCCCCGAATGGGCCTCTGGCCTACCCGTCCGTGGGGATGTGGAAATCGGGAAGAATTATGGAGAGTGTATCGAATGGGTACGAGAACAGCATGGTCTTTCAGTAGCCTAAAGACTTTTGAACAATGCCCGAAAAAGTATTATCACCTGAAGGTAGCAAAAGACTACGAAGAAAATTTTAATACTGAAGCAATGCGGTACGGTAATGAGTACCACAAGGCAGCGGAGGATTACGTAGGTGGGATAGTTAGCGAACTAGACCCACGATTTGATTACTCGCAAAACGTGTTAGATAAGTTGTTGGCGATGCCGGGCGAGAAGCTCTGTGAATACAAGATGGGTATCACGTCAAACTTGGAACCTTGTGAGTTTTTTGCTGATGATGTTTGGTATCGAGGCGTAGCTGACCTGATTATCTTGGATAGAGACGCAGGGGTAGCCAAAGTTTTTGATTACAAGACGGGTAAATCTGCCAAGTACGCTGACGTAGGGCAGTTGGAGCTTATGACCCTGTGTGTGTTCAAACACTTTCCTGAGATACATACAGTGAAAGCCGGGTTGTTGTTCGTTGTGTGTAACAAGTTAATTAAACAAACCTATGAAAGAAAAGACGAATCAAAGTTGTGGGAGAAGTGGTTAACCAAATATGGGATTTTGGAAAAGACCCTTGTAACTGATGTATGGAATCCGAGGCCCACTGGATTGTGCAAGGCTCATTGCATTATACTGGAGTGTCCTCATAACGGGAGAAGATGATGCCGTATACAAAGAAGAAACGTCCGTATAAAAAGGAGTACGAACAACAGAAGAAACGTGGCGAACATGCTGATCGTATGGAGAGGCAGCGTGCGCGACGTAAGATAGACAAGGAAGGTGAAGATAAGAATAAGAACGGCAAAGCCGATAAACGAGAGGGTAAGGATGTAAGCCACAAGAAAGCACTGAGCAAAGGTGGCAAGAACTCTCATGGGACTAAAATAGAAAACAAGTCCAAAAACAGATCATTCAAACGAGATTCAAAAGGGCGCCTAGTTTCTGAAACTAGTAAGCGCGAAAGAAAGAAAAAGAAGTAAACTGGAGAAACGATGAGAGTAGTTGATAACAGGGGTTTACGCCTGCGGGTTCGTGACCCCCAAAGAATCACAACAGCCATACCAACTAGCCGTGATCTCGGCAACAACGAAGTTTTAGTTAAGTGGGGCGTAGATGAAGCACGAGTGCTACGCAACCTTAACGTCAAGAATGTACCGTCTCCAATACTAGGTCAGTACGATTGGCCGGGGCGTTACAAACCTTTCGATCATCAAAAGACTACATCATCCTTTCTTACACTAAATAAGAAAGCGTTTTGCTTTAATGAACAAGGTACAGGAAAAACTGCCTCTGCTATCTGGGCTGCTGACTTCTTACTCAAACAAGGGGTTATTAACAAAGTACTGATTATTTGCCCTTTGTCTATTATGGATTCTGCATGGAGGGCTGACCTGTTTACCTTCGCTATGCACCGTAGTGTGGATATAGCGCACGGGGCAAAAGATAAACGCCGTAGAATAATCTCAGGCGACGCAGACTTTGTGATTATTAACTATGATGGTGTCGAGATAGTAGAAGATCATATACAGATGGCCGAGTACGATCTAATAATTGTAGATGAAGCCACACATTATAAGAACGCAAATTCAAAACGCTGGAAAGTACTTAACAGAATAATAAAACCCGACACATGGGTGTGGATGATGACGGGTACTCCCGCCGCTCAATCCCCCCTTGATGCGTTTGGGCTGGCTAAAATGATTAACCCCCTAGCTGTACCGCGTAGTTTCTCCGCGTTCCGCGAGATGGTTATGTACAAAGTGACTCAATTTAAGTGGGTTCCTAAAGACAATGCTGTAAATAAAGTACATGCAGCATTACAGCCAGCAATACGGTACACGAAAGAACAATGCCTCGACTTACCAGAAATGACGTACGCCAAGCGTGAGATCGAGCTAACAACACAACAGAACAAATACTACAAAGCTATACGCAGTCACATGCTAACAATGGCTGCTGGAGAACAAGTTACTGCACCAAACGCCGCTGTAACTATGAATAAGTTACTGCAAATATCTTGTGGTGCAGTCTACGCCGATAGTGGAGAGACAGTAGAATTTGATATTAAGAACCGGTACAAAGTACTGAAGGAAGTTATTGATGAGACAAGCCAGAAAGTGTTGATCTTTGTGCCCTTTAAGCACGTCATCGACATACTATCTGAGAAACTTTTTAAGGACAAAATATCTAACGGCATCATTCGGGGGGACGTAAGTGTTTCAAAGCGCACCCAACTGTTTAAAGAATTCCAAGACACAGACGACCCCAGAGTCCTGATAATACAGCCACAAGCCGCAGCGCATGGTGTCACCCTTACCGCAGCAAATACCATCGTATGGTGGGGGCCAGTGGCTTCCCTAGAAACTTATGCTCAAGCTAATGCACGCGTGCATCGGTCTGGGCAAAAGCATCCTTGTACAGTCGTACAGTTACAAGGTTCCCCGGTTGAGAAAAGAGTATACAAACTACTTGACCAAAGAATAGATGTGCATACAAAAATAATAGATTTGTACAATGAAGTACTTGAAATGTAAAAGCACTGCACATATAATCACTCCCCCTAATTAAAATATAAAGGAGAACGATGTAATGACCGAAGCTGAAGAAGTTGGTTTAGACCGCCTTGTTGACGCCTGCATAAAAATCCGTGATCGAAAGGCTGCTATCACTAGTGAGATGAACACTAAGCTTAGTGCGCTCGACGAGAAGCTGGATAAATTTAAACAAGTGCTCAACGAACATTGCGAATCTACTGGCGCTGAGTCAGTACGGACTGCAACAGGTACTTTCTACCGATCAGTTAGAACCAAGTTTTGGACTTCTGATTGGGAGAGTATGAACAAGTTTATCATGGAGCATGGTGCTATGGACTTGATGGAGAAACGCCTTCATCAAACCAACATGCGTACCTTCCTTGAGGAGAACCCTGACAAACTACCGCCCGGTCTAAACGCTGATAGCGAATACACTATAACTGTACGGAGGAAAAAATAGTGTCAGATACAAAGTACGTTACTTTGGATGAACTAGCTGCACACGTAGGTGTCAAAGTGTCTACGGTTAGGCAGTGGGTAAAACGCGGGTTCGTCCCGCGTGAGACTTACATAAAGGCCGGTAATACCTACCGCTTCTGTGTGGAAGATGTTGTTGCTGCACTGCGGAAGGAAGAACCAAAGGGTAGATATGAAGCAGCAGTTGAGAAAGCCGCAGACAATCTACGCGAAACAGTTGATTTAGATGACCCACTAGAGAATGAGGTTTTACCGTCTTCTGGTATTGAGGACATGCTGGCGGAGCTAGATGATGACATCTGATGGGTTGCCTGATAGCTATAAGAACTTGTTTTCTAAGTTAAAACCAGAGGCTTCAAAATCAGAGATCAATCGGATAAGTATTCGAGAGAATGCGTTTCGCAAAGTAGTTAGTGGTAAAGAAACGGAGGTATTGGAAAGCAGTGTTTTAAAACTTGTAATAGTAAAGACTGCACCAATTTCCAGAATGTATTATGCTGGGCAGTTCGTGCCCGGCGAACACAACCCACCCACTTGTTGGTCTGACGATCATGCAAGTGGGAGACCTTCTAAGAATGTTCTTGAAGGTAAGCAACACATTACATGTTTTGATTGTAAGCAAAACATAAAAGGTTCCGGACAAGGTAACTCCCGTGCGTGTCGGTTTCGGCAACGCATTGCGATCATGTTAGTGGATGACAATGGTGAGCTTACTGATGATACGGTGTACCAACTTGACCTTCCGTCTACCAGTATTTTTGGTAGCGATCAAAAGAAGATGTCAATGCAAGCGTTTGCAAAGTATTTGAATAGCAACAAGACGCCAATAGCTACTGTTCTTGTAGAGGCTAGGTTTGATGAAGACTCATACATACCTAAACTTTATTTCAAAGCAGTGCGCCCTTTGGAAGAGAATGAAATTTTAATTGCGATGCACGCGCAGAAAGACCCAGACACTAAGGAATTAGTGAAACTTGTTTTTAAATCTAACACCTCACAGAACAACAATGTTGAAAGTGTATTCGACGTTGTTAAAGGGGAAGGAGTATACGTTCAAGAGTAGTACTGTAACACCTAACCTTGGCTATAAAAGCCAAAGCAATTTAATCCTTGTTAATACGAGAGCGATATGAGCAAAAATACTTTTATGATACGCGGCGTGGAGGCGTTATACCCACGACTAGACCAGCCTTACCATTTCTCATCTACAGGCGGTAAGGGCGGTAAGGGCGGCACTGTACCTTGTGCAGCTACTGACCAAGGCGCTGAATACAGCATGAGCTTTAAGATGGACAAAGCGCAAGCTAAAGAGCTACTAGCTGCTATGACTAGCGCCTACGAAGAAGCACGAGAAGAAGATTGGCCCGGCTTATCTATGCCGTTTAAGAAGCCTGAAGATGGCGGTATTGTAGGTAAGGCTAAGATAGCTGCTTCTTACAAGAACCCACCTAAGCAATTCGACGCTGCAACTAAACCTTTGCCCGATGATTTTCAACTCACTACAGGTAGCACTGTAAACTTGTTTGTAGAGTTGATCCCCTATAGTGGTGGTATGGGCAGCAGCGTATCTCTACGGTTACGGCAAGTACAAGTTATTAAACTTAAAGAGAACACTCAGGGTTCTGTGTTTGATAAGCAAGAAGGGTTCACTCAATACGAAGATAGCATGTTCGATGCTGTTTCAACTGATGCTCCCAAAGAAGCTCCCAAAGAAGCTGCTAAAGAACCAGAAGAACCAGAAGAACCAAAAGTTCGTGAGACAAAGAAAAAGCCACCGGCTGATGACGACTTGTCTTCGATGCTTGATGAGTTTGATGATTAATAACTTTTGTTCCTTTAATTTGAGACGCCCTTCGGGGCGTCCTTTCTCTACGACATATGACTTATGGATACTCGACAGTTTTTAAATACTGTCTTAGGAAGTGAGGGTTTTTATTGCACAGTCGGAATGAAAGATGGGATTGATGTAAAGTTTTCAGAAACAAAAGAAGATGCTCTATCCCATATAAATACTGCTAATGATAATGACAATAATGTGTATGTAGCTCTGGCTACGTTTAACACAGAAAAGCGCGAAAAGAACAATGTTAAGCAGTTAAAGACTTTATTTCTCGATATAGATTGCGGTGAAGAAAAAGACTACCCAACTAAGACAGAGGCTTACGCAGCCTTAAAAGAGTTTATAAAACGCTACACCCTACCAAAACAATCTATCCTTGTTGATTCAGGGCGTGGTTGGCATGTTTACTGGGTGTTAGATAAACCGTATGGCAAAGACGAATGGGTTGCCGTTGCGGAACAATTAAAGAGAACCTGCAAACATGCAGGGTTTAAAGCAGACGTACAAGTTACTGCGGATGCCGCTCGGATATTACGCGTACCGGGGACACGCAACCACAAGACTAGTACCCCTTTAGATTGCACTGTGTATAACCACAATGATGGCGTAGTTAGTTTGGAAGAGTTTTCGTCCAAGCTGCCAGAAGATTTGATACCAGTTCTTTCTACACAAGAATTCTCAGAAGAAGATCAGGAGGATATGAAGAACGCTCTGGGCAACAGAGTGATAAAAAGATTTGAAGTACTGCTAGATAAAACAGTAAACGGTACAGGCTGCGCTCAGATAGACAGAGCCATACGTGAGCCTGATTCAATAAGCTACGCGTTGTGGACGCACGTTATGTCCATAGCAAAGTTCTCCGATATAGATATAAGCGATGCGCGTGGTATGGAGAACGTACACGCTATATCTAGTGGGTATAAAGATTACACCGAAGAAGAGACAAATAACGTAGCGCGTACCATCGAGGCACCGCACGGTTGTGCAAGATTTGAAGAAGAGTACCCAGAGGGTTGTGAAGGTTGCCCACATAAGGATAACGACAGATTTAAAAGTCCGATAAGTCTAGCCGTAGTTCCAAACGAGGCGTCTGAGGAAAGCTACACAGTAGAAGTTCCGGACAATAGTGAGGTTGCGTTAGACACAAAAAACACGGAAGCCGCACCTTCTACAGTAACTATCCCCAAATACCCGAAGCCGTATTTCAGATACGAAGGCGGCGGTATAGGGCATAGAGAGATAAAAGATGGCAATACTGAGGTGAGGGAAATACTCAGTACTGACCTGTACATCATACGCAAACTACGCGATAGAGTGGCTGGGACTTCTTTTATATTTCGCCACCATACTAAGCGGCATGGTATACGGGACTTTATGATACCGGCTTATAAACTTGTTGGTAGGGAGACATTCAAAGTAGAGCTGACTAAACGTGGTGTTTTCACTATGAATCCTGCACTACTTATGAACTTTGTAGCGGCTCTTGTAGATCACGCTGAAGAACATATGGACGAGCATACTGTAGCTGAGCAGTTTGGTTGGACTGAAAATAACAAGTCTTTCATTCTAGGGGATAGAGAGATATTCCCTAAAGAGATCAAACATAACTATCCTAGTTCAGTAACAGAGGGGTACTTTGCTCATTTTGATAAGGCTGGGACTTTAAAAGAATGGAAAAAAATCCCTAAGTTTTTTGATAAGCCGGGGTTTGAACCCCACCAGTATATGTTTGCTATGTCATTCGCTGCACCATTGATGATCTTTGCACCAAAGATAGCTGGCAGTATCTTTCATTTGAAAAGCACTGAGTCCGGCTTTGGTAAGTCTACTGGTCAGTTTGCTGGGGCTTCAGTATGGGGTAACCCTTCGTTGGTAGTACAGAAAGGGGAGGATACGTTTGCTTCTGTGTGGAAAGTTACAGAGACATACAAGAATATCGTTGTGTACTTAGACGAGTTGTCTAATAAAGAGGGTAAAGACCTTAGTAGCTTTGCTTATGCAGTCAGTCAGGGTATGCAAAGGAATCGTTTACGGGGTAACTCTGGGGAGACTGTAGAGCGTTACAGAGGCAAGCCGTGGGCTACTCTGGTACCGACAAGCGGTAATACAGGCATCCTCGACACCATATCAGCCGACTTTAGACAGCATCCGAAAGGAGAAGCGCAACGTCTGTTAGAAGCGGAAACTTTGGTAAAACTCAAAGAAGACGCTGACACTACCAAAGAGGGCATCGAACTAAATCAGTTGTTAGATAACAACTACGGGGAGGCTGGAGAACTTTATATACAGAAGTTAGTGAAGAATCAGAAAGCTGCTGAAGGTTTGTTGCTTACTTACGTCAATAAACTCATAGAGCGTACGGGGCTAACAGCACAAAATCGCTACTGGTTATGGCAAGCCGCCGCTGCATTAACTGGGATGAGTATTGCACAACGGATAGGGCTGCATGATCTTAACGTAGCCAACCTAGAGGATTGGGTATGCAAAATGCTACGGAAAGCACGTAGCGACACCACTGCTGCTGTAGTGGATATAAGGGACATACTTGCCCAGTACCTAGCCGAAAACAATCGCAACGTAATAAAAATAGATAGTACGGAATCTACGGACGACCCAGAGCTATCGGTTTATGCAACAGAGTATGAAAAACCTTTATACAAGATTGTAGCTAGGATAGAGGTGGACACTAATGTGATGTACATGTTGCCTACCCCGTTCAAGAAGTGGTGTGGTCAGAGAAAGCTGGAATACAGCCACATGCGGCGTCTGATAATCGAAGATTTGGGGGGCAGGGACGCTAAGTACAGGCTGAGCACCGGCATACCGGGACTTAATTTACCGCCTACGTATGTTATTAAACTGGATTGGAGCGAGGAAAAGACCGTAGAAACACCAAAAGAAACCGACATATAGTAGTTCTACGTTGTTCTACCACACTATATTGTGGTACATTGCGCTCTCATCGTTCTCGTAGAGAGATCATTGCCCTCCTTGTGGGGGCATTTTTTTACAAGAAATAGTCGTCTTCGCCCAGAAGCTCTAAGCGGCTACGTAGTACTTTCTCGTACCTACGCTGACTCACTGTAATACCACCCAACATTCTAGCCATTTCACTGGTGATTCTATGCTGTCGGAGTGATCTAGCTTTGGTGTCTCCGGTGATCCTGACTTCAGGGTTTCGCCTGTTAAATTCGTTTATTTCCTGATCTACATCACGGACACCTTCAAAGTCACCGACTCTGTAAGCCATGTACCTTTGACGGAGAAGCTTTGTTTTTCTTTGGTTAATGTTTCTGTCTTTACGTTTTTCTACACCACTTATCTCTAAAGACTTGGTGTAACCCGCTGGGGCAAATCCAAATAATTGTCCGGCCAACACTAAAGGACTTAAATCTTGCGTGATTGGATCACCTCGTAATGTAGTCGCACCGCCGTCTCTAGCGTAACGGAAACTCTTTGCAAAACCAGATATAGCGGAGGGAGCTACTGATTCAAATGCTCGATCAGCGTAACCCTCTTCAAGCAATCTTTTAGCTCCAAACATCCTAGAGAATATACCCCCAAGAGGGCCACCTCCTAGGTCAAGAACAAGTTCAGCAAAACTTTCTGTTTCTTTATTGGGTAGAGTTCTGTGGATAAGATTAGTCATACCTATACGTGGGGCAATATCTAGTCCAAACATAGCATTCAATACGCCAGAGTACGGCCCTTCACCAAGTTGTCTAGCTACTATAGTCTCTGCATCGTCATCTTCATCATCTAACAAGAACAGGTTTGCTAACCCGGTGGCAACCCCATACAAAGGCAAACCCTGCGCTCCTGCAAGCAACCCAGACATACCGAACAACCCAACTATCTGTTTCTTAGCCTCACCCTTTTCATCTTTGTTGAGAGGGCTTCTACGAAAGGCAAGTCGGGCCATTTTCATTTGCAGATACGCCATAGAGATACCAAATCGCTTATACATAAGCAGAACGCTGCCTATATCGCCTTGCGCTATCTTAGGTGCGGTATCTATCAAAGCACCACTGTTAGTATGCTCTATGTCGAGCATGACTTGGTTTATTATTTCTGTTCGTTCTTCGTCTGTTAAAGTATCACCACGCCCTGCTTTCTTGTTGTCGGCTATCTTCTCATCTACTGCCAGTTTATACGCAGCTATTGCCGTGACTTGCCTGTTAAAACGCTCACCCTGATGAAACATAAACCCAGATACAGCGTTAACAGTAGTTTGTATTCTGTCAAACTTGTTACCAGTAGGATTATCTATGTCTATCATATCACCTACTGTCGAAGCGTTTGCAGCCCCTCTGTCATCTAACGCTCTTACAAGCTGCCCCAGACCGGGGTACTTTTCAGTTACTTCGTTGGGTAGATTATCAGTATTCAGATTGGTGAGGTTGGGGCCATCAAACCTAGTCTCTCCTTCTCCAATACCTTCAAACGTATCTGCTTTTCTCCTCATGCCTGTACCCATGTACAGCTTAGTAGCATCGAACAACGCTTTCATAGTATTGCGGTAGCCGTATTTACCCGCCAAGAAAGGCAGTACGACAATCGGGAGAATAAAAGAGTTAACCAATGCGGAAGACAAATTAAGCCCCAGAGTATACATAAACCCAAAGCCTTTAAGTCGTCGCGCCCACGTACCAACTTGTGGGTTTTTAGCAAACTTTATGTAGCCTTTCGCCTGTTCAGATACTTGATCGGCAAACTCATAACTTTCGGAACCCACCAATTTATTCTTTGCGAGTTCTATCGCGTTCTCTCTATCGTTAAGAGGTACATCAAACTTTAAGTTATCTACTTGCCCCATGAACGCTGGCATACGCTCACTAAACACTTCTATTGCGTCAATCTCTGCGCCGTATACATCCTTTCTTTTTCTAAAAGAACTTTCCAAAGCACGTTCAGGTAGGGCATTTAGCATGGCGTCTTGTACGATAGTGCTTATCGCGCTACCAGCAGCTTGTACGTTTGCCACTATAGCGTCAGCTTCCTCTTGGCTCTTACCTTCTGCTAAAGCATCTTGTTTGGCTTTCTCTGCCGCAGCATAGCGCCTACTTAAAATATCTGCATACAACTTGTTAGCCCAACGTATGTCTACGCTTGTTGCTTCTGTTTTAGCGCCAGTGGGTCGAGTAGCAACAAGAGGTTCTAACGCAGTTTCAAACTCTGCATCTTGTATTTCTTGTGCAGTAGGTTGTCTTCCCTCTGCGTTAGCGCGTGCAACAACTTCGGCTCTACCGCGCTCCCTTGCTTCTACTATGGTGCTTTCTTTGCTTGTTAATAAGTCTTGTCTGAGTTGAGGGTCAGTCCTCAAAGCTTGTATGTATTCGTCTCGCTGCTTTCTAGTTGTAAAAGCAACTTTATACTGCTCGACACCTTTAGTTAATTTGTCAAACCCTTGATGGTTAACCCAAAAATCACCTTTTCTAAACAAAGGAAAGTACGGTTCAATAGATTCTTTGTTAAGTAGGTCAAGAAGAATCTTGTCTTTGAAATCTTTCTTTATTGCTTTTTCTTGTTCTGAATTGCCCGGTACTTTGTCTATTCGTTTTAGCAACGTCGAGCGTAGTTCGGAATATGCAGTAGCGTAGGCGTTCTTTAAAGTTACGTAAGCTCGCTGTGCTTCAGGGTCTAACTTGTTCCACTCAGCAAAAACTAAATCAAAATCTTCCAACTTACCGTCACTAGGATTAGTAATTGCTACTTTAGTATTTTTATCAACGTCTTTAAGTTTCTTTACTTCTGCATCCCTTGCTTCTTTTGACATAGGGGCAGAACGAAACTCACTACCGTCTTCTCTTACGTAGCTGTAACGAAAACCTTCGTAATACTGCCTAGCAGTGAATCCCTTAGACTTACCTGTAACAAGATCAATATTAGCTGAAGGGTCTACACGTTTAAGCGTGCTCTCCATGATGATAAGATTAAACAACGCACGTTGTTTTGGCCCAAGTTTTTCAAATACCTTGTTAAGTTCTTTGGTAGTGTCTTTTACTTTACGTAAGTATTTTTGCCGCGAGCCGTTCTTTAACTGAATTACTTTAAAAAGTTCATCAAGCTGTTTACCCAAATCCTGCATAAGCGGGTTCTGGTGATCTTTTATAAAATCAGCTATAGAGTTTAAAGGCAGTATGTTTAAGAACCACTGGTTCTTTTGATTAACAAAATCTGGTTGATCTATAAGCTTGTTGTACAGACTTATATCTGCTTTGGGTACAGCCCCACTTGCGTAAATACCTATTGTTTCATTGAGTATTTTGCGCTCGTTCTCTGCGGTCACTTCCATATTCAAACGCGCAGCATCTCTGAACTGCGGTGCGGGCGACATCATTTCACCCACTAAGTTGTCTACCGCGTTCTTTGCAGACTCTACTTTCTTGAAAGGTAAACCTCTAAACCTACGTATCAAGTTTTCTACTATATTTTTGAGACGCTCCAGCACTCCCAGCTTATTACCTTTTGTATCCATAGAGGCAAGTTTTGCTTGGAACTCAGGGTTAGAGAAAGCCTCTGCTATGAACTCATCTAGGTTGGTTGCACCGTATGCCGTATCTAGTCTGTCCCTTACGTCATCAAAAAGTTGCTGTAACTGTCTGGTTACGGGGCTACTCTTGTTTGCTATTTCGTGTGAAGTAACAGCGTGCAGTGCTTCGTGTAGCAGTACATGAGTGGTTGGCACCATGTCTGCGTTTAGTATGATGGTATTAGTTTTAGGGTCAAACGTGCCAGCCAGCAATTTGCCTTCGGGCGACATCAGGTTGGTTTCAAACGTAATTTTTGTGTTGCCGTCTTTTATCAATGCGGCACTAATTGCCTTAGCGGTTTTAGCAACATCTTTACTGGTAGTAGTCGCTGCCAGTAGGTCTAACCCTTCAGTTAGCTTACCGTCTTTTAGCAGTTGGCCTATTTCTGGGTCTAGCGCCATAGTCGTAGACGCTATAGATACAGCCAGTAAGTTTTTACGTCCTTTGTTGTTTAAGGTGTCTATAACCTTATTTAATTTTACTTTTGAATCCTTAGATAGATTTGCCACAGCCCAGTCTACATCAGCCCTAGCACCATCTTTTCCATCTACAAAATCTTTTGCTGTCTTCTGTATCCAAGCATCAACACTAATGTCAGTGTCTGCTCTTGTTTCTATTTTATTCTCGTCAGATGCAAACTCCCCCTCACGCGCAGCCATTTGCTCATCGCCCATAGCATCAGGTTCTAAGTTTTCATCAAGGGCGTTGTTAGTAAGTGGTGCCTCACCGCCCGCTTTCGCCTGTATTCGTCGTTCTAGGTCTGCTTTCTTTTCTTCAAAATCACGGGCTGCTTCTTCTATTTCATCAGGAGATCGTAAATCATCGTCCCGTACTGTTCTTTGTGCTGCTGGTTGTGCTGCTGGTTGTGCTGCTGGTTGTG
>Ga0208643_1000551_pt1 | contig 24284 bp, 24 predicted proteins | sample VirMetDEL_Nov_12_FD_184516 | JGI IMG/M metagenome (GOLD analysis project Ga0208643, IMG submission 184516) | Aqueous microbial communities from the Delaware River and Bay under freshwater to marine salinity gradient to study organic matter... | ecosystem: Environmental > Aquatic > Marine >... | reverse complement strand
TTCTGAAAATCACTATGCAGTTGAATAACTCTGTTGTTTCTTTTACTTCTGCTGGTGCGGGTGGTGTATTGACGGTGACTAACGTTCAGGTTGGAAGTGGTGGAGTCTCTCCTCTACAGATTGCTTCAGCAGCTGCTGGAAACGGGTCAGTTGCTGCCTTCCCTGCGGGTGCTTTTACTCTTTCTTTAGCGGTTGGTGCTTCGGTGCTTTCTACTCAAACTGCAGTTGCTGGGGTGACCAACTCCCCGATGTCTCGTAATATCACTTTGAATGTTCCTTCTTATGTGTTTGCCCCTGCCTACGAGATGGCATATATTGGTTCTCCCATTAAGAAGATTGTGTATGAGGATATTTATCAGTATCAGGTGCTGAACGTTGCGGCTGCGGGTCTATTCAATAACTTGATTACTAACGGTCTCGCTAACATCACCAAAGTGCTTGTTCTGCCTTACTTTACTGCGGCCGCCAACGGTGCTATTAGTCCTCTGACTTCTCCTTACGATGGTGCGGGTTGCGGAACTACTTCTCCTCTATGTATTCTGTCTCAATTCCAAGTGGTGGTGTCTGGTGCAAATGCTCTTTACAATACCCAGAGATACTCTTACCAACAGTTTGTCGAACAGTTGTCCGGTTGCAACTCGATTAACGGAGACCAAATAGATGGACTCTGTTCTGGACTTATCTCCCAGTTGGATTTTGAGACTGCTTACAACTATTACTTTGTGGATGTGTCCCGATGCTTGGAAGTTGAAAAAGCGGTGCCGAAGTCAGTCTCCGTGCAGGGTCAAAATATGTCTGGTAAGGCGATTGACCTTGTTATCTTTCTTTGTTATAGTCAATCCATATCGGTGGATGTGCTTTCCGGCAGTCGTGTATAAATTAAAATTGAAACAAGAAATAAATCAAGGTGCTAAAAAATATTTGAATATCAAACTATGGAGAAACTATAAAGGCAATTCTGTCTTTGATGTCCGTATGTTTTTTATCACTTTCGAGCAACAATGAAATATAAAGTTAAATAATACGACATCATAATAGGTGTCTTATTATTTGGATTTGAAATATAGAATTAATTCGTAGAGGGGGTGCTACAAAAAAACTGCTGAAGCATCCATTCATTCTGTTTAAAATCGTGAGACAGGTTAAGGTCTTTGAATAGTTCGAGGAATGTTTCCGCATCTTGGTAAATACAATGGTTTCTGAATTTAGATGCACTAACAAAGAACAAGAATGCAGATGCATAGAATCCGCAACAATCGTTCATTATACTTTGAATGTCTTTGGTCGAGTAAGGAACATAAGAACCCACAAATGCTTTCACTTCTTCAGGAGGTGCAACGCCGTATGAATCGAAATAGAAAGGTTGCACCTTACCATTTTTGTGTTTCTCTACGTATAATGCCGTCCAGTGGGTTCCGTCATTATCCTCGCCAGTGGTCTCATTAACTTCGTCTTGAATATTAATAATATAACCACAGTTGTATTTAAGTGGTTCTTCACAAAGGTCAGTTTTAAAGCATACCTTCTCAAGGGGATATTTCATTGCTTTTGCTAAATCGATTAACTGGTAGTTGGAAAGCATTGTTATACTATTGCTTAATATTAAAATTATATCTTAATATTAATTATTGTTTGTTAGATTTGTTAGATTCTAACAAACTAACAAATTCCTTTAAGTCTATTCCTTTTGAATATAAGTGGTGGATTGTTTTTCAGAACTACCCATCAATTTCATATCGTCTGCCATATCCTCATTCAACTTGATTGTGTCTTGATATTTATCTGATAGGTATGAATGTCGAAGGGCATTAATACTCATACCCTTTGTAGAACCAAAAATGCGATTCAAGCGTTGGTTCAATTTGACAGTGCTTAATTTAGAACCATTAGTATCAAATAGAAGGTATTCAGTTGGATTTGATTTAATCCATTTCTTGATAATTAGTTTAAGGTCTTTGCCAATTGGTAAACGTTGTTCTCCATAAAACTTGGCAGTCTTATACTTCGTAAAAACAAATTCATTAACTCGGTCATCGAACCAGTTGTCCTTTTCTTTATCAACATTTTTTATTTTAAACTCTGTATAATCCTGTGCCCTTCTTGGAACAATCAAATGAAATAATGCAATAATAATAAAGTCTTGAATCTTTTGTAAGTCCGTCATTGTTAAAGTCTTCTTTTTGTAAGTATGTGCAGAGTCTTGTCCAAGTTCTGCAAACTTGGCACGTAATGCATCTTGAGTAATCCAGTTCTCTTCTTGGTCTGGTGTCTTCTCTTGTTTGGCAGTCTTTGCAGAAGTTTCCTTAATATCATCAAGCATCTGTGTTCTGTATGGTTTGGGGTCTTTGCAAATGACAACTAATGCAGACATAATTGTTTTTCGTTTATTAGGTTCTAGGTCCTTTAAAAATGTGAGTATCTTGTCAGACTTTTCAAAGTTATCGAAATCCATATTACCATCGCCAAATACTTTTCGATACAATGATTTCAATATAGAGTTATAAGTAGTCAAACTACTTTCAGAAAGTATGGGTCTTTGTTCCTTAATATGTTCTTTCAGGGAGGTCATTATAATATATGCTTTTATAATAATAAATTAATAATCAAACATATAATGTCGCATTAATCAATAGTTAATCGTTAAATTGCGATTTAATCATATTATAATAGCATTATATTACTTATTAGATAATGAATTTATCTAATATTATATCCCAACCTTATATAAAATATTTTATATAAGGTTTATCTATCATTAATTGTTATTATTCGATATTTAATGGTTAAATATTGAATAATGAAGATTAATTAACTATTAAGATTAATCTTATTTAAGTTCTTCTTTGATATGCAGGTGGAAATTGTGTATGAGATAAGAAGTTAACATCATTCGCTTGACTCTCCATTGCGGGGTGACCCATCCCAACCATCTTACGTGCGGTATTCACATATTTCTTACCCATATCGTGTAGGGCAGATTTAAATCCTTCACCGCCCATACACCCTCCAGCATATAATCCCATTCCAATTCCACGACCAGACGGACCACCTGCATATAAACCAACACCACCAATGCCCCGTCTTAACCCTTTACGAATGTCTTGCATAATGCCATTACCAATAATGCCATCTTGGTCTACCAAGTCCCACGGATTACTTGATACAGGAGCAGACTTTGCACTAGCACGTTTATCCATATATGATTGTAATGTAGACAAGAATGCTTCTTCAGCATCACCCTTTAATGAAGCACTCGAAACAGGAGGACCTCCTGCTTTAGATGCCTTCTTTATTTCACGTGCCAACTTGGCCGCATCCTTCACTTGAGAAACATCAATACCTGCTTCTTCAAGATAAGGACTTCCAACTTCCATAGCAACTTTACCAGTGCGTTTGAGTAAAGCATTCTGACCTTTCTTGGTCTGGTATTCTTCGGGTCTATCAATATATCCTTTAGTTTCTTTTTGTGCTAAAGCAACAACCGAAGGAGGAACTCCATATGCAGTTGCCATTGTTGCCGCCGCATCAATTGCTTCCATTGCTAAAGGTTTCAAGGCCGCACCCGTCTTATAGATGACTTTTTTAATTCCCTTCTTCTCGAAAAACTTGTCTGCCTTCTTACCAAAAATACCTTCACCACTGATTTCATCAACCACATTTGCCTCCACTTCAGGCGGAGATAGTGCTACATTCATTCCTTTGTTTTTAAGGAAAGCTTTTGCAATAGCACTAAACTGATGAGGCATTACTACAATTTGCATTCCTTCACCTTTCATAACTCTTGCGGGAAGTCCGCGTTTCAATTTACTCAACGCCTGTTTAGACAATGCCTTAACGCTAATCTTCTTGAACTCCATTATATATATCCCTGTAGATAAAAAACTGCTAAACAATCAAGATAAATGGCATTATATTGGTCTTAATTGTTTTATTAATTATTGATTTATGCGATTCGAACAGCAGACCATTTAATGGTATAAGTAGGACTACCAGCATATGTCGCCCAACTGGCCGCTTGAACTGTAAAACCCGCTCCTGCTGTATAAGTAGGGTCAAGAACGTTTAATATTCGAGAACCTCCTACAAGACCACACGGGAGACTTCCTACTACTGTATCGTTTGGGTATAGATTTTCAAATGATATATACGTGCTTGAAAACTCTAAAACACTTGTTAATTGTTGATATGTTAATCGGATTGAAGATGTTCCTGCCGCCGCAAATGTGCTTGTGCTTTTTGTTATTAACAAAGATGCTTCAAATAAATAAACACCTATTGGTAATGGGTCTACTACGGTTACATTTATTGGTGTATTTGATGGTATTGCATTTGGTCCTACTGTTCCGAAATAAGTGTAACCAATAGATGGTCTTGTTGCAAAAATAGCAGGGGGGACATTGCACGGAACTATTGGTGTATTAGCAACAATTGCACCACTTGTCGTATTGAGTAATATATTTCCACTTGAATTATTATTGGTTACTGTAAGGTTTAAAGCACCTTGTGTAAGGGTTGAATATTTAGTTAGGTCTATATTTTGACTTATTTTAAGAGTTCCTCCTAACGATACCTGTCCGTATTGACACGACAAAGAAGTTGAAATATTTGTAGCAGAACCATTATAACTTTTTAAGTCAATTGTCTTAACTGCTCCTGATACATCATTCGTAGTTATTTGAAGTGAAGGGTCGGGAAACCATATGATTGGTTTATTAGTTGAGACTGAAGCATTATCAACTAATTTCAAAAATGAACCTTCTATCTGTCTATTTGACGCAGTTGGCGCATTGAGAGTTAAATTTCCACCACACGAAACAGTCCCTAAAAAGTTGGTTGAGGTTGCTAAAGAAGATGCAACACCTTGACGTGATAGATACATACGGTCTGCGTCATCTTGAGTTATATTGTTGTCATTTGTAGTGCGAAAATTTGTAACATCAAATACTGGTGTATATTCAGATGGTGGATAATATTCAGACATTAGTTATATTAAACCTATAAATTAATTTTTAAATTATTTAAGGGATTTACGCGAGTCGTGTTGCCTTTAAAAAACACGATGTCCCTAAACAAGTCATTGAGGCAAATCCTGTATACGCCATATTTACCAACTGGTAATATGTAGTGAGTGCTGTAACTTCCATTGTAATACTAATTCCACCAGTTACACGTGAATTTGTTGATGCTGTTGTAATTGCTGCTGAACCACAAACTGAAATTGCTCCTGTTCCACCTACATATGTATAAGGAGTAACACCATCAGTAGAAAGCCCTGTTGTCATAAATTGCACTGCTCCTACTGTATTTGGTGGTTGAAAATTTGCGTATAAAGTAATTATCCAAATCCCTGCTACAAGTGCTGCACTATTATTAACAAGATAGATTGTTCCAGAAACTACTGTAAAAGTTGCTGCTGTTCCAAATCTTTGTATAGTATAACCAATCATATCGCTTGTAAATGTGATAGTAGAAAGAGGTCCAATTATTCCTGCTGTAGTTGATAGTTTGTTATAAATTTCTGTTGTTAATTCTGATGCACCCACTATATTATTTAATGTTCCTGTTCCATCCGCAGTTGATATGTAAGTTACACTACCTGCAACTCTATTATTAATTGATAATACTCCACCTCCAATATCTATATCTCCAATTGAACCCATATTATCTTTTATTACAACTTTTGCTGTTGTTACTGACCCAACTCCACCAATATTTACATTGAGTGCATTCGTCGATGGAATGTATGTTAGACCTTCCCCTGTTCCAACGTTTGCTCGTGTTTTTTGTGGAAGATTCCCTGATGTATTTGATACAAATGTTAAAGCGTGTGAGGTTGCGCTTACCAAATCATTTGTGATTGTTGTATTAGTCGCATATGTCGAAGAACCAGCATTCCCTGCAAGATTTGCAGACCACGTTGGAATTGCACCAACGCCACCTGATGTCAACACTGTTCCCACCGCACCATTTGTCATTCTTGTTGTTGAACCCACTGATGCTTGGTAAAGCACATTACCAATAATTCCTCCTGTTAAATCAGTTGCTGTTCCTGCTGAACCCGCTGAACCCGTTACGTTGCCTGTAATGGTGTTTGTCCCGTGATTATAAACCAAATTCGCATTCGTCAATAATGCGGAATTTCCTGAACCAGTTGTTGATATTGGAATGAAATTTCCCGAACCAGATGATGCTACTGTTAAATTCACAAGGGTTGCCGACCCCGCATTACCTGCCAAATTGGCAGACCACGTTGGGATTGCACCAACTCCACCTGATGTAAGAACTGTATTTACTGCTCCATTTGTCATTCTTGTGGTTGAATTAGCTGATGCTTGGTAAAGCACATTCCCAATTACTCCTCCTGTTAAATTATTTGATAAGGCAGACGTTGCTAGCGGAATTGCAGACTGAACCCATTGTGCGGTCGCAACATTTGCAGTAGCATCTGTCCCTGATGGAAGTGTATAACCAGTTTGTGTGGGACAAATGGTTGAATTTATGTTAATTCCTGTTGAATCTGTAAAACCTATATAATGAGTTGGGTTTGGTCCTGCGGTTCCACCAGCACCTAATATTAAAGCAGTTTCACTCATTCTGATTCCCACAGTAGTTAATGAATTTGTTGTTAAAACCATTCGTCTTGTTGAAGTTCCTCCACCACAAGAAATAACAGAAGAATCTACAGTTGTAATTGGATTGCTTGTTGTAGCAGGAGCAAATGGCGTAATATTTATAGTTTGATTTGAAGCAATGTTGCTTATTGACAAAGACGGAAGACTTACAGCAGTTGCTGTTGATGCAACAATATTCACTGGAACTGTTGTCGCAATATTAGTGCTTCCAATTGTCAAAGGATTAATTTGGGCTGGTGTTGCATTGTATGCGTAAAATCTATGAAAACCACTTGTTGCATTATTCACATATTCTGATGTAATTGTATTTTGAAACAATCTGGATGAATTTTGTCCTACTGTTTGGTTTGATAATCCAATTGTGTATGTTTTTGCCGACATCTGACCCAAACTTGCATTGTATGTAAGTGGCGTAGTTGTATTATCAATGTAAAGTGCATTGCTTGTTGCGCTGGTTGTCTTTGAATATGGAATAAACCAATCTCCCGCACTATCATCTCCAGCAGTAAGTGCAACAGTTGTCGATGAACCCGCATTACCTCCAATATCTGTAGTCCAAGTTGGTATGGCGGTTCCATTGCTTTGTAAGACTTTTCCGACTGTCCCTGCTGGAATAAATGCGGTTGTGGATGAGCCACTCTGATACGGAATAAGACCTGCAGAACCGCCAATTAAATTAGTTGCATTTGTCGCATTTACAGCAAGTGTATTTGTATCTCGATTATAAACCAATCCACCTGATAGAAGAGTTGAAGCAAGTCCAGTTGTGGTTGAGTATGGGATATTATACCCAGTTCCTGTTCCCGTAAGCGTTAGGTCTATTGTTTCCGCATTTGCACCTCCAACTCCTGTGCTAATTGCACTTATCGCTCCTTGTGCGTCTACTGTAATATTGCTGTTGGTATAAATCCCTGATACAAGCGATTTAAATGCGGTTGTCTGGACCGATGTATCGGGAAATTGAATAGAACCTGATCCTTGGATTATGGTCGTATTTAAATTGGTTGTATTATTAAATGTGTTTGTTCCAGTCCAAGTATTATTTGTAACAGTAATGTCGGCCGCCTGTGTGGTCGCAAAACTGGTTTGTAATGCGGAATAATAGGATGGATATTGAAAAAAGATGGAACCATCCCGTCCTGCACTTGTGTTTGAAAGTGCATATACTTTGATACCAATCTGGTCGTATGCGGTTATATCTAATGCGGTTGTAACTGTTAATACGCAACTATACGTTCCAATTAATGGACTCAACACATTGATGAGTGGTGAGTAAGCACTTGTTTCAATAATGGTTTCGACACCAAGTGATGTGACACCAATTAAAACGAAATTAAGTCCCAGATGATTTTGGTCGTTAACTGCAGAACAGTTTGCATATAAAACCAAGTTCCATAGACCAGCAGGGATTGTATTAGCAAATTTAAGGTCTGCTTTTGTATTGAAGAATCCCGCAACAAGTAATGGAGTTGTATTTACTGTATGGAATGGGACAAGGGTTGGAGTATTGTTTGTTAGAGGATTCAACTTTTTGTAGATAGTTGGTGTGCTTGTTGTAAAAGTCTGTGTATAATTAAGGAAGACGATATAACTTGTTTGGGGTGCAAGTGCATCTACATATGCTTTATTAGCAAGGTCGTTCGGATTTACAGCAACCGCACTACAATGAGGAGGTGATGTAAGCGAGTTAAAAGATACAAGACCTGTAAAGGTTGTTTCAGATGCTACACTAGTTGCAAGACCTTCTCTCTTAAGATAGAAATCGTCATATGGGGCAATATCTCGAAAAACTGTCACATCGAAAATAGGGAGATTCTCTGTTGGTGGATTGTATTCACTCATTTGTTAGTTATATTAAACAAACATTTTAATTATAATTTAATATTTAATATATTATATATTACGCGATTTTTGTTGCCCAAATATTAAACGTAAAAGTAGGTTGTGCCGTATATTGATTATAACACCAAAGAACTAAATTAGTTGTTCCATTACCAGTAAATTGTATTGTTGCTTCGGGCATAACTACTCCAAAATTTGATAATGCCGCAGCATCAGCAGTTTCAACAAATAAATTAGAACCAATATTATATGGACTTACTGTTGCAGGAGTTCCATTTAATAAAGTTCCGCCTACGGGTGTTCCCCAACTACCAACTAAAAAACTACTAACACCTAGACTTGTTGTATTATTAAAACAACAACCTACTTTCCATACACCATTTGATAATGCTGTAAATTCTGTGCTTGGTGCTACTTGTGCTATTACATTAAACGCTGACGTAGAAGTCCAACTGGTTATAGATTTACTTAATTTAATAGTCCATCCTATAGAATGTCGTGTATAACCTAGCGTCCCACTAAAAATATTGGCAGTAGTATCATTTCGTCCAAATAAGGCAGAATTACAAACTAATCCATTTAATCCAGTTGCTGTTTGTGATGGAGTTATAGCAATAGATGTGCTTGACAATGAAAGGGGTGTTGTTGGTGCTCCGCCTGATGTTCTTGTTTGAAATGTCATTGTTCCACTAGTTGTCACGTTGGATAAATCCATAACTGTTCCAGTCTGTTGCAAACTCGTATAATTAGCGGGAGTTGCACTTTCAGTAATACGTGCTTGGTCATATAAGTGTGTGTGTGTCTGATTGCATTCAATTCTCTGTTTTGTCGCACCAGTTCCGTCGAGTGTTCGAATGAAAACCGCTTCTGAATTAACAGTTGGTTTAATTTGCAAACCTTGTGCTGGTATATAATCTAACAATGAATTTCCAATGGTAATATTATCAGTGAATGAAGTCGTTTGTGCTACGCTTGTCGCAATATCTGTTCTTGCTAAATATTTAGCATTTGCTTCTGCTAATGTAATTGTAGCATTTAATGGTATTAAGAATTCTTGTGCGTTGAAAATTGGTAGTTGTTCATTTGGGGGTGGATAGTCACTCATTTAATTTAAGCACATATTATAATTTTAATATAATGATTAATATAACTATGTCAGTTTGTAATATGTATGAACGTATGCCAAAATCTTTGCTTCGAACTGCAGACAACCCCAACTTTAATTTACACGGTATAAAACTACCTGCACGTATATGTGTCTCTGCCCCCAGCGGCAGCGGTAAGACAAATTTCGTTATTAACTTCATTTCATTATGCTCTCAGGGCAAAGGGACATTTAGCAGTATTCAAATTATTACACGTGATGCTGACGAACCACTTTACAATTATTTGAAAATGAAATCTCCTGCTATTCAAATTACAGAAGGATTGCATACGCTTCCACTTTTAAACAAATTTGATAAAGACGAGAATCACCTTGTTATAATTGATGACCTTGTTCTAGCGAAGAACCAAGACCAAATATGTGAATATTACGTCCGTTGTAGAAAACAGAATGTCACCGTTATGTATCTAAGTCAATCCTATTTTAAAATTCCTATTATTATCAGGCAGAATTGCAACTATGCTATTATTCTTGGAATTGGTAATAAGCGTTCAATGAATCTTATGCTTTCAGAATTTGCGGTTGGTGCTTCTAAGGAACAATTAATGGGTATGTATAAATTTGCAACAAAAGAAAAACTTCACTTCTTGCTAATAGATGTTGATGAATCAGACCCACAAAGAAAATTCCGTGCAGATTTTAATGAGGCACTTGATCCCACAGATTTTGGTAAAGATTAACAACACTTTTACCAGTCACTACGCTCCTTCCAAAAGTGTAGCAAAATGCGTATATTTTGGTTATACCTTTTCTAAAGGTATATAAATGACAACCGAATATAAAGTCCAATACATTATGTTTGATAAAACAAAGATTAATATACCAGATGCATATGAGTGGTTGATTAAAAACAAATATAAAATAAATAAGATTGATGAGACAGCAACTCATTTTAGGTTTCGACAATATGAAATCTCCTACCTAACCATCATTGGTTATACCATCTATAAAACCATTGAAGTATCTGATATAATTACGTTTATTAGTGCATATAAGGGGGCAGTGCCCCCTTTTTTGGCACAACCTTTATCGGTCAAAGACCGATGTTGGACATAGTCCAATAGTGAGCGAAGCGAACGTCTAAAGGTTGTCTTACAATAAAAGCAAGATTAAGACCGCAATAGAATAATTTAAACCAATCTTGGTGACCAGCACGTAGAGAATGTAATTGTTGTAATGGTTTGTTGCTAATTGTATAATCATTGATTTTGCGGTAAATTTACTCCATATCCAATCAACCAATCTGTTTCACAAGTGTCTCACAAACCAATCACTAGTCATTCGAGTTATTTTTGTAATGGTATGCATCTTTTTAACCAACTTGTTATTGCATAGAAAGTCAATCGATGCTCCTAAAATTAGACGGTCATCTTGAGACAATTCAAATACGTGGTGCAGAATATCAAGGGCAAGTGCTTTTTTATCCATCTTAATGTCTAGCGCATTTTCAATGCAATTGCAAATAAATATAAGCAACTCATTATCAAACTTGAGGGTTTCGTGTCTATCAATTTCAATAATCTTGGCAATAATCGAGTCACGCAGGTTCTTCTTATGTGCCGATACACTTAAGGTGTTTTTGGTTTTAACGAACGACAAGTTAATACTCATTATACAATACACTTATAAAAAAAACCAATCTCCTAAATATTTGTTAGCATTAGTAATAACAAATATTTAATACAATTATTAATATTTGTATATATAAATGGATTATGTCATTGCAATCCCAACCTACCAACGATACGCTATTAAAACACTTGAATACCTTAACTGTCAGTCTGTATCACCTTCATTAATAACCATCTTTGTTGCAAATGAAACTGAATATAACTTATATTACGCTAATTTGGGTTCTACTTATACCATCATAATTGGTGTGATTGGCATTGGACCACAACGCAATTTTATAACCTCATACTTTCCTGACGGAACTTATGTAGTTTCAATGGACGATGATATACGAGACCTCTACCATATGCAAGGTATTGGGTTTAACGTTTGGATACAAGATTGTCTCTCTTATATGGTCTCATCGAATATTGGTCTCCTTGGTTTAAATCCAACAAGCAACGTTTATTGGCGGACTTTATCAAAAGCGCCCCTCTTCCAGTCTGGCAGGTATTTAGCGGTTGGAGTATTTCATATTTACAGAACGAATTCTCATATATCCCCCTTAGAATTTAATTTTATTGAAGACTATGAACGCTCTATCAAATATCTTCGCACTGATGGTGCTGTGGGTCGTTATAATGGTGTTGTTTTAAAACACACGGGATGGAGTGCGGGTGGGTTGAAAGAGGCAAGAACCAAAGATGCATACTACAAGGCGGTCACCGAGTTTGCGTCTTTATATTCAAATGATGTTTATTTAAATAGCAAGTTGATTCGTTCGTTGTCTATAGAAAAACTGCCAAATGTGCGGATTAAAAGAAAACCAACGAATACTTGTTCCCTTTAAGGTCGTCCGTATTCCAATGCTCTTTCTCTGCCCCATTGAATATTAATGGCGTATAATAGGTCTGCTGTTTTATGTCTTCTATAATTAAGTCTGCACCCGTATAGTCACCAAAAGAGATAATACAAGATTGGGTTTGATTGTTTGTATCCTTATGCTTGGGGCAGATGACATTGTGGTTTAAGTGGCAACTCTTCCACGAAAACGGGATTATAATGTCACCCAATCTTTTAACCTCGTTCCACAATTCGGGGTATTTATTCGAATAATACGATAATCCTATCTTACCATTGAATCGACCTCGGGTTTCACCTAGTGTCATTGCTCGATGTCCTAGTGCAAATCCCCTACGATTGTTAGTAGTAGTTTTTCTAGGAATTGTAATCCCCTTCAAGAGTTCCTCAATATAAATGAATTCTCGTTGCATTTGTTAGTTTGTTAGATTATTATATTAAAATATTTATTAATATTAAGAATGAATTCAAACATTGATATTTCAAACAACAATACTGGTTATGAACTCGGTGGGGAGATGTATCTATTTCACCAAACACCATCTAAACTTGCACTTGACCTGATGCAGTTTGTTCCTCTCGTTGCTGGAGACACGTGCTATGAACCATTTACAGGAGAGAATGCGTTTTATGATACTTTTCCATCATTTGTTAGTAAGGATTGGAGTGAAATAACTCGTGGTAGGGATTACAAGGATTACAAGGGGTCTTATGATTGGGTAGTATCAAATCCTCCTTTTAGAATGCCAAATGAAAAAGGAATACTCAAAAACGCCATCTATCCCCTACTACTGTATTTTGCTGAACGTGCCACAAAGGGAATCGCCTTCTTGGTAAATGATTATGGATTCAACTCGCTTACCCCTGTTCGAATCGCCAAGATGGCATCATTTGGATTCTACCTACAATCACTTACCACTTGTGCTGTCAAGAATTGGCGGGGTCGTTATTATTTAATGGTTTGGACAAAAGAACCAAACCAGTTCTTAACTTGTTTGCAAGGAACTTATTAATTGGACTTGATATTTTTTAAGTCTTTACAATCTCTTAAAATCTAACAAATCTAACAAATTTAGTGGTTTCAATTTTATCCAGTGCTTGAAATAAAATTGAAATGAAAATGTCTTACCATAATAGGTCTCATTAGTTCAAACAATATAACAAATAATAACCTACAAAATGAACGACAAGACAAATGCCGAACTAATGATACAGATTAACATAAATAATAAACGTATTGGAGAACTTAAAGAGCAGGACAACCATAAGGACGCAGAGATTGCAAGGTTGGTGGGACTATTGACAATAGGAGATGCCCCCTTCAAGGAGTTATTGACAAAGTTCGAGAGGGGCATTGTAATGACGTGTATTGGCAATAACATTACAAAACCAAATGCTTTGCACGTAATGGAGGTAAAGTATCCAAGAATTTATGGGGTTGTATCTAATAACTGGGACCATTATTATAATATGTATTTGAAAACGAAGAATTAAACATAAAAATCTGGGGTTCGTCCCCTCTTTTTTATTCCAGTTTTTGTGTAGAATTGAAATAAAAATTGAAACAGATTTGTTAGTTTGTTAGATTGTATTATTATCAAACTAATACTATGACTACTACTATGAATATGACTGTGCCTTTTATGACTTACTTTGGCGATTATATCAAATCAAAACTACCCGACGAAGTATTTGGTTTGATTCTTTCATTCTTGGATTTAAACGCGTATACACTTATGTGCCGATTGAATGCCTATCTACGAACCATTCCAGAGGACGATTGGATACATCTTTTGTGGGTTGATAATGTGGCAGACCGTCCTACAAAAGACATTATTATTAATAGTAGAACTCCAACTATTCATATTAACGCCCGTGTTTTGAACTGTTTTATTAATATTATGACGTGTATGCCATTACTTTATAAATCAACAAAAACTAAAAAACTGGTTGGTTATAGTCGCAAACACAAAATAGAAGAAGGGTTAGGGTGGCGTGGCATTATGAATAGAAATACGTGTATACTTAAAAATAAACGACTGCTTAATGGCGTTCAACGATACACAACTGATGGCACATTGCGTATTTCTGGAAACTATGTGTGTAGACTTTCCACTGTGATTGCATTAATTGTTTCAGGATTTAAACGAGATAACCTCTGTTTCTACATTGCAAATGTAAGCCCAAGAACACAGTTATTGTATAATTATAGGCATCTAACAGTTAATGAACCTATTGGAAATGACCCTGCATTGACTTTTTAAAAAGCGGGACGGTCGCCAAAGAGTAAAATAATAACAACCCTCTACAACCCTCTACAACCCTCTACACCTACATAAATTATTTTTTATATTTTTTTATCGCATTCCTTACTGGTTATGCTCTTATTTTTTATTTTTTTTTAAATATAAGGAGACCATAAAGAGAGTGTAGAGGGTGTAGAGGGTGTAGAGGGTTGTTTATCAAATTTATAAATTATTGTAAAATATTTATAAAATATAAAAATAAAAATAATAAAATAAATATAATAATAGTTCGATGGGCTTTCTCTCTACCCTCTACCCTCTACACCCTCTACACTCTTTGGCGATTGTCCCGTTTTTTATTTGTTTCAGTTTTATTGCAGTTTTACAATAAAATTGAATTAGTTTATAATTTAAAATATAAATGCATTTCTTGCAAATCAAACGTTTTAAACATAACATTTCTTGTTGAACCATCATTTGCTTTTATAGACCCCATTCCTTTAACTTCAAGTCTTCCAAGTTGCACTGCAAATTTTAATGAATTGATTTCATATTCAACACGAGTTTTACCTTTCCATTCATTAAACATATCAAAACAAGCATTCGTTCGAAGTTGAACTTGGTTGCTTTGTTTATTTCCATTTGAGTTATAAAATTCGCTTGTGTAATCCTTCAACCAACTTTCAATTGGTGATACGGTTAATTCAGCGAGTTCATTGTGATAAGCAGAATGAGGAATTGGAATCGCATTAAATGATTCACAACTAGATAGATTTTTAAAATACTCGTATGCAGATTTAATTACATTTGTATCATTAAACATTTCGCGTAATTTATTAAAATAACTCACATTGCCAATAAGCTCATCGCTTGACCTATACACACAATTTCGACGGTCGTCTTTATGTATCGCAATAGCACCATTCAGACCGTTCGTAGTAATTATCCATCGATGGTATGAACGAATTATCTGTTGTTTTTGACCCTTTTCATTGATAGTAATAGTTTCACTTTTAACTAATCCCTTGAATTTCCCTTGTGCGTCTTTACTGTCTTTACCAGTTGCCTCATCAAGATTAACAAGGAAACTATCCCTCATCATTGAGTTAAATGGTCCCCATACATCACGCGAAGGGTCTGTTATTTCATTAGCAACTTTTTTAGTTCCAAACATTTTACCCATAAAATATGTTAATTGCCCCTTACCTGCTCCTTGTTTTGAAATAAATGTAGGACAAATAGTTTTAACACTTGGAAACTGAATCATTTGACCTATCCATTTTTCAAAATAGTCTGCACCAACTTTATCATTTCCGCATAATATTAAAATATGCTTACGAATTGCATCAATTCCTTCCTGATTATGAACCCAAACTTTAACAAATTCCATCTCAAAAGGAATCCATAAATTGAATACACCTTCAGGGCATACTTGGTCGGGTGGATAAACGTCAGCGGACTCATAAAGATGCATATTGGGGTCAGAAAACCAATTCGATATGAATTTAAATGGCATATGCTCGTAGGCCGATTTAAAATCGGCCTTTGAACTAACCTTTTTAACTCTACCTTCTTCATCAAGAGTAAAGAAGGAGGACGTTTCAATCACTTTAAAATGGGTTTTTTCAAATTCCTCTTTAAGTTCAAGATATGTATTACTTGTATGAACGCTATTTCCAGTTTCAATATGTGCCTTGACTGCTTCCTTTTGTGCCTTGATTGCTTCCTTTTGTGTCTTGACTGCGTTGCATAATTGTTGTTTTGCAGTTTCTTTTGCAATATCGACACGTTGTTTCCATTCTTGGGCGATTGTTGGATAATCGTGTTTAATCGTCTTTTTAAGGGAATTCATTGCTTTCAATGGGTCGTCCATTAACTTTTTTACGTGATTAAACTTTGCTTCATATTCACACTGTTTATTAATAGTTCCATCTCGCATTGTTGCTTGTTCCCAGCAAGTAAATGCATCTTCTACTGGAAGAATGGAAACCAACATACCTGCAAGAGACAACCATTTTTGATGACACCCTGAACCAACCATATTTGCAAAAGCACCTGATTCAGCGTAAAAGAGTAATTCCTCATTGTAAGGAGATTCAGTAATACCATTATCAAATGGAGATACAAAGTTCGACTTTGTATAAACTGGTCCATCGTTAAAGTCTTCCATTACTCGTGCGTCGGGGTCGTGTCTTGTAATGATTGTATTTATCAAATTGCCCTTGACAAGAATAAGAGGACGACATTCATTCGGTTTGCTTGTATTAACACATCTCATTTTACGTTCAACACTATAAACACTTTCATCAAAAAGGTTTTCCATATGAGGAATGTAATCGAATACATTATAAGGGACATTTCTATTGGCAAAAGACATAAGATTCATTTGATGTATAAAACGGCGTTGTTGTTGCTTGGTTGCAATAACATTTGATACGTGCAGATGTAGTGAGATTTTGGTCTGGTCTTCTTTGTAATTGGCAGTATGACTCGATGCAATTGTAATATTTGGTTTAAAATCACTACCCATTAATACTATCAATACTTCACGAAAAATGTCCTCTACTTTAGTTTCAAATGTTTTACATAATTGTTCTGTATAATTTTCACGTGATACAGCGGTTGTTTCCGTATCAACATACAATGAATACTGGAATGTTTCATCGTCCATAACTTCGTATGTAGTTAGTCTTTTTTCAAATCGTTCAACCATTTCTGCTTCGGTTGCCTCCAAGAAAGCGTCCTTCTTTAACCAAAATAGTGAAGGGGTGTATTTGATAGTTCGGGTTTCCTTAATGTTAATCATTTATACATACTCTGGAGATAATTATTTAAGTCATTTGAACTTAATTGTTTTAATTCAAAATTAATTGTTGAATTAAAAAATATCTATATTCCTAAATCTTTTGACTTCGGTCATAAACCGTTTATGTAATTTATTTCGTTCTCTTGATTGTTCGATATTCTTCCATTTGCTTTTAAGGGAAACAGACCGAGACAGTTCAAGATATTCATCAGGGTGTGCTTCTCGCCATTTATAAATTGCAACTTTATTATACATATTCCTTAATATATGTATTATAATATATTTAAATCGGTTATACATCCTTGTTAGTTTTAATGGTTATATATTTGGCGATGCCGTGTGTGGTTCTAACAATGACATCGAATACGGTCTCATCGTTATTTCGAACAATCATAACTGTTTCTATTGATATGATTCCTAAATAAAACAGGGCAATAAACCAAACAAGGGTATGAATCATTTATATATACTTTTAAAAAAGTATAGCAAAGGAGATAAGGGGGATTATCCCCCTATAAATACCCATATATTAAAAGAACCTCATAGTATGCGGTTGCAAGGCAGGGGTGGCAAGAAAGGCATAGAGCAATTATTCCGTCTTCATACATTCCCTCATACATCTCTGTTTGTTAGTTTGTTAGATTTTATAGTTTTAAACCCCTTAATTATACAAACATTATCATTGCCGAACTTGCATCGATAGTCTGCGTATCCAATACGTTTCATATATGATGGCGACAACTGGTGGAAGATATATACGTATGGAGTCTCACTAACCTGTTTGATTTTGAACCCATTATTACAAATCCATTCCAAGCATTGGTCGAATGTCATACCACTATCTTTTCTAAAATGGATTGATTGGGTTTTATAATCTGTATTCATATAATCTAACAAACTAACAAAATTTATAGATTCAAACGAAAGTGGGTTTATATGGTTGTAATTTTTTATGGTTGTCGTAGCGGGGTGGCGTAGAGGAAGCGCGTTGGGCCCATAACCCAAAGGTCGGAGGATCGAAACCTTCTCTCGCTAGAAATCTTTTGATAATCTCATATACCCCCCTACGATTTTATATTATGGTGATAAACACATAAAATAAAATATAAACTCTTCTACATATCCAATATGGAAGGTTGAATAAGATTATTCAAATAATCCTTGTGTTGGGCGCTTCGTTCGTGGCGATTCTTATTAATGAGTCTGCACGATACTTTACAGGGACAAACATAGGTTGATTGCCAGTGTTCCTTGTGGTCGTCTCTGTATTTTTGGAAGTAGGCGGGATGGGCGTGTTCGTAGGCAAGGACACTTGCTTTACGCTCCTCTTCAGTGATAATAGGGCGACATTTATTAACCACATTGGGTTCAGTCTCGATGAAATACCGTTCGCGATATAACAACTCACGTTTTGAATCGCAGATTACGGATTCCAAAATAATGCATTCAAAGTTCTTGCGGTCAATAATAGGGCGACTGCTGGTTTTATTACCCGATTGGCGGTGCTGTTCCAAGCGATACTCAACGTGTTTAATAGTTGAACCGATGTATTGATCGCCAGTAGTTTTGCATTTAATGGCATAGACAGTTCCAAACATTTATATATACTCTAAAGATATTAATTTTAAGAAAAAAGCGCAATTACGGACTTTTTCCCATTTTTCCTAAACAATTAAATTCAATTCAGCATCAACGATGGCAACTTCTTGAGTTTGGCATTCAACTGGCGGAGTTGTTTGAATTTCAATTATACCATTTGCACCTCTTTCAATGTCAATTATAGGAACGGGGTTAGGAGAATTGCGATACATAGATACAACCACTATAATAAGGGATACACCTGCGATTACGATTGCAAAAGTTGAAAGCATTTATAATACCACTACATTTTTAAAAAAGTGTATCATAAAGTATAATTTAATAAAAAAGTTTAATATTAATTTTTATATTATCCTAAAGTATATGCCTTCCTTTAATCAAACTGATTTTGCAGACCCTGATATTTTCGAAAGATTAAGAGCATTAAGTGTTGTTAGAACAGGTCATCATATTCAAACCTCATTTTATGAATTGAATTTAAAACAAAGAAGACTCGCTAATGAATGGTTAAATATGTATATTAATGAATTTCTCAATTGTGATAATTGGATGGAGACACTATTAAGCGATTTTCAAACTATATGTGATGAAGAGTTGTTTGACCCTGAATTAAGTGCTAAAAAGGATTATACAAATACATTTGTGAGACAGAGTTGTATTGAACCAAAATTAATTGATAAGGAAACAGATATTCGGGATACAGAATATTGCTAGGTAAGTATTTTTTATAAAGTATGTATATTATATAATGAATCCATACAACATTCGACAACCGCAAGATAGAAGAAAGGTTTACAATGAATATTTAGCAAATTTACAAATGCAGATTGATAATTTAGCAAAGACAGAGTCCGCTGTAGATACATTAAAAACAACTGGAGTCGCACCAGTCCAACCAACCGATACACGAACACTTTCCGAGAAATTGTTAGATATTGATAGTCAGAAAAAGGTTCTACGTCAAGCATTACTTGATATTACTGATGGTGCAGAAGCAGGTAAGATTATGAAAACCATTAGTGATGAGGATGTGGTGTTTTTAGGAGTTGCTTGGGGCGATTTTAGCAAATTAGTTAAACAGAAATTTGCATCAGGAATACTTGCCCCACTGTTCAATGAAGTATTACAGAGATACAAAAAAGATTACATTAGTAGTCTTTCAGTTCAACAGTCAGGAACTACAGAGGAGTTGCTTCTTTCAATGCGAGAAATGATGCGACTAATGCCTAATGCGGACCAATTAAGGGAACTAACTTATGTTATTCAACAATTACCGACTGGTTCAGTGCCGTCTGGAATGGCGTCAAGCGCCTTGGTGGCAACATCTACCTTAAGTAGTTTATTACCAACAACTTCAATGATTGAAGCATTAGATAAGATGAACCCCATCGATAGAGCAGCCGCACAAAAAGCAATTAATGACGGACTTTCATCAATAACTACAGGTGCGGTTTTACAGGATTTAACCCAAAAACTGCAACAGGCACCTCCTCCACAAAAGGCGAGTATTTTAACAACCATTATTAATGACATCATTTTAACAAAACACGATGCAGACCAATTATTTCAAGCAAATCAACTTGCAGAACTAAAGAAGTCAGTATATGAAATTACAAAACCTGAAAACATTTCAAGATTAGAACGCATTCCAACCACCAAGGCGACGAAACAGATTGCAGGAACAGATATTGAAACTACTGTTTTTATTGAAGACCCAACTGTAACTATAGGTGAAATTTCAAAATTAAAATTGCCTCAATTACGTGGTTGGTTAAAAATCAAAATTTTAGAAGGAGTTGCACCAAAAGCTACATCAGCAGAAATTCAAAAAATGAAAAAGGAAGAACTATTAGGAATCATTGATGCTTACAAAGCAGGACAATTTAAACCAGAAATCCCAATTGAACCCACTCCACAACAAAAAGCTTTTAAAGTAGGACCAAAAAGTAAAAAGGCCCCTAAAGCGGTTGCCACAGTATCTGCATCTCCATTTGCAACTCTTGAATACCAGTTAGGTATGACGAATGAAGATTTTAAAGAACTTGATTATGCAGACAAACGTAGCATTTTGGAAAGTATGGAACAGAAAGGGATAATGCTAGACAAATTGGAACCAGAAGAATATGAAAGTTTCACAAAATTAATGAATTTAAACGACCCTAAAGACGAATCTGATTTAAATGACATCTTCAGAGAATTACGTATTAGACTTGGATTAGGTGGAAAAGGATTAATTAAACAATCCATATTAAAAGACAAAGGTAAAGGTAAAAGTAAACGTATCACGTTTGGTGGAAGCATTGCTTCAATGAAACCATTAATGACTGTTAGACCGGACAACATTGATTTAGATAAGGGAATCAAACGTGAAACGAGTTATATGCCATTAGGGAAATATGTTATTCATAAACAAAAGTTGCGAGACAATACACTCTTAATGCGAACAGTCAAAGGCGGACAGATTGCAGAGTTGCCCCAGATGTCGATTTCACCAAAACTTGGTAAAATGTTGAATAAGATTATAAACGGACACGGATTCCCAAGTCATAACGATTTAACAGAAATGGAAGATTCCGATAAAGACATTTTATACAAAGTCTTCAAGATGTCAAAAGCACAGGGTATCGAAAGCATACCAAAACCTAACAAGACCAAAGACGAAGCAGAGTTTAATCGTTTTACAATTTTGAAAGGACAAATCATTGCGGGTAATAACAGTAAAGAATTAATCAAGGAATTTAAAACCCTGCTTGTCAAACTGATTCATAATGATAAAATCCTTCGCAAAGATGGTCACACAATACTATTAGATTTGGCGGCATTGGGGTATTAATGCAACCTTTTTGAATATTATAAAAGTATAATATATAGCAATGAATTCTGGTTTCAATCCTGCACTATCAACACCATTGGCAACTGCTAAAAAACAAAATGCGACTAATCTGATTCCTATGTATATGGGTGGTTCTCAAGTTCCAGTAGGTCTTGGTTATACTCCGATAATTCCCGAAGTTAAACCTAAAAACATAATTATCAAAAAGAAATAAATAAAACCTTTAGGTATTATAAATGGCGACTAGTAACATTATATTTACTCGTTCTAACATAGTTGCTGGAACTAACAACACTACCCTTCTGTATAAGTTTCCCAATACTGTTTCCTTTCCAAACCACGAAATTGCATTAAGTAGTCTAGCAATGTTTTACGCTTGGCGTAATATTGATTTATCGTTGTATGGTAATAACACACTCACTTATACGTGGGAGAATGCAGGGAACGTGCAGACCACTTACACCATTACGATTCCGGATGGGTTATATGAGATTGCCGATTTAAACTCCTACTGTCAATATGTGATGATTGCAAACGGTCATTACTTAGTGAATGCATCAGGACAGAATGTGTATTATTTCAATATGGTAGTCAATCCTAATTTGTATGCTATTCAATTAAACACCTATCAGTTTCCAATTGCACTGCCAGTAGGTTATACAAATCCTGCAGTAGTTGTCTTTCCAGCACAGACCTTTAAACCCCAAGTGGCGACACCTTCCAATTTCAATGCAATTATTGGATTTGCTTCTACATTTGTTAGCGCCCGTGATTTAGGAGTTGCCTACCCTGATACAAACTCATATACTTCTATTACCTCACCACAGGTGCAACCTGCCCCTACATTGATTTTGAATACAAGTAATATTAACAATATTTATTCGAATCCTTCTACTTGCATTTATGCGATTACACCAACTGTAGCAATAGGCGAACAGATTGTAGAACGACCACCAGAATTTAGTTGGAATAAACTAACAAGTGGAACGTATAGTGAAATTCGTATTCAACTATCAACTCCTACTGGAGTATTAGTGCCAATTATGGACCCACAAATGACAGTTATACTTGCAATCCGTGAGATTGGAGGTTTAAACAATCGGCGTTAAATTTATAAAATTAATATATTGCTTAATTATATAAATGAATTTCAATGAAGTAAGCGAACAATCGGTTTCTAATTTTATTCAGTGTTTAGCAAAATATCAAATGAGTTTGATTACTGAAAAGACAGACGACCCTGCCAAAGCGAAATACATTACCAAACAACTAACAAGTATTAATGGGTTGCTTTCTTCGTTGATGCGATTGAATTCAATTTTAAAATCTAAACCAAGTGTATAATGCCTGTTTTAGGAAAAATGCACGGTAGAGTTTTTAAGCACAAAAGTATGACTGGCGGACAATCCTTTTTATTGGGTTCGACATTAAGCGGATTGAAAAGTGTAGGCGGAGAAGAGTCTGCTTATTCGGGTTCAGGTTTAGAACAAATTAATAGCAAGTTGGAGAAACTTATGATTAAGACAAAGAAGTCCAAACCAATGAATATTAAGTTTAGTATGTGAAGGGAGCATTGCCCCTTTAATCCCCATTTGTTAGTTTGTTAGATTCTATTAGATTCTAACAAAGTGTTTTGATTAAGGCGTTAGTTTGGCGTATTTGGATTTATTTTTTATCTTTTATAATTGTATAACTATGTCAGACCAACTTGTTTATGATTTGTCTTCTCAAACTGAAGGAACTCCCACGGTGTTTATTAAGCGTGATTGGTTGTCTATTCTTGACAACCAGAACGGACAGTATTCTGGAAATCAGGCAGTAATTGATACGAGTCAGTTGTCTAACTCAAATAGATTTATGTCATATCGTGAAGCATACCTGCAGATTCCGATGGTTATGACCCTTACGGGTGATGCTAACAATCTTGGATTTGCTCCTGCGACTGCTGCTACTTCTTGCGACTATGCTTGTGGTCTCAAGAATTGGTTTGGGTCTGTTATCCATTCTATTCAAGTGGATTGGAATGGTGTGACTGTTATTCAGCAAACGAATTTTCAAGGTCTTTACAACAGTTTTAGACTAATGACCTCCCTCTCCCTAAATGATGTGGTTACTCAAGGTGCCTCGATGGGATTTTATCCTGATGATGCTTTATCTGTTGTCTTTAATGGTGCCGCTTCAATTAACGGAATTGGTAGTTGTTTTACCCAGAATGCTACTCCTACTGCTATTGTGACAGGTGCTTTTAATTCCTACAATGCTGGTAATATTGGTATGACGAAAAGACAGCAATACATTAACTATGACCCTGCTGGTTTAACTGCCCCAGGTTCTGATGCTTGGTCTACTCTTTTGTCTGCCGCTAATGTTGCTCAAATATACAAGTCTCATATCTTTAGCAAAACTAACGATGGTGTTGCCGCACGTGGAGAAGTTCAGTGGGCGATTAATGGTATTGTCAAACTCCGTCATTTGCACCATATGTTCGAGAAGATGCCTTTGTTGAAAGGTACATTTCTGAAAATCACTATGCAGTTGAATAACTCTGTTGTTTCTTTTACTTCTGCTGGTGCGGGTGGTGTATTGACGGTGACTAACGTTCAGGTTGGAAGTGGTGGAGTCTCTCCTCTACAGATTGCTTCGGCGGCGGCTGGAAACGGGTCTGTTGCTGCCTTCCCTGCAGGTGCTT
>Ga0208643_1000545_pt1 | contig 24496 bp, 24 predicted proteins | sample VirMetDEL_Nov_12_FD_184516 | JGI IMG/M metagenome (GOLD analysis project Ga0208643, IMG submission 184516) | Aqueous microbial communities from the Delaware River and Bay under freshwater to marine salinity gradient to study organic matter... | ecosystem: Environmental > Aquatic > Marine >... | reverse complement strand
GACTAAGTCCCATACCTAAATCTTTCAGCCTTCCCTCTTCAGCAACGACGGCGCGATTGATGTCACCCATCTCCTGACCCATAGCTGCTCGAATTTTGCCCTGACCAGCTAATTGGCCCATAAAGACTCGGCCCGCCGTAGCTGCTGCCCCGCGCTCGTCACCCTCGACACCAGCTTGCAAAGCCTGAGTTCCAGCCACCAGCGTTGCTTCCCGAGCAAGCTCATACGGCTCCTTCTGGATGGACAGTCCCTCCATAACATTTACTCCTAGGCGATTCTTAGCTTCGGCCATAGCTTTCTTGGCTTCACGCTCTGCTGCCTGCATCCTCTTCTTCTGCTTATTTGCCTGACTAAAGGAGGAGATAGAGCCGGCTGTCGCTGCGGTGGCGCCAACAATCATAGCGCCGGTTTGGATGGCTGCAATTAAACCTGACATAATTTCTTTTGGATTACGGCCTCCGGCAACTCCCGGAAGTCCATGGTATAAACTTCTTTCTCTGCCTCCTCGACGCTCTCCGCATCGGTGCGATAGACGCACGTCCACGTCACGTCCTCATGGATATACGCCACGCGCTGCGTACCCACCTCAGTGTGTACCACCATAGGCGCCTTGACTCTCTTGACCTCGCCTGTATCCATCAACAAAGACATCTCGCCGGACATAAAGAAAGACGGGTGGTTCTGCTTGTGGATGAAGCTCACCACGAGCATACCCGCTGGCATAAATACCTCTCGCGTATACAGACCGTTCTCAAGGTGGTGGGTGACAGGACATATAGCCTGCATAGCTTCGGTATGGTGCTCTACAGTCTCATCAAACTTACCGAGCTCCTTATGCAAATCTTCTATCGATTCCCAGAGTAAGCCTCGCTCCGTATGGATGTTATGCAGAATCTCTTCCATCAACTATAAAAGTAAGGCTTAGCCGGGATACGACTTCATCACCTCACTCTTGGCCACAAACATCTCTACAGCCGTGGTATCGGTGTTGGTTAACTCAAAGACTCCGTAGTGCCCAAGCAGTCCATTCGACTCAGCCTGCTGGTTTTTGATGCCCAGCCAGAGTGGGTCGTTGATGCCGGGGGCCGCACCGCTACCGTCATGGGTAACGCGGTTGATTCCGTTGGGGATATCGACTTCGATACTGTTGACATACCCCGCGAAAGTGATGGCTGGATATTCAGCACCCACAGGCAACGCAAAGTAGAACGCATCGCCGCTACCCGGTACAAGTGGGTCGCCCGCGCTAAGGATACTCCCGATGTCTGTGGTAAGAGGGAAGTTGACTACGTTGCCCACCACCGTTAGGCTGAGACCAATGCCATTCAGTGAACGCAAGGCATAGTCGTCAGGCTCAGCAGGGTTGTTGTTGACAGTACGGACAAATGCGAAGTAGTCGCCTTCCTTCTTCTCAAAGAAACCTACGTCCATAAACCTCCCGTCCTGCTGGTCGGAAAAAAACGTAGCGGCCCAAGGGCGGTTGCCCTCGACAGCCATCGTCTTGAAAATCTTATTGACGATAGGCTCGTCGTTAAAGACGCTTTGGATGGTGCTGGGGTATGCCGCAGGATTACCCTGCCCGTCCACGGGGAGACCGTAGAAGTTATTGCGCACCTCGTTGGTATTGTGCCGGAAGATATTGCCGCCACTGAACGTATACAGGAACTGGTTCATGCCCTGAATCCACTCAGGCTCAAACGAGTAGAACGAAGGCCACCCCTCAGCAGGCGGGCTGTATGTGAGCGTGTAGTTAGGCATCAGATTGGTTCGTCAGGTAGCCACCCGAGAGCCTTAGCTTCGACCTCGGTGAGCTGTGTCGAGGTGGACGGGATGAGTTGCCCAAAGGGAACGCTACCCCCACGGTTGGCGTCGATGAACATGACGAGCCCGTCCTTCTCCGCTTGGGGCACTTCCGGAAGAAGAAGCAGGAGCTCGGTGAGGTCCACGTCGGGGTGGATGCGAATCATTTCTGTCGTGTCGCCAATCACGGCCTCCTGCCCCGTTTCGGGGTGGGTGATTTGGCCGTAATAGTAGCGGGTATCGTCTGTAGGTGATTGCACAGATAAAGGGCGCCGCAAGCGCCATACCTCGGCGTTGATGGCGTCGGCACGCTCTGCGGAGGTCATGCCGGGGATAGTCTCTTCTACGGGGAGATATACAGTCGCCATTAGTACGCTGCGTAATACGCGTTCAACGCGTCGTGAATGTCTGCGTTATCGTTCGAATAATCGTCAAGGAAATAGAACACCTCTTGAATGTATCCCTTGTATTGTGCGCTATAATTTCCCATTGAACCCAAACCCACGAGAGTGTGCGTCCGTAAGGTGCCATAGCTAAATGTCCCGCTCGTATCGCTGGCCCCGTCAATGAAACCCGTGTACGCACCTGTCGAGCTGTTGTAAGTGTACGAACGAATCTCTTGGTTTGCCGTGGCGTCGGTCATGTTAATTTCGTGGACTGTCGTGGTGTCTGCGATGTATGCCTTGTCGGAGGTAATCCAAGTGTACCCGTCCGCGCTCCTTTGACCCCAAACCACTCGAGATAAGTCACTAGCCACCCCAGTAAATTGAGTCACGGAATAAACAGATATGCTTGTATGAGTAAAGCTTTGGCTTTGCCTGTATCGGCTATTGCCATTGAAGAAGGCAGCCGGCTTGTTATTGACTTCTACAAGCCCCGTTGTGGCATCGTAAATTTTAACCTGTCCCACTTCTGAATCGGCAACCATGTCTAACGCGTTTCCGCTTTGGTCGTAAAAGCGGGTAATCGTCCCATTCGCTCCTGAGCAGAAAGTGTTCAGCGCGGTGGTGTCCAAATCGATACCATCAAAACCGATGTCCTGCTCGGTATCGTCCGAGTCCCGACGCACTTTAATACAATTTCCTGAGTATGCCGTCCGCAGTTTACGCAGTCCCCAAGCACGGGATGCATTGGTGTAGGTGTCGAGAGGAGGAGTAACCGCAGGCGGTGGTGTCGCGCCGCTATAATCCCAGATTAGGTAGAGGTACTCATCGGTGGTCGAGGGCATCAAGAAATCTGCCTTGTACTCGGGGTCTGCGCCGGCAGGGACGAGGTCCGAAATAGCAGGGTCGGCAAGAAGGCTCGCGATATCGGCCTGCTCATACCTAGTGCTGCTACGCAGCCAACGGAAGCGGTCCGTCGGGCGAATCGTATAGTTGTCCGTACCAATCCTGTTGTACGCCATGATAACGGTACTCCCATTGGTAGGGCCGAGGTTGGCGCCTTGAGACACCGTAAAATCCTGCCAGTTGGAAATAACAGGGTTGGTGCCTGCCAAAAACTTAACCGCAGTACTACTAAGGGGGGAAGTGAAAATCCCGTCAACCCATTGGAACTCGCTGTGGATAGATTGGGCAGCGTCTTCAGTACGGTTTAGCGTAATCAAACGCAGGCTCAAGTCCGCTGCGTCGGGACACTTGACCTGAATCTGCACAACGAAGGGACGCCCCGTTACCCCGGGGGTATAGTCAAGGTCGATACTTAGCGTGTTCTCAATAATAGAGTATTTATTGACGCTAGGAACAGGAGGTTGAGACGCACTGGTAATAGGCCCGGTGGTCACACTCGTTCCGTCGTAGGTTGTCGTAATCGTAAACTCATCGTCGTCAGCTACAGGGTCAATGATGGCGTAATTGACAGGTACAGGGCCAACGTTGTTGCCAAGATTGACGCAAAACGACTGCTGCGCTAGGGTCAGTGTAAACGTCTGTATCGTATTGCACTCGATGCAATCCTCCTGACCGGGTAGGAAGACCTCGTTACTTGCTAACACATACTCGTTCATATATGGGTCGTAACCCCCAAGCTTCTGCGTATTGAAGTCAGATATAAATGTGTCTCGGAACCAGCTCCGCATACCGTTCTCGCTAATGACCTCGAGCTGCTCCTTCTGCCCATCGCCATAGAGGTGGATGACAGAGCCACGCTTGGAATCGGTGAAGAACTTATGCGGCCCCCACTCGGCAAAGCTCTCGGGGTTGTTGCTGATACCGAAGTCTTCTACGCGGGCCACCTGAGTACCCAGTACCTGAGGTACCGACGTAACCACGCTCTCTCCCGTAGAGTCGGTAAGCAGGTTCTTACCCGCCAAGACGTAGCTAATCTTATCCTCCTGCAACGTAAGGATATCGGTACGCCTTCCGAACAGCTTCTCTACAGGCCCATAGCTGTCCTCTAGCGGCTTGAAGTTGAGCAGGCCAAGGTTGAACTCATTGAGCTTGTTGATGTTGGTCTCATCGTTGATGACGCCACTGTACGTCAGGTCAGCAAAGCGTCGAACCTCAGAGAACCTTTCGTCGCTGGTCGTAGTAACGCGGTTGCCCAAGGTGATGGGCTTACCGCTAATGGAGTCACGAATCTTATAGCTTTCGACACCATTGCCGTAGCTGATGCAGTTGAAGAACGCCGTGTCGGTAATGCCGGACTGACCAATGGAATTAATCTGATTCTGCACGTTACCATAGTGATTACCAAACGGGTCAACAACATACGATGCACTCGACTCATACCACAGGTCGGGCAAAGCTGGCTGCGGTTCCGTCTCGAAAACGATGGCGTCGGTAGAGCGCGTTATCGTCCACTCGGCCTTAATCCTTGAGCGGCGGTTGGGGCTGCTGCCAGAGCCAAATCCACCGGGACACTTGTTGGTTCCGATAATTACAAACTCAGGGTCGGCGGTCCCCGTCTGGTTGAAAAACAACTTGTTGACCAAACCATCACCCCCTATTCCAAAGTTTGGAAGAGCACTTGCGGTGGCCGCCTGAACCTCATTTGTCGGAGCGGCTACAGCAGGGGCGCCAGAAACACCTTCCGCAGCTTCGATGGTGTCAATCACGTCATTAGCGATACCTGAAGGACCTGAACTTCCGTAGAACCAGTCCATAATATTTAAGTAGTCGTCCTCGACTTCCCATGTATGGTCAAAGTCTAGGGTTCTAGTCTCACAACTAGCATCTCCGCGACCCTGACGAGTAAAGCTTATGGTGAGCCTAATCCGCGTACCAGTCTTGATGTCGTCCAAATCAAAACCGGTGTAAACCAAATATGGATATTGGCCCGCTACTTGCGCTCCTCCCTCTGTGCGCTGGTCATCACCACCGTTGGTTCCGGCAGACTGCTCTCCGGGGTACAAGTTTTCTATTGCCGCTGGAAGGCCATAAGTGAAGTTAGGCTTCATCTTCATATACGTACCACCAATAGCTGGTACGGGGTCAGCGCCCGTGTCGTCTAGCTCGCCCTCGGCGAAAGACTTCTTCTCCAATACGGTAGCGTAAGTACAAGACGTAACGGCACCAGACGTATCGCTCTTTACGATATACCTGTCTCCCTCTTCAACCTTGGCTGCGTTCTCCCCTTCGAGCAGGAAATACACCTCTCCTGAGTCGGCAGGGTACTCAAAGTTTTGATTGGTATAGATGGTCTCGTAGTTCTCGCTATCGGGCTTGATGACAAACTTGTATCGCGCAGCCCAAGCTGGAGCCAGCATAAGGGACGGTATCGTAACCCGTATCTGGTTTTGGAAAATAGACTGACCGCAGTCAATCTCTACCTTATTATTGGGGGCTACAAGGGCCGTACTAGACCGGCCATATTCGTCCATATAGACGATACCAATCTCATAAACGCGGTTGCTGTGGAGGCTCGGAGCCGAAGGCGTTACAGGGCTGACGCCATCGGGGCTATCCAAAGGCGAACGAACAAGGGAAGCATTGAACCCAAGCTTGACGTTAAGCCCGTTCAGGTTGCGCATATCGTACCCCTCGAGGTAGTTGCCATAGACAATCCTATTGCCCATCAAGGTCTGTGCCTTAGCCAGCCTAGGCACGTTGTCATACAGCCGCAGTATCTCGCTCTCAGGGAGGATGGTGAAAATCTTCTGCTTGCTAAACTGGATGGTATAGTCGGAGTTGTCCGCCAAAGCAGAGTCAGCCTTATCTACCTTCTCAATGACGCGGATGATATTGTCATCCATCTCCTTGAACAGGATGTCGATACCCTTGACTATAGAGCTTCCCGTGCGTACTGTCACATCGCACACCTGAACGGAGTTGACCATACCCTCGTTGAGGTACGACTCGGTGGTGAAAGCGAATGGCTCACTCTCGAAGATGGGAGCACTAAACTGTGACGTAGCCGAGTACTCGTTGTTGGCATACTCCCAACGGTAGCCAAAGCACAGGAACCGGTCCTCCATGTAGTCCTCGCGAGACACCACCGCCACAGGCGTTACCAAAGGGGCTTGTAAAGGTGGGCGCTTGATGACGAGGATGTCTTCATACAGAAGTCCGCTGTCAGCAAAAGCTACAGGCTGGGGGTAAGCCTGACCGACATTGATACGGCGAGGGGGGTTGATGTCGTCGGTAAAGAACAGCAGGTCATCAACCAAGTCAATGCCCGTAATAAGATACTGAGGGTCGAAGTTCAATGCGCTTGTGCTGACCACATGGTACGTCAGCAAGTCGTTGCGCATATTGTACGAGACGATGAGGTCGAGGACGCCAGCATAACCGCCGTCAACAAACGAAGGGTCATGGACGAACCAGTACATGGACTCGTTGGCACCATCGCTATACGCCCCCAAGCAGGTGGCGTTGGCGCTCAAGGCCGTGCCCGTAGGTGGGTATACCAACGTCGTAAGCTGCGTATTCCCCTTGGTGTTTTCTATAGCCCCTATCTCCGAGTCCTCGGTGGACCCCATGCGGATATTCTGCGCGTCGATATACTCTCCGTTGGGGACAAGGCGCTCGTCGACGCTCTTGTTCATGCGCCCCTTAATGAAGTTCCGTACGAGGTTTGCCATTACTTAATCCACTTATCGCGACCACGCATATTCATCAGCAAGCGACCGGGGTGGATGTTGCTGACGCGAAGCTTCGCGTTGCGCAAGAGCGCGTTCTTTTTCTTTCTCGCCCGACCCACGATATATTCCTGCACACCCAACTTAGCATCGAGGATAGCATATTGGATATATGCGTAGACATATTCCTCGAACATCTTGTTCACGCTAATCTCAGCGTTGTTGCCGCCCTCCATACCGTCGCTGACGTACTCAAGGATACACAGCTCATCAGCCATCTGGCTGCTGAAATTGATGACGCCACCCTTCTTGTTGATGCTGAACGTAGGGTTGGCATTGGCCGTCTCGGTATTCAATCCGTAGCGGGCCCCGATATTGTAGTCGAAATACCAAAGGCCATCGCAGCAGTACCCCGGCTGCCCGTCGAACTGGCTGTTGCCGTTGAGGTAGATGCTTTGCTTGGTTCCCGTAATCCTATCGTAATCGATGGTAGAGTCTTGAGGGCGTAGGATAGCTCCCGTCTCATCGAAGAGGATGCGGCAGTTGTTGTCTTGGAGATACGCTGAGCTCCAGTTCGTTTGGATATTCTCCGTCAAAGGACGCAAGACACCGTTCTTATACAGAGAGATGCGAACCCAGTTGACATAGTCGGGAGGGAGGACGAAGCGCAAGCTGTCACAAACGCTGAGCTCGAGAATCTTAATCTCTTTCAAAGAGTCGTAGTTCAACTCTTGGATAGCACGCTTGGCATGGAATAGAATCTTGTACCGCTCCTCGTTATTAACAAGGGAGTGGTTGCCATTGTACATCAACAAGAAGTTGTTGACAATATCTTCTAGAGAGACGTACTGGTAGCTGCCCCAGTTGGCATTTTCTGGTGCAGCACCGCCGTTCTCGTAGTACTGGTAGTCTGTGATATATGCCATTACTGTTCGTTCTGGATTTCTTCAGCGTTAGCGTACTGGAAGATGTCGCCCTCGCGGATACTCATGCCAGCCATCTGCAATATCTTATATACCAACCGGGTCTCATCATCGATGGGTACCTCAAAGTCTTGGTAGTCAGTAGACGACTGATTGAATACAGGCTCTCCGTTAGCCAGCGTGATGTACGTCCACTTCGGGTCGAGGGGGTACCGCACATATTGGCACTGGACATCGCCTTGAGCGTAGGTAGTGCCGGTAGGGTAGAGAGTGATGACCTGACCGGCAGCGGGGTTATCGATGGTATAGGCAGGGTACTGAGCCGACGGTGCCGTCAGGTTTGAGTTAGCCAGCATGGTGATGCGGCTGTGCGTAACGGGCTCTGCCTCAGCGTTTAAGACCAAGACCTTATTGAGAAGGTAGTAGTCGTCACCGGTGGTAGCGATGCTCGGCGTAAAGAAGCGGTTGCCAGATTCAAAGTCCAAAGGCTTAGACACGGAGAAGACATCGATATCCTCATTGAGCCCCTTGGTCATATTCGCATAGTCAGTACCAGACATGCGAGCGTTCTCTGCGTTGATAGCCTTATTGAGCTCATTAAAATACCCCTCGAAAATCTCTAGCTGAGCCTGCTTAGCGAACAGGTTGAAGTCAGAAGGGGAGACGTAACCGTAGTTGTTCTTATTGAGAATCGACAACACGGTTTGACGGACGGAATCAATCATTGCCCTAAGATAGAGCCAAACGAAAAAGCCACCCGAAGGTGGCTTTCTCTAGTAATAAGTGATACGCTTATGCGTTGACGACGCTAGTCGGAGTCAAAACCAACGTAACGTCGTAGACGGGGTTCGTCCATGACGTTTGAAGCGCCGCCTCAACAGCGTTCTGCAACTGGACTTGCACATTGAAGTCGGTCTGAGCAGCCGTAACGATGGTGGTAGTAGAGCCGTCCTCGTATTGAAGGAGGGTGTCAGTGGCGGTGGCAGTAGCGGCGCGGATAGTCTTCAGGCCGTTCAGAGAAACGAGCTGATTACCTTGGAAGGCCGCTGCGGCGGTGCCTTTGATGTTGAGGAATTTCTGCATGGTAAAAAAAATCTACCCCGAAGGTAGTCATTCCTCAAGCAACGTATCGAGGGCGCGAAGGGTGTCAAGGCCCTCGTCGCTAAGGAGATAGGACGTAGCCAAAGCCACAGGGTCCTCACCGAAAGGAATCGTCAGGAGCTTGCGCTTCTTTGTAGGGCCGTTGAACCAAATCTCCGTCTTGTTGCGGCGGAAAGACAGCAAGCTATCGTCAAAGAACCTTTGAATCTTAGACTGCAACTTCAAGTCTGGGTCATTGACCACACGAAGGAATGTCTCTGGGTCGCGGCGCACATAGATGAGCATATCGCGGCGCAACTCCGAGGTGGTAAGGCGAGAGGGGTCGATACCCAACAAGATGCGAGAGACGTGCTCAAGGGCTTCGATACTCATGTTCTTGCACTCGACCAAGGCGTCTACCTCGAGGTTAATCTTCTCCACCTCAGCGCCAGCATCGCGCTCCTCATTGACCTCCTCGTACTTACTACCGTTCATGGGGTGGTAATGGAGGAACTCCTGCAAGACAGGGTTGGTCTTAGGGACGTGGAGGAATCCGTCTTCGAAAACTACGGGCTCGACAATAGCGTTGCCGTCTTGCTCGTCCTCGAAGGGGCTCTTTTGGTTGCGTGCGTAGCGGAGAACACGGTTCTCGTTTCGCTCATCGTCCCAATACAGAAGCGGCTTTCGCTGGCTTCCACGACCGGGAATCATAAAACAAAGGGGAGCGGCGCCTCGTGTGAGACGGAAGGTTTTATCGGTATTCATTTCTATTTTATTTAAAGAGGGTGGATAGTGGGGGCGCCCATTGCGCCCCCAATACCCGGTTAGAATCAGTCGGTGAACAGGAAGAAGTTGTTCGCTCCCAAGACGCACACAGCACGCTCAGAGAGGTAGTTGACTTCCATCGCGTCGAGGCTGCTGGTAGCAGCTCCGCCTGCGGAACCTGTAATCCAAGTCTTATACCGGCGGTCCTCAGTCTCAGAGGCGCGGTAGCGGACGTGGAGGAACGGACGCTTGGCGTTCTTACCCAACACTTGGTCGTAGACCGTAGTGCTTCCAGCAGGAACCAACAAGCCGTTGATGCCACCGTTGGTGAGGTCACCACGCATAGTTGGGTCGTTCAGGTACTTCCAGTCAGACTTGTAGAAGTCGTAACCACGGCGGAAGCCCGTGAATCCAAGGTTGAGAGCCATCTGCTCGTCGTTGTCGAAGAGACCGTAGCTAGTACCGCCGGCACCGTAGCTGTTCTGAGCAGCCAACATGTCGTCGATAGCGAAGCTGAAGTCCCGGTCAACGAAGATGACGTTCTCCTCAATCGAACCCTGCTTATCCAAGCGAGAGATGATTGCATCGAAGTCAGCCAAAGCAGTTGGGATACCACCAGACCAGAGGTTGCCTCGGTTCTGAACAGCGTAGAAAACGCCTTCGGAACCAGCATTGACAGTGCCCGCGCCTGTAGCAGAACTAAGCGCAGCTTCAGCACCAGAACCAGTATCAGCAGGAACAGCCTCAATCATAGCTGTCTCGAGGTAGTCGTCAAAGCGAAGACGGGTCTCGTGCTCGGACTTCATGTACCACAAGTATCCGGAAGCTCCGTTCTCGGTGGTCACCTCAATCCATCCAATCTGAGCCATGTCAGAACCAGAGACAGCGTACTTGTCCTTGATGATGATTGGCTTGTTGTCGAAGATGAAGTCGTCAGCCTCGAGGGTTCCAACCATTCCGTCAGTGCCCTTAGCGAACTCAGAACCGTAAATCATTACGGTACAAGCGACGGCACCGGCGGGGTCAGCGACACCGGTCATAGCCTGACCAGCAGCCTCATAGTAGGCCACGGTAAACGTGTCTCCAGAAATAGACGTAACGACAGCCTTATTAGTAAGACCGCTTCCAGCAGTGTTGTCGGTGATGAATACCGTCTGGCCAGCACGGATAGCGATGTTGCCAGTACCGGGGTTGAGGGCGTCATTCACCGTCCATACAGCGCCGTTGTCGGTGCCAGCAGCCGCAGCAGAAGTGCAGTTGGTGTACTTGGTGTGGAGACGACCTTGCTCAGCCCACTTGATGAGGTCTGAGTTGGTGGGCATCTCTGCTCCGACCATACGCATGAAGCCTGCGACGCTACGGTTGCCATAACGCTCGAACTCCTTCTCGTAAGTATCAGGGAGATACTGGTTGAGGAAGTCGAAGTTGGTGATATAGTTGGTTGCAACTGGAACCCGCTCTGCGCTGGGTTGCAAGTCGAAACCGGGGGTTGCATTTACTGAACCTGCCATGTTTTCTTAGGATTTGTTTCTTGAACTACGAATTTTGAGCCCCCGACCCGAACTGGGTGCGACGGCTCGAACTTTGAATTCCCCCTTAGAAACAGCTTGGGGCACGGGACGCTCGGACATGTTGATGTTTTTAGTCTTTCGCATCACGTCATCCACCGCAGCTGCTTTGCCTTGCTCGTAAAAGAACTCGGCAAACTTCTCGGGGTTCATCGCGACGGCTAATGACTTGTGGTATCCCTTGGCGTCCTTGACTAAGCCCTTGTCATCCAGATACTTGTTTAACCAAGCCTCGGGAGTCTGTTGTAACTTCTTCAATTCGCCACGGTCACCGGGAGAGTACACATAGGATTTGTCGTTGAGGTTGAACTCAAAGCCCTTGAACTGTTCACTGAACACCTCGTTAGTCTTGTCGTCAAACCACTCCTTCCTGCGCTTCTGCTCCTCTTGGTAAGTCTTCGCCTGCTCAACATATTGCTTGTACTCTTGATACTCTTCGGAGTCCTCCAGAGAACCTGCGCCCCTTGACTCAAGAGGTGCTTGGTATTTCTCCTTCTGCTCTTCGAAGAATTTCTTCGCTTTAGCAACAGCTTTCTTCTTGGCTAATTTAGCCTTTTTAATGTCGGCCTCGTCATCGAGGTCTTCATCAAACTTATAGTCCTCCATCATCATCTCTACGTCCTCTGCATCGAGGCCGTCTTCAGTCTGTAGGAGGTATTCTTTTAGCAACCCATCGCCGTCGGCTTCGTCGAGGTTCTGGTTGACTTTCATAAAATCTTCGAGACCGCGACCAGTCTCCTGCTTGTACTTGTAATACGCAGCTACGTCTTCAGGCAAATCAGGTGCCGCCTCTCGCACCTCGGCCAGCTCGTCCAACGAGCCAATCTCCCTTCCGTAACGGTTGCTCAAGAAAGACCTTACGTCATCTTCCGAAAGCGCAGGCGCCTCAGGCTCAGACTCAGGCTCAGGTGCGGTCTCATCGCTTACCTCAGCCTCATGCTTATCGAGCAGCTCCTGTTCAATCTGCTGCGTAGACTTTGCTTCGACCTCACCGAGGTCTCGTACTTTAATTTCCATTTATATATATTTTATCGTGGACTAAATTCTGCCAAGTCGAAACCATCGAGGCTATCCTCATTCGACTCGAAATTCATGGGCGGCAAGTTATTCTTCCGCTGGTCAATAAGCTTGCTCTGCTCAGTATTTTGTTGACTGATACGCTGTGACTTAGCGCCCTCGCGCTTATCCTCACGCATCTGCAACTGCTGCTCCTGCATACCGTGGAGCTGCAAGTTGTATTGGAACTCGCGCTCCATGAGCTGGGCCTTAGCTTGAGCCTCGGCCTGCATCTTCTCAATCTCGAAAGCAATCTCCGCCTGCTTGACCTGCATCTTGCTCTGCGTCTCAGCCTGAATCTTTTGCATAGCCGTCTGGGCCGCTATCTGCTGGGACTGCATATTGTTCTGAGCCTGCATCTGCTGCTGCTGGAGCTGGAACGTACGCTCCTCCTCCTGCTTAGCGATACGCTTAATCTTCAAGAGCTGGTTGGCGAGCTTGATGTTTTTAATCTCGCGGATATCGATAGCGTCCTCGAGGTCGATACCACCTTTGCTTAGAGCCATTTGGATATTGGCTTCGAGCTGGGCGCGCTGCTCCTCGTCGGGGCTGACCTCAATAAATACACCGAAGTCGTAGATATACAAGTCGCTAATCTCTCCGAGGATACTGACGTTGTACTTACCAATCTGGTTTACAAACTCGTCTTTGAAGTCAGCGTACTCCAAGATATCGCTGATACGGTATGTCAAAGCCTCAGCCAGAGAACGGAACATATACAGGCTTCCGTCCAGAATATGGCGGGTAGCCGTATTGCTGTTGGCGGCAGCGAGCTTTTGCAACCCGACCAAAGCGTGTGGGTCGGGAGTACTTCCGTCGCGGGCTTCGTTCAAACCCGTTACGTCACGAATCATCTGCAAGTAGTGATTCATATTCCCAATTAGCATCTGCGTCTTAGCCGCACCGCTGTTGCTATTGAGCTCTTGGATAGGAACCTTGCCTTGATTGTACTCTCCGTCCTGAGTATACGAGCGCCCTACGACACTACCAGTTTGGAAATACAGGCGCAAAGCATCCTCGGGGCTATAGGCATTGCCCGTACCGAGGTCGACTTCACTAAGTCCGTCGGCATCGATATACACGCCGTCGGGAACGGTGCGCGAGATGACCTGCTGGAGCTTGAGGTGGGTAACCTGAATGAGGTCGGCGAAAGGAATCATACGCCGCGTAAGCGACTCGATGACACCCTTGTACATGCGTGGTGCTGTAGCCACATAGTTAGGCAGCGCGTGCTGACTAGCAGACTTCGGGCGCACCATATTCTGAGCTACCTCCCACTTGAGTAGGATGTTGGTGCCCATCACCATAATGCCGTCGTACCATACGTCGATGGTCTTCTCGACCTTCTCGTAATCGCCCTCCTCCATCATCTCCTCGGGAGGATTGAACTGGTCGTCTTTTTCAATGACGCGAGCCCCATCGCCGTCAAGCTTCTTACGCTTGTAGACAATCTTCTTAGTCGTCTTGTAATTGAAGTACATCAGCGTAGCTACGTCACGATAGAACATATCGTTCTCGTAGTACTGAGCCACGTTGTAGTAATCGTACCAGCTCTGGCTGTACTTGCTAATCTCTTCCAAGTCCTCGTTGGTGAGGTTGGGGTCAATCTTCATAAGCTCCGTGATAGGGAGCGTCTTAATCTCTCCCCAGTAGAAGCAGTCTTTAAAGTATGGGTCTTCGGTATAGCTGTAGACCACATTGGCGGGGTCGACATACGAGACCTGAACGCCCGCGCCGGGGAGGAACTCGTGTTTAGCTACGCTAAGTCCCAGTACAGCAAGGTCGTAGTCGAGGCGCTTGCGCGTATCGGTATAGTGGTTTTCTTCGAGGATGGTATTGATAGCTTCCTCCTCAGCAATCTCTATAGCAGGCTTGTAGTTGAGCTGCATAAAGACCTTAAGCTCCTCGTCGCTGTTAGGCAAGTCGTCGGGGCTCATAGTAAACGGGTCGACACCAGTCTTCTGCTGAATAATTTCTAAGACGGGCTTGGCTACCATCTGCCCCTCAATCATATCCTGATACTTGCTGCGCTTAGCTTGCGAGAGAGCATCTTGAGCGTAAGCCTTGACTTTGAAGACGCGCTCGGACATGCCGTTGACGACGATGTCAATAAACTTCGGGAGGATAGGAACCGGGGTCCAGTCCAAATTCAAATACGAAAGGTCACCATCGACAGCGAGCTCGTTCTTGTACTTAGCGATACTCTGCTCGCCACGAGCATAGAGCCGCAAGCGGTTGAATTCGCGCCACTGGTTATAGAACCGGCATTGGTTGCCATCCTTCTTAAACCACTCGTACTGAATGGCCTGACCTACCATCAAGCCGTACTCATCACTAGCCTTCTCCGAGTCAGAAACAAACTGACTTGGGAACCCAGCAGTGGAGATGTTTACCTTGACGTCCTTCATTTAGTCCAATCGTTCACTACGAAAACCTCGGTTGTTGTATCTCGGCAAGTTAATGCTTATAGAACTCTTCTTCTGCTCAGGCATATAGAGGTGCTTTTGGTTCGCCATCACCGCCAATCCACTGCTGATAGTCGCGTCGAAAGCAGTCCTATTGCTGATATCAAAACGCGCCCAATCCTCCAGTGTGCGTACGAAAGGCATGGTGCCTATCTCTCCCGTATCGCGGAAGGTTCCTTCCATATCTACACCGATGTGTTTTTCTATGTAGCTCTCGATAGCTGCGGCATGGGCTTGCTTAACATCCTCAGAACTGTTAGGTATTCCACCAAGTTCGCGCTCCGTCTTACTGAGTTTATTGAACTGCTTATCGGGGCGGTTCATACAGAAGCCACGGTACCCCCGGTTCTTAAAGTGGTATAGCAGGCGAGGCTTGTTGTTCTCGATAAGGATAGGCATACCATAGAAGACGCACGCCATCAACACCTCCTCGAAAAATATCTCTGCCGTCTGGGGCCTAGCTACATACTCCAAGAAGAACTCGTTGGTAGGGGCGTCGTCCATATGGAACTTCGTCATTCCGTGAAGAGCACCGTTAGAACCGCCGCCACCCACAGTACCGCTAATGTCGTAAGAGTCGCATCCAAATGAGCCAAGGTGCTCGTTACCAGCATATTTAATTCCACGTCGTTCTACTACTCTATTCTGTTGCGCCTTGTTTGGAGTCCAAGAGATATTAAACCTTCCCCTCCTATCGGGACGGAATATTACTTTGCTGTCTTTGATTCCGTTCTCCCAACTGAAAGACCCCCGCGTGAGGTAGTGCTCCTTGACTAGGCTGTCGGCGTAATCTATCTGCTGGTAGATTTTAGTGAGGTTGAAAAGGCTCTGCTTACTCTCGTCACGGAAGGCATGAGACTCAGTGCGAGGGAACTGGCGGTAGAATTCGTTGAGCGCATCGGGGTCGCTCTTCATACTCTCTACCTCAGCCTCCCAGTAGTCGATAGCGCCTCCCTTAATCATCTCCCCGTCGACGCCCTTTACAGGCTTCTCTGGAGCATTGAAGACAGGGTGGCCGTACCGGTCGATGAAGCCCTCCATATTGTACTCCATGGGGATAAACAAAGAGTACATCCCGCTCTTAGTCTGCCCGTTAGCATTTCTGGTAAGTGGGTGGGAATCTTCGTACAGCTTCTTGAAGTTGGCACCACCCTTAGCTAAGGCATTGGATGTAGAGCCCATCAAGCACTTGCCGATAATCTTACTTCCCAAGCGCAAGCACGTCTTGGTGACGCGCCAGTTGTTGAGGATGTTGTTTGGCTTAATCCACTTCCCACTTTCGTCATGTACCAGTAGGAGAAGTTTCTCTCCGTCGTAGGAGTTGTCGTCGGTATTCTTCCAGTCGATGGTGGTATCTAGGCCAAGGATTTCCTCGGCTTCGATGTCGTACATATTCTTCTTGGTAATCTTTGAGGCCGGGACACGGAAAGCAAGTTCCGTCTTTGGCTTATCCATGCCGTCTTGTATCGGTTTGAAGAAGAACGGAAGTCGGTTTGCGATAGGAACCACCTTGTCCGTGAACATCTTCTTGGCATCAGAACCGGTCTTGGAAAGTATACCTACCCGAGAGTCCTTGGCTAGAGTACCGGTATTGACACACTCCGAGGAACCCATGAAGGAAAATCCAGAGCGACGAATCTTGAGGTACGCCATACCAAAACATCGGGAGTCGGCTTTGCATGCTTCCCAGAAGATAAAAAATATCCTGTTGGCCTCACGGAAGTCGGGGTAGCCCACATCGATACTTGTCCATTGCAAGTACATATAGTGGGCGCCCGTGATATATGTCGGCACGCGGTTGTTGTAGAACCAATGGCCGTCCTCACGTCGGTCGAACTCCGACTCGATATAGTCCACCCACTCGGACTTAAATACCTTCGGCATATCATTCCATTGGAAGATGCTTTGGATGCGTGAGAGGGCCCGAGGGAGCTCCTTACGGACCCATCTATTGTCGCCGTCGGAGATGTCTTTAGGTGCCGGGGGGAGAGCGATATTTACGCCGTTGATATTGATGATGTCTCCAACCTTCCCCGTCTTGGAGATGATGACCATATCGTACTTCTCGTTATAGCCATAGAGCCATGTCTTAGCACGGTTCTTATTAGCCATAACAGACTTCGATACCAGCCCTTCTACAGGGCTATACAGCTTATCTCGACCTTCGCTCTGCAAAACCCATCTTGCTATCTGCCACGGTCTTTGTCTCCGACAAACCCAAGGCTTCCTCCTCGGAATCTATGCGACTCAAAATCTCTAGCGCGTCGAAGATGGCGAGCTTCTTGGTAGCCGCCGCATTCTTTAGCCTGTCCGCTGCGAGGTCGTCGTCGTCGCCCGGCTTAAGGATATCCTCCTGAGCCACCTTGATGAGCTCTTCAACAGCTATACGACCCGCAGCGATGATGCGCTCCTTTAGCTTCTTTGAATCTTGCATGTTATCTGGTGGTCAAACATTCGGTACAACTTCTCTCCGTCTACGATAAACTCGTACTCGCTCTCCGGACGGAACGTAACGGTATCTCCGGACTCAACGCCTTGACCCATAAGATAATCATTAGGATATCTCATAATACCCATCAGCGGCTCCTCACTTACAGGCTTAAATATTGTTGAGTCTTCAGGTGGTATAGGTTGTACAAAACAATACCTGTCGTGGGGGTGCCAGTCCCCATCGCTGCGGTACATATAGAACTGGTCGAAATCGACAAGGAAGAGGTCGTCTTTAAGAAAACTCCTACCGCTTTGCCTACGGCCCTTCATGTCGTTATAGAACTTGAAGACGTTATGGTGGACAAGGAGGGTATCCCCAACACCTATAGGACCCTCATAACCCAACGGCAATGCCACTACCTCTCCCTCGCGGTTTGAGAACCGGTGGTCCTCCTCGCTAGTATTTACGATGAGGTCGCCCTTGGTGTTATTGTATCTGTGTCCCCTAACTACGAATTGATTGACGGCTCTCAAAAGTTAATATTGTATTCTATTGAAGTAGGCATCGTGCTATTGAACTCTTTCCAAAGCACCACGATATCGCCCTGCTCAATATAGATGAGGATTGACCCGGTATCCTCATTGTATTTAATTAAATGCACATGGTGGGAGTTGCCTAGTACGGCTTGTCCCACCAAGTAACACATGGAGTCCTTATAGTCAGGACCAATACAAACCTTGCGGATGTCTCGCATTAAAGAGCGACAATCTTGTACCCTATTTCCAAGTATAGGTCTCCACCGCCAGCGGCAGTAACGGCTCCAGACAGATACAGATTCAAAGGAGTATTCTCCGCCATCTGAGCGTTGGTCTGTACGTTCATCTGCTGTATGGTAGTGGCAGGGAGACCCAACACAGTGCCGGGAAGGGCATACTGCGAAGTCGATGCGGTATAAAGTCCGATGTCGCCAACTATAGTGTACACCGGAGCAGCATACGCAAAGCGGTATGCAGCCGAAACAACCTGTATATACTTACCTACGCCCGGAGCAGCAATAAGGGTTGGTCCGGTACTGGGCCCCAGAGTAGCAATTACAGACGCGGGGATTTGATTCCGATATGAAAGCACGGGTTGGTCAACCCATAGCACGCCGCCATTACCGCTATTCTGAGACGGGTCGGCGATGAGCATTTGATTGTACGTTCCCGAGGCGCCTTGAGCGTCCAGAACATTACAAGATAGGTCCAGCTCGTTGGTGAGCTGAAGGTTGTAACCCTCTCCCGTGGCGCTCCAAGTAAGGTCTTGCACGACGGCAGCACCAGTAAGCGCAGAAATGCCACCGCCGTTGAGAACGATGGGGGCCCCTCCGTTGAGGGTGATGCCTGTAGTAGCGGCGTTACCCGTCGTAAGCACCGACTGCAAGTCTTGGTTGGGCTGGCCGTCGCCATTGCTGGCTGAGGTAATCCGCCCCTGCTGGTCGACGGTGATGTTTGCGTTGGTGTACGAGGCGGCAGCGACAGTGGTGTCCGCAAGGTTGATGGTACCCGTGGTAATAATCCCTCCTGCTGGGCTAGTTTCCAATCCTGTACCGCCAAGAACTTGGGTGACGCTACCACTGCCTCCACTTCCAGTACTGTTGATGGTAATGGTGTTGTCTACGGCAGAAGTAACAACGCTGACGCCGTCACCAGCGAGAACGCCTACGCTTCCATCAAGGCTGTTGACCGAAGTAACCGGAGTGTTGGTAGATGCCGAAGTAACCCTTCCGTACTGGTCGACAGTAACATTGGCGTGCTGGTATGTGCCTTGAATGCCGGGCACGGTGTCCAACGAAACACCCACATTGCCTGTAGTAGGGCTGGTACTGATAGGCCCCAGTCCGTTTACAGAGTTGACAACATTAGTATTCGCCGGATTGGTAGCAAAGTCAGCAATATCCTGAACGCGAAGTTGCTTGGTCTCTTTATCTACGGTCTGCGAGTCTGTCCCAATAGCCGTATCCGCTCCGTTTAGTGGAGCCGATTTAACGGGGTAGCTCGCGCTATTAATCTTAGCCATATTACTTCTTCTTACGGCGGTCGCCAGTAATAGCAGTAATAAGGATATCGAGATAACCAAATACAGCATTGTCAGCATCCGTTGGAGTTAAATTCACGATAACCTTGATGAGCGCCATGATGGCGATGGTAAGGGGAACCCAGTTCTCTGCAATGAAATCAATCATAGAACCAAGGTACACAATTCAATACAACCAAGTGCAGTTACCCGCCTTGCTCGGGTCGCAGTCCACATGGATGAAATTCTGCCCTATGCCAATGCGATTGAATCCGGCTTCGATGAGGCCCTTCAAGACAAAGAACCTACGGTTGGAACTGTCGGTACGGATGTCCGCCGCCCAGCCCGTAAGGTGGCTGCTTCCCGGGACTCCCCCTACCTCAGCATTATGTTCTGGCGTCCGGAAGCCAGAGTTGATGACATAGGGTACGTTGCTGTACCCGCGAGCCAAGTCCAGCTTCTCCAAGAAGAGGGGCTCCATCTCATGACCCGAGCCGGGGAGGTCGGGACTGTCGAACTCGGAGTAGGTGAAGTACTTCATCTTTGACGGGCTACAAGAATTTTGAGTTCATCGACAGCATCGACGAGCTTTTCCAGCATAGCCATAATCTGCAACTCTTGCTTCTCCAGCATAGCGATACGGCCCTTCAATTTTCCGACCTCGGTTTGCATCTTGAAGTAAATCCCGACAAGCGCCGCTGCGACAGTGAGGATTTCGAATAGGGTGATGGTGCTGGACATTTCGCCTCGTATACTGGACCGTCCCAGTAAATCCAATACTGGTCGTGTTCGTTGGTCTTGTAAATATACTTCAGCTCCATTTTACGAGGGGGTTAAGGCTCCAAGTCGTTACAACTCCATTCATTTGGGTTTGCAGGCCACTCAAGCCGATGTTCACACGTCCAATACCACCCCTGCTCTCCAACTAAAGCGTCAACCGCATTGGCAAATTCTTCCTCATTATCATATTCGGAAACCGTATAGCTAGAACTAGTGGTAACCGTATCTCCCACTGGGTTTGCTGAATAAATAAACCCTAAGTGATTAGGAACGCCTTCTAAAATAAAAAAAGGCTTGGTAGAAATAAAGTGACTCATACAAATGATGTTCCTGAAAAAGCCCAGCCGACGCCCCCGTCGACACTATAAGCGTCGGAAACAACAGTAAATATATCGTCGCTTAAATCCAACTCTGTATCACTAACTACAGTGGTTACCTCTGCAAACGTACCAGCAGTAGTGTTCTCAACAAAGCATCCCGAAACAACCGTGGCCGTAAACGTTGCTGAACTATCAATAAGTTTATTTGAAACAACACTGTCATTTGTACCCGACGCCCTATTTGTTGGGTTAGGTGTTCCAGTAGCCTTTAACCACGCACCGTAAGTGGCCTGACCATCATACCCCTCCACACCAATCGTAGCAGACTTATCAAAAACTGTTGTGCCTAAAAAAGCCGTTGCACTAACACCAACTGCGGGGTTGTTACCCATTATTCCCACCAAAGTTTTAGCCTTGTTAGACAACGAGATGGTAGTGTTGTTTAAAAAATCATTCGCAGAAAAAGCACTCGACATATTCCAGTTTTCAAGACTATGGTCAAAAGGACAGTTGAAAAACGTGTTACCAAACTGAATCCCAGAAGAAGTGTTCCAACTGTTGAGATTATAAGTCATACCCGAATTGGCAAACAGACTGCTAAAAGCTTTGGTGAGGCTCACGTTCCAACCAGAAAGGTCTTGGTCAAATGAGGTGCAGCCATCAAACACGCCCCAAAGCCCCGTCGCATTTGACGCAGCACCACCCGTACCAGTCACATCCCAACTAGAAAGGTCTTGGTTAAATGAGGTGCAGTCCTTAAACATATCTCTGAAATTAGACACATTGCTCACGACCCAACCAGAAAGGTCTTGGTCAAATGAGGTGCAGCCATCAAACATAGCACGGCATTCTTCAGCACTACTCATATCCCAACTGGAAAGGTCTTGGTTAAATGAGGTGCAGTCCTGAAACAGATATTGGAAATTAGACACATTGCTCACGACCCAACCGCTGATGTCCACATTAAAAAGGGGGCATTTTGCGAAAAACCCTTGTATATCTGTTGCTGAAGAATCAATCAGGTTTTCACAACCAATCCCTGTAAATGAGTCACAAAAAACAAAGGAATAATAGTATTCTCCGGCAGGAGGGGGCGAAAGATTAGCAGGTCCGTATTCCGTGAAGTCACTATCAAGAGACTTCCAGTCCCAAAAGGGCGCGTTCCAGAAGTTATTAGTGAAGTTTACTGGTGGATACTTACGAACTGTAGTTACATTACCTAAGTCAGTTCGGAATCCCATGCCGTTAAAAGAAGAACCCCACGCATCAATAGATGTTGGCGGGTTGTCGAAATTGGAGCCGTAAACCGTATCTAATCCTACCCCTGTAGAAGAAACAACCCTGACCTTGTATGTCCCTGTAGCAGAGTAGGTATGGCTCGCAACAACGCCAAAGGACAAAGCGTCGGTGCTACCGTCTCCCCAAAAAATAGTACCGTTGATACCATCATCGGTTAACTTCTCTAATGGCAAAAGGAATGAAACGGCAGCGTCAGAAATTGAGATGGTCATCTCAAAGTCTTGACTCGTTCCACTAATGGAATAAGCGTATTCAGATTCGCTAGAAGAAACTTTACTTGAATCTGAAAAAACAACCCCGGAGAATTTACCTATAGCCATTATGCAATCTCTAACCAGTCTTTACTGGGGTCGAAATAAATTTTGTCTGAAGACAACTTGTACCCCAAAACCCTTACAATCTGTGTGAAGCCAGTAGGAGCCGACGCAGATAATCCACCGTTGGTAGTGTCCAAATAAAGGGGGGCCCCTACAGAGCCGGGGACAGAGGCCAATTGAATAATCCCGCTAACCAACACATTGGGTGCAGAACCGGTGTCAGTAGAAATACCCAATAGGCCGCTGGCGGTGGCCTCCGAGCTCGCGTTAGCCGTGCCCCATTGTGACCCGTCCCACATATACACCGTGCCCGCCGTAAGGCCGAGGGTACCAATGCTCAGTACCGTGCCCTCATGGTCGCCAGTGCCAGAATACGGGGTGGAGCGGACAATAAGGGAAAGGTCCTCGCCCTCGGTTTGACCGCCGCCGCCGCCGACACTGTCGATGATATCCTGCATCGTGTAAATCTCCCTCAGACTGTCGGTCTGAGCAGAGCCACGGTCTTTGGTGGGCGTGCTCGCGTTGAGCGTATGGAACTTCTGGTCTACAGGGATAATAGGCATGTCTTATTCTTCTGATGTGGAAGTTACCAACCTTCTTACAATTGGGACGGATTCCACGGGTTGGGGTTGGGAGGCGAGGGGATGCGGTTTGCATCTAACCAGTACCAACCCGGCTGGTCTTTCAGCTCGTCCACCCTTGCCGCAAGTTCATCTTCAGTGTTGTATATCTCCAAGTTCTGCTGTCCCGTAGAAACTACATAAGACGGGACGACATAGCTGTACTGTTGATTAGTTAGCTCCGTTCCCGGTGCCGTCCATGCCAGCCAAAACTTTGGGCCTGTGGCCTCAGTACATTCAAAAGTGGTCGTAGTTAGAAGCATATTAAGGGGCTTGTCCGGCGTCGGAAATGGTCCAATTATAGGTTGAAGTGAGCACGTTTCGAGCTGAGGCAGCGGCAGAAGTGTATTGCGGCCCCGTACTGAGCGTTACGTTGCTTTGAATATTTGGTGCTTGGGCCGCCCATCCAATCAAAAGGGCGTCATAATTTGACGAACTCAAATTCGAGTTTATCATAAAGGCCGCATTGGTCAATGAGCCAATATCCCAGCCGCCCAAGTCTTGGTCAAAATTACTGGCATCAACAAATAGATTGCTCATATTAGCAACAGAACTTGTATCCCAAGACCCAATATTTTGATTAAATGCTGTCGCCTTTTGGAACATTCGAGAGATATCGGTGACGTTGCTCATATCCCATGAACCGATGTTTTGATTAAATGCTGTTGCACCTCGAAACATCCCTGAAGTTGTAGTCACACTACCTGTGTTCCATGAACTGATGTCTTGGTTAAAAGATGCCGGACCACTAAGCATGCTGGTCATATTAGTTACAGCGCTCGTGTCCCATGTCGTAATGTCTCCATTAAATACAGTGGCTCCTTGAAACATATTAGCCATGTTAGTGACACTACCTGTATTCCATGAACTTAAGTCTTGATTGAAGGCTTTGGCGTTATTGAACATACTAATGAAATTTGTGACACTACCTGTATTCCATGTCGTAATGTCTCCATTAAATACAGTGGCTCCTGCAAACATATTAGCCATGCTGGTCACGCTACCTGTATTCCATGAACTTAAGTCTTCATTGAAGGCAGCCGCACCACTAAACATCTCATCCATCTTTGTCACAGCGCTTGTGTTCCATGTTGTAATGTTTCCATTGAATGCAGGTGAACCAAGAAACATTCCCCTCATGTCTGTCACGCTACTTGTGTCCCATGAATTTAAATCTTGATTAAACGACGAACATCCTCTGAGCATATTACGCATATCGGTAACAGAACTTGTATCCCAACCGTCAATGTCTTGATTGAATGCGACAGCATTGGTAAATGCGCTGTTCATATCGGTAACCGAGCCAGTATCCCAAGACCCGGGATTCTGATTAAAAACGGTGCAGTTGAAAAACGTGGCATTCATTACTGTCACAGAACTTGTGTCCCATGTACTGACGTCGCCATTGAAAGAAGAGCACCTTCTGTAAAAGGCGCCTAGAGTGGAAACTTGTGGGTAGTCTGTGGCAGTATCGCTCACTAACTCATCAAAATCTTCGAAGTTTCCTAGCAGGAAATTAGTGCTCCACTTCTTGACGTCGGTAACCTTTGGGCGGTCCGTAACTGTTCCGCTGTTCCAAGTGCCAATAGTGCCGTCGAGGATGATGTCATACGTTCCTCCTGTGGAGTAGGTATGGTCCATAGCCGGGTCTGTATCGCTGGTGATAGTGTCGCTGTTGCCGTCGCCCCAGTCTACGGTAAAGCTGACCGTACCGGCAAGAGGCAAATGGAAGGCCGCCGTACCATCGCCGAGAGAGGTGTCAATCGAAAAGGTAAAGGCGTCCACAACGCCACTCGATATAGTCAATCCATCAATTTCAGCAACACTAGCCATGTCTTATTATTCTACAGGTTCGTCTGGCAACCAACCCAAAGCCTCCGCCTCCGCTTGGGTGAGCTGTGTCGAGGTGGACGGGATGAGTTGCCCGAAGGGAACGCTACCGCCTTTGTTAGCGTCGATGTACATAACAAGCCCGTCCTTCTCCTCCTGCGGTACTTCAG